>Ga0209138_1000113_pt1 | contig 77371 bp, 68 predicted proteins | sample SaaInl3SG_22_DNA_FD_184645 | JGI IMG/M metagenome (GOLD analysis project Ga0209138, IMG submission 184645) | Marine microbial communities from expanding oxygen minimum zones in the Saanich Inlet - ESP_153SG_22_DNA (SPAdes) (version 2) | ecosystem: Environmental > Aquatic > Marine > Intertidal...
CATAAAAGACTTGCAAGGTGCGTAAATGTTTGTAAAATGCGCACCCTAAATTGCGGGAATAGCTCAGCTGGTAGAGCACAACCTTGCCAAGGTTGGGGTCGCGAGTTCGAATCTCGTTTCCCGCTCCAAATACGAAAAAAACGCCTAAATTAACGAGATTTAGGCGTTTTTTTTTGCTTGAATAATATTTAGGTTGTAGAGCATTTCCAAACCAATTAAAATCAACGGATAACAATAATACTAACCTTAATTTATCCCTCACATTACTACAACGGGAAACACATCATGACAAACTCTGTATCACAACGATTTAATACATCGTTAGTTGCTCTGGCAGTTGCTTCTACTTTAGTACCTGCTCATTATGCTATCGCACAAACAGCAGAAGCCCAAATTGAAAAAATTGAAATTACTGCGACTCGTCGTTCAGGCACAGTTCAAGACGCGCCTTTAAACATCACAGCACTTACTTCTGATACATTAGCTGAGCAAAATATTGGTCAGTTAGAAGATGTTGCACGTTGGGTACCTGGCTTGACTGTGGTTGATCAAGGTGGACGCTCAGATTCGCCGATCATCGTACGTGGTTTAAATACGAATTCTACAGGGCCTGGGGCTAACGGCGGAACCGTAGCCACGTATGTAGGGGAATTACCTCTATTTGTGAATATGCGTTTAACGGATATCGAACGTGTTGAAGTACTGATTGGTCCACAAGGTACATTATATGGCGCGGGCACATTAGGCGGCGCTATTCGTTATATTCCTAAGGCAGTTGAATTAGATTTAACTTCAGGTGAAGTGTATGGTGATGTGTTTACATTATCCGAGTCTAACGGCAATGGTGGTGAGTTTGGTTTTGTGTTTAACACGCCACTTATCAATGATGAACTGGCTATTCGTGCATCGTTAAATTACTACAACGACCCAGGTTTTATTGATTATAATTATGTGGTTCGTCAAGGTGGGGTGTCTTTAGCTGACCCTGATTGGACTGATGCTCAAGCCGTTTCTGATAATTTACGTCAAGTAAAAGATGCAAATGGCGAAGATACTATCACTGGTCGTATTGCTGTTCGTTGGGCGCCATCTGAGAAATTTGATGCGACACTAGCGTATTTTTACCAAAGCCAAGATGTTGAAGGTCGTTCCATTTCACATTATAACGCGCTGCCAGCTAGTAATGCACTGAGCGGTCAGCCAGGTCCGTTTGATTCTGCCTACCGTTATGAAGAACCGCGTGAAAAAATTGATCAGCTATTATCATTAGAAGTAACAGCGGATTTAGGCTTCGCTGAACTAACAGCGGCAGCAGGTTTGTCATCATTCGAAGCAGATGGTCAACGCGATCAAACGGATTTGTTAATCCGTTTAAACTACAGTTATGAAGATTTTCCTGCATTTTCAGCCTTTACCCGAGAGCAAGATGGCGCAGATGTGACCACGGGAGAGATCCGTTTAGTGTCTACCAGTGATTCTGATTTTAGTTGGATTGCCGGTGCGTTTTATAATAAAAGTGAGACAGATGGTATTTCTGAAGAATTTACTCCAGGTTACGATGTATTCTTAGGAGGCTCACGTCCAGATGCACTTGAGTACTTATCGGTAGGAGATGCTACCGTTACTGAGTCAGCAATCTTTGGTGAACTGACTTACCAAATCAATCCTAAATGGGATGTGACCTTTGGTTTACGTAGTTATCAGTATGATGTGGAATCGACATCTGCGATTGATTTGCCATTGTTCTACACTGTTTTTGATGGCCGTGGAGCAGATTCTATAGTCTTAGATTTCGAGACTGAATCAGCAGATGACTCTGGAACGTTATCTAAATTTAATACTTCATATAAAATTAGTGATGATGTCATGGCATACTTCACTGTTTCTGAGGGGTTCCGTATTGGTGGTGCTAACGGCGTAGCCGCATGCCCTGCTGACATTGCTACTATTACGAACCAAATCGTATGTGCATTGCCAAATGAACAGGTGTTTGTGGCGGATACTACCACTAACTATGAGTTAGGGGTGAAATCCTCGTACTTCCGTAATCGTTTATATGTGAATGCTTCAATATTTGATATTGATTGGGAAGATGCACAAGTTGCTGGCGCGACGGTAAATGGTGCTCAGCCAATTACTGCCAACGCACAAGGTGCAGGATCTAAAGGGGTAGAACTCTCTGTACGTGGTATTATTACTGATGAATTAACTGCCTATGCGACTTACTCAGGTGTCGAGGCGACCTTGACGGAAGATGCCCCGTTCTTATTCGGTGTGATAGATGAGCAGGGCACAGCCATTCAGGACTTTTATGATGGTAAAGCGGGTGACCGTTTATCGGGTGCCCCAGAACAGCAATTGTCTATGGGCTTTAAATACTCAACGGAAATCCTAAACGGTAAAGGATTAGACATTGTTTATGGTCTAACAGCACAAAGCGATGTATTGACTAAAGTCGGTGGTCGCGCAGATGGTGAATTGATTCCTGGCTTTGCATTAAGCAATGTGAGTGCGACAGTGACTGAAAATAATTGGGCGGTTACGCTTTATATCGATAACTTATTCGATAAATATGCTTATACCTCAGTGCGTCGAGATCGCGCTGATCTTGGCTTAAACCAAGTTCCTTCACAAGCATTAAACCGTGTTGATTTACTTCGAAATTACGGTCGTTTCGTTGTGCAGCCACGTAAATTAGGTGTGAAGTTTAGCTATACATTTGATATGTAATATTCCTAGATAGCTAACTAACCGGTGTCGATGAGGTTTCTTATCACACCGGTTTTTTAATGCCTAAAAACACGGTAAACTTCACTTATTCAAGCCAATATAGTTTGCTAATATGACCGCTCATTCTTTACATCAGTCGATACTCACATTTTTTTCTCAGGGCAAATGGGTGGATGCGCATCCTTTAGTTGTTCAGTTAATACAAATAACGGTATCTAAACATGATAAAGAGAGTGTGCATTTCCATGCCGAAGGGTATTTTCTTTTAGGAATATTGAACGCCGAACTAGGCCAGTTCAATAAGGCAACCCAGTGTATTATTCAAGCTAACAAGATCTATGCTAAAGATGAGTACCATGCTTATCTAGCCAAATGCTGGGCGTTATTAGGTGATACCAACGCTGCGATGCGGTCGGTCGATAGCATTGCGTTATCACGTTTGAATGAACCTAATGCACTGGATACTGTGGGGGTAGCACTCAGTCGTATTGGCTTTCATGATGCCGCATTACCGTTTTTTGAAAAAGCGATAGAACTTAAATCCTCGATTTTTCAATACTTTTATAATTATGGGATGTCATTAAAATTCGCGGGTAAATTCAGCCAAGCTAAGGCAGCCTATGAGCGGGCACTAGAACTGAACCCAAAACATGCTCCTACACATTTTGCATTATCAGATTTAGGTCAAATTAATGATTCAGAGCATCATATAAAAAGATTAACGACTTTACTCGATGATGAAAGTGTTGGAGTAGATGATAGAATGCATTATGCACATGCATTAGCGCTTGAATTACAGGCGTTAGGACGCCACCCTGAAGCATTTAATGTATTGGTGCAAGCCAAAGCAAAAAAAGCCATTTCGATCGAGTATGACATTGCCCGTGATCAGGCGTTATTTGCAAGCATAAAAAAAACGTTTTGCGAGCAAGTCACCCATAATATTCAAGCATCAACATGCACATCGAACCGACCTATCTTTATTGTGGGGATGCCTCGTTCTGGCACGACTCTCGTTGAGAGGATTTTATCGCATCATTCACAGGTGGGTAGTGGTGGTGAACTACAAGATTTTGGCATCGCGGTAAAGCAACTAACTAAAACTTCAGGTCAAACTGTTCTTGATATACCGACATTAACGGCGTCTGCATCTTTGGATATGACACAATTAGGCCAATTATACTTAGATAAAACTCAACGAATAGCACCCGATAACCAACGATTCATTGATAAATTACCGTTTAATTTTTTCTATATACCGTTAATTCAACGTGCTTTACCTAATGCAAAGATCATTGTCATGCTTCGTGATCCTATGGATACCTGTATTGGTAATTTTAGACAGCTTTTCTCATTGAATTCACCTTATTATCATTATGCATTTAATTTGGACACGGTGGGGGAGTTCTATGCTCAGTTTCGCCAGCATATTGATCACTGTTTTAGTATTAACCCTGATAATATCCGTCTCCAACAATATGAAACGTTAGCTCAATTTCCAGAGACTGAAGTCCAATCATTATTAGCATTTTGTGAATTGGATTATGAAGCACAATGTGTTGATGTACAGAATAATACATTGCCAGTGTCTACTGCCAGTAAGATGCAAGTCAGACAACCTATTAATACCAGTTCTATTGGCCGTTGGAAAAAATTTGGTGAAGCAACACAGCCACTTCAGGACATATTACATCGTTATGGACTTATGTAGCGTTATAGTTACCTATCAGCAGGGATGTTTTGTAGCATTTTTAAAAGCACACTATTATAACCAATATAAAAAATTATCTAAGGTAACTATGTTATGTCTAAAGTTAATCCGTTACGCAATATGGTATTAAAAGTACAATCCTACCCTCTATGGCTACAAAGGTTTGTATTGACGCGAATTTTTCGATATACCGTGAAGCTTAGTGGCACTGTTGGACAAGATATTTTAGGTACCGATCTTGATTCAGTTACGTTTCGTCAAAAAAACAGGAAAAAGGTACAAAATCATATTGGTGGTATCCACGCAGCAGGCATGGCACTATTAGGAGAGTCTGCAACAGGATTTATTGTCGGCGTTAATTTACCCGGTGATAAATTACCTTTACTGAAATCTATGCATGTAGATTACACGAAACGTGCTTCAGGTGAACTCATCGCAGTGGCAAGTTTAACACAAGAACAAATGACATTGATGCAAACTGCTGAAAAAGGCGAAGTCAACGTGAAAGTTATGGTGACTGATGAAACAGGTAATGCCCCTATTGAGTGTAAATATGTGTGGGCGTGGATCCCTAAAAAATAAGGGTAGACCATCGTCTAAATGAAAGTGTAATACAGGCTAGTAAAATATAGATAGGGTTGATTGTTACACATATGTTAATAAAAATTCTAATTTCTGCGTTTTAATCCCTATTAATATGATAATTATCCTAACTTTTTATATATTTAGGATATAAATTTCACTATTTGTGTTTTTCGGGTTTTAACTTCCTAATTCGTAAAGTACACTAACAATAATTAATACAAATAAGCTTGGAGATAGACAGTGAAAATGATGTCTGGCGCTGCAATGGTAGTGCAAACCCTAAATGATCTTGGGGTCAAACATGTTTTTGGTTATCCTGGTGGAGCCGTTCTTGATATTTATGATGCGCTTTTTGCACAAGATCAAGTCGAGCATGTACTTGTCAGACATGAACAAGCAGCAGCTCATATGGCTGACGGTTATGCTCGTTCAACTGGTATAACGGGTACTGTGCTGGTGACATCTGGTCCTGGTGCTACCAACACCTTAACCGGTATTGCGACTGCCTATATGGATTCTATTCCTATGGTCGTATTATCTGGTCAAGTTCCTTCTCAGCATATTGGTGAAGATGCTTTCCAAGAAACAGATATGGTCGGTTGTTCTCGTCCAGTGGTAAAACACAGTTTCTTAGTGAAACGCGCTGTGGATATTCCTAAAGCAATTGCCCAAGCATATTACATTGCTAATACTGGCCGTCCAGGGCCGGTGGTTGTTGATTTACCAAAAGACATTGTGAATGTAGCAGAAACACATCCATATGAATTTCCTGCAGATGTGACGATGCGTTCTTATAATCCGGTATTGAAAGGACATAATAAGCAGATCCGTAAAGCTGTCGCTTCGATGACTAAAGCAAAACGTCCAGTACTATATGTTGGTGGTGGTGCTATTACCGCTGAAGCGCAAGGTAAAGTCACTGAATTAGCAGAATTATTAGGTTGTCCAGTGACCTGTACATTAATGGGCTTAGGCGCTTTTTCTGGAGTACATGAGCAATTTGTAGGTATGCTGGGTATGCATGGTACGGTAGAAGCGAATAAAACGATGCATAATGCAGATTGTATTGTCGCATTAGGTGCGCGTTTTGATGACCGAGTGACTAACAATGTCGAAAAGTTCTGTCCGCATGCTGATATTATTCATGTAGATATTGATCCTGCTTCTATATCTAAAACTGTTAATGCACATATACCTGTCGTTGGCAGTATAGATGTTGTCGTTGGACAAATATTAGAAGAATTAGCGCATGAAGCATTAGACGCTCAAACTGAAAAGCTCAGTGAGTGGTGGACACAAATAAAACAATGGCGCACACAAAATTGTTTGGATTATGATCAGTCTTCACAAGTTATTAAACCACAGAAGGTTATAGAGGCGCTATATCAGCATACCAATGGTGATGCATTTGTCAGCTCTGATGTTGGACAACACCAAATGTTTGCAGCGCTATATTATCCTTTTGCAAAACCGCGTCGCTGGATCAACTCAGGTGGTCTAGGTACGATGGGGTTCGGTTTACCAGCAGCGATGGGAGTTCAATTCGCACACCCTGAATCGACGTCCGTTGTAGTAACCGGTGATGGTAGTATTCAAATGAATATCCAAGAACTATCGACGTGTTTGCAATACAACTTACCAATCAAAGTTATTCTTTTAAATAACCGAGCTTTAGGTATGGTTCGTCAGTGGCAAGATATGATTTATAAAGGACGTCATTCTAATTCGTACGTAGAAGCTATGCCTGATTTTGTTAAATTAGTGGAAGCTTATGGCCATGTAGGGATCAAAGTCGATCATCTAGATGAGTTAGACGATGCGATGGCGCGTTGTTTTGCTGAGAAAGAAAAATTAGTATTCATGGATATTGCGGTTGACCAAGACGAACACGTATATCCAATGCAAATCAAATATGGTGCGATGGATGATATGCGCCTAAGTAAGACGGAGCGTACCTAATGAAACGTATTATTTCTGTACTAATGGAAAACGCACCTGGTGCATTATCGAGGATCGTAGGTGTGTTTTCACAACGTGGCTATAATGTTGATTCTTTATGTGTGGCTGAGACTGATGATCCCAGTTTATCGCGTTTAACGATTGCAACTCAAGGCGACAACAAAGTCATTGAGCAAATCATTAAGCAAATGAATAAGTTAATTGATGTCCTCAAAGTAACGGAGTTAACTGAAGCAGCTCATGTTGAACGTGAATTGGTTTTAGTGAAGGTTGTGGCTAATTCTGAGGCATCTAGAAGCGAGATAATTCGTAATGTCGACATATTCAGAGCCAAAATATTAGATGTAAGTGCGGTGAATTATACTATCGAATTAACCGGTGCATCAGAAAAGCTAGATGCGTTTATCACAACGTTAGGTAATAGTTCTACGATTGTAGAGTCAGCTAGGACTGGGGTTTGTGGTTTAGCGCGTGGTGAAAGAGCACTGACACCTTAATAATATAAAAGTCGATATTGATGGATTTGAAAAAACATTTATAAATATAAATCGAAATTAAAACTTTGATAAATATTTAGCAAGTGTTATTATATGCATGTTCTCAGTTAGGCATGATTATTTGTTCTAGCCTTATTGGTCTTAAAAGAATTTAGTTTCTGAAGTTATAATATAAGACAAACGCCTATAAGCACCCTAATTGATAACAAGGATACGCAAAAAAGGCGTTTTAATTTATATATAAAGATTTAAGGTTATACTGATGTCTCAAGTTACAGGTTCTGTTAAGTGGTTCAATGCCGATAAAGGTTATGGTTTTATTACTCAAGACAATGGCGGTAAAGATGTATTCGTACATTTCCGTGCAATCCAGTCTGAAGGTTACAAAACTCTTCCAGAAGGTCAAAAAGTTTCTTTCGAAATTGAAGAAGGTCAAAAAGGTCTTCAAGCAGCTAACGTAAATGCTATCTAATTCAATTTGATGAATTTTAAAAACCGCGTACTCTACGCGGTTTTTTTTCGCCTAAAATAAATAAGGCTGTTGGGATTCAGCCTTACTTGCGACCGTGATGTTGATTAATCTAGAAATGCATATGCATCACCAAACAAGGCATTTTTGTTTAATCCAATGGCGAAGTAGTCATCACGCGCAACCTTCGCCATAGGAAATGGCCCGGCTATGTAAACTTGTTGCTCGGCTAAGCTATCCCCAAAATCATCTAAAACCGCTTTATGTACCAAGCCTGTTTTACCCTGCCAATGCTCATTTGTGCCTTCTAATACCGGATGGAAAGTTATGTTGTCGTGTTCTTCAGCAAGTGCAGATAACACTGATAGTTCATAAATTTGTTCGAGTTTTTTAGCACCCCAGTAAACAGATATTGGCTGGTTTAATTTTTGTTGGATACACTCTACAAGTATTGATTTGACATAAGAATAACCAGTACCACCTGCGATAAGTACTATTCCACGTTTAGGTTCAGGCTGAAGGTAAGCATTACCATGTCCAATCTGAGCCTGTATAACATGCTGTTCGCGCATTTGCACAAGCACATCCCATGCATAACTATTTTCAGGTACAGCACCAATATGCAATTCAATTTGATTGGTAGCCGATGGCGCACTAGCAATAGAGAAGGGTCTTAAGTCACCTTCTCCCATTTGTATTAAGCAATATTGCCCAGCTAGATAATCGAGAGTTTCGTTGCTTGATAATAAAATCTTATATACATTAGTTGCGACGGTAGTAATGGAGTCAACATGTAGTTGATGTGTTTGCATGGTAATTAAGTCTTTTTAGTTGATGATGACGGACGACGGTTCGGGATTAATGCTTCGATACCTAAGGATTCCCATAAGTCGTCGATTTTGGCACTAACATCAGGATCCATGACAATAGGTTCACCCCATTCACGATCGGTTTCACCTGGCATTTTGTTAGTTGCATCCATACCCATTTTAGAGCCTAAGCCTGATACAGGTGAAGCAAAATCTAAATAGTCTATAGGTGTATGATCGATTAATGTCGTATCTCTAGTTGGATCCATTCGGGTTGTTATGGCCCAGATAACATCTTCCCAATTACGAGCATCAATATCATCGTCACACACAATGACAAATTTAGTATACATAAACTGACGTAAAAATGACCAAACACCTAACATGACACGTTTTGCGTGACCTGGATATTGTTTTTTCATCGTCACAATTGCCATTCGATAAGAACAGCCTTCAGGAGGTAAATAAAAATCTGTTATCTCTGGAAATTGCTTTTGCAAAATGGGAACAAACACTTCATTTAATGCAACACCGAGTATAGCTGGTTCATCCGGTGGACGGCCGGTATAGGTAGAGTGATAAATAGGATTAGTCCGATGGGTAATATGGGTCACAGTAAACACAGGAAAGTCATCAACTTCATTATAGTAACCGGTGTGATCGCCATACGGTCCTTCTGGCGCAGTCTCGCCTGGCATGATATATCCTTCCAGTACAATCTCAGCATTAGCTGGTACTTGTAAATCATTACTAATAGAAGGTGTAACTTCGGTTTTACTGCCTCTGAGTAATCCTGCAAATGCATATTCAGATAAGGTATCGGGCACGGGTGTTACTGCACCGAGGATAGTGGCAGGATCTGCTCCCAAAGCAACCGAAACTGGATAGGGCTTATCTGGGAATTGTTGACACCACTCTCTAAAATCAAGTGCACCGCCACGATGGGATAACCAGCGCATGATCACTTTATTTTTAGCGATGACTTGTTGACGGTAAATACCCAAGTTTTGACGTTTTTTATGTGGACCACGAGTGACGGTTAGTCCCCATGTGATTAATGGTGCAGCATCCCCAGGCCAACAACGTTGTACAGGGATCTTACTCAAGTCAACGTCATCTCCGCTAATAACATGCTCTTGGCAAGGCGCTTTTCTGATGACTTTAGCCGGCATATTTAATACTTGTTTAAATACCGGTAACTTACTCCATAAATCTTTTAGCCCTTTGGGAGGATCGGGTTCCTTTAGGTAGGCTAACAATTTACCAACATCACGTAATGCTTCGACAGAATTTTGACCCATACCCATAGCGACGCGTTCAGGTGTACCAAATAAATTTGCTAATACTGGCATATCATGGCCAATTGCATTTTCAAATAACAAGGCTGGACCACCAGCACGAAGGGTGCGGTCAGCGATTTCAGTCATTTCTAAATCAGTTGATATTGGCTGAGATATACGGAGTAATTTACCTTGAGTTTCTAATTGGGCAATAAAATCACGTAGGTCTTTGTATTGCATATTAATTTGCCATTCTGAAAACATGTGTCAATTATACCAAAGCTAACGCATGATTGATCATTATTATTTTCAATGTAGATATAAACTGATTATAAAGCATGAGCATTTAGATTGACCGATAAAATGATATGAATAAAAATCATGTCATAATTTGTCATTAGCGCATTGCAGCTAAAGCCTATATACTGTCTATATGAACATTATAAAGATTAAAAAACTCTATGAGTGATGACCCGCATTATAAACGGGAACAAGCCAAGTATGAAAATCCCGTCGCTAGTCGTGAACACTTGCTAACCTTATTTAAAAATCAACAAAAGCCACTTTCATTCATGGAAGTTTGTGCATTAACAGATGCTAAGTCCGATGATCAAAAGATTGGGATCCAGCGTCGCTTACGCGCAATGGAACGTGAAGGACAATTGACTTTTACCACGCAAAAAAAATATGACCTCCAACCCCAAGATGAGGTGATCCAAGGTCGTGTTATTGGTCATCGTGACGGGTTTGGTTTCCTACATATCAGCCGAGACCATAAAGATTTATACATTTCCGCTGGTCAGATGAAACAAGCCGTTCACGGCGATATTGTTCAAGCGGTGACGAAAGGTGTAGATCGTAAAGGACGTGAAGAAGCACGTATCACCAAAGTCATTACCCCTCGAACAGAAGCAATTGTTGGACGTTTTTTTGTCGAGCATGGTGTAGCGGTCGTTATACCTGATGACAGTCGTATCAACCATGAAATCTACATTGGACCTCAAGACACTAAAGGTGCTCGTCAAGGTCATGTTGTGGTCGTGGAATTTATAAAGCGTCCATCTCGACAGTCCAGTGCAACAGGTAAAATAGTAGAAGTGCTAGGTGAGCATATGGCGCCAGGCATGGAAATCGAAATGGCATTACGTACTTTCGATATCCCGCATGAATGGCCCAAGGCTGTGCTAAAACAAGTGGCCAATATCGGTGAAGAAGTTCCTGAAGAAGCTAAAACTGAGCGCAAAGATTTACGTCAGTTACCTTTAGTCACTATTGATGGTGAGGATGCGCGAGATTTTGACGATGCGGTGTATTGTCATCCAATTATAAAGGATGGCGAAAAGGTTGGTTATACACTGTATGTGGCTATCGCTGATGTATCTTATTACGTGCGTCCGGGAACTGCGCTCGATGTTGAAGCGGTTGAGCGTGGTAATTCAGTATACTTCCCAGACCAAGTCGTCCCAATGTTACCCGAAGTGCTATCTAATGGCTTATGCTCATTAAATCCTGAAGTAGATCGTCTGTGTATGGTCTGTGAGATGACTATCAATAACATGGGAGAATGTTCTGAGTTTGAATTCTACGAAGCTGTGATGCGTTCTCAAGCACGTTTAACCTACACTAAGGTCGCTAAAATTTTGGAAAATGATCCAGAATTAACGGAACGTTATCAAACTCACGTTCCAGATCTGATTAATTTGCACCAATTATTTCATGCACTTAAATATGCACGAGATGGCCGTGGGGCGATTGAATTTGAAACGAAAGAAAATAAGTTTGTCTTTAATGCACAGCGAAAGATTGAAAACGTTGTACCAGTAGAGCGTAATGACGCCCATAAATTGATTGAAGAATGTATGATCATGGCGAATGTATGCGCAGCAAAATGTATTTTGACGCAAGACGCCCAAGGCCTCTTTAGAGTGCATGATAAACCAGATGAAGACCGGTTGTTAACCTTCACTTCTTATCTAGCTGAAGTAGGTATAACGCATCAACTCAAAGGCGATACCTCTGTCCATGCGTTTACTCAAGTCGTCAATAAAATCCGCAACCGCCCTGATAGCGAATTGCTGCAAACGATGCTACTACGCAGTATGAAACAGGCTGTATATGACCCAGTCAATATAGGGCATTTTGGATTAGCATTAGAAGCTTATGCACATTTTACCTCACCCATACGTCGTTATCCCGATTTGGTTGTTCATCGTGCATTAAAAGCCATTATCGATAGCAAAGCTCAGCGTAAATCTAAAACTGGCGGCAAATCATATTCAGTTGAAGAAGTTGAGCAACTTGGTGAACAGTGTTCCATGACAGAACGTCGTGCAGATGATGCAACACGTGATGTCGCTGATTGGTTAAAATGCGAATTTATGCAAGATCATGTAGGCGATAGCTTTCCTGCTGTTGTTGCTTCCGTGACTAACTTTGGTTTATTTGTTCGCATTGGTGAATTTGGTATTGATGGTCTGGTTCATGTTACTTCACTCGGGAATGACTATTATGTCTTTGATGATGTAAAACAAATGCTCATTGGCGAGAATAGCGGTCGCGTATTTAGATTAGGTGACAGCTTAGAAGTAAAAGTTGCTGCTGTGAATTTAGATGATCGGAAGATTGACTTAGTGCTTGATGGTGTCGATCATGAGATCCGCGCAAAAAAGAAAAAATCAAATAAAGGATCTGCAGATACTAAAAAGGCGAAGAGTGGCAGTACTAAAAAAAGCGAGCGCACCTTATCTTTACGTAAAACCGGTACAGGAAAAGGTAAAAAGAAACCCGCCGCTAGCCGAGACAAGAAAAAACGCAAGTCATCCAAACATACTAAGAAAAAATAAGTAACAAGGTCTATTTAAACTATGGCACAACAACAAGATTGGTTATATGGCATTCATGCTTTAACCGCAGTATTAGAGCGCGAACCACAACGTATATTAGAATTATATATTGCCAAAGGTCGTGATGATGAACGTTTACATAAGCTGATAAACTTAGCCCGTAAAGAAGGTATAAGCATCCAGTTTTGTAATAAAAAAGTATTGGATGATAAATCTAAGGGTGAGTCACATCAAGGTGTAGTCGCCAGAGCATACCCTGCGAAAGTGCTAACAGAAACGGATTTAGATACTATTATTAGCCAATCAGCTAAACCATTCTTATTAGTACTTGATGGTGTTACTGATCCTCATAATTTAGGTGCTGTTTTACGTAGTGCCGATGCTGCTGGGGTTGACGCTGTAATTGTTCCTAAGGATAAGTCTGCATCGCTTAACGCTACCGTTCGTAAAGTGGCATGTGGTGCCGCAGATGTAATCCCTTTGATTCAAGTGACTAATTTAGCAAGAACATTGTCAGAGCTTCAAGAGCAACAAATATGGGTAGTAGGCACCGCTGGTGAAGCCCGTCAGAGTGTGTTTGATTGTGATATGGCAGGACCCGTTGCACTAGTCATGGGGGCAGAAGGTAAAGGTATGCGTCGATTGACTCGCGAACGCTGTGATGAATTAATAAAATTACCCATGTTGGGCACAGTATCTAGTCTGAATGTGTCCGTAGCAACAGGTATCTGCTTATATGAGATTGTGCGTCAACGGGGCGCATAATCCACTCATCATGCTAAAAGGTATCAAGCATGTCAGTACGCAATTCTTTTTCTAAATAACACTATCTTCCTTCAGTTTATTTTGGTATATTAGCGCACCCTTTTTATGGGGTAATAGGCTATTTATTCGACAAAAGTCAAGTAAATAGCGGTTATATGGCTCAAATGAGTCTTAATTCAACAGCGGAGCACTAACATGATCCAAATGCAAACTAACCTGGATGTGGCAGATAATTCTGGCGCTCGCAGGGTTCAGTGTATTAAGGTTCTTGGTGGCTCGCATCGCCGTTATGCACATATCGGTGATATCATCAAAGTTACTGTAAAGGAAGCAATTCCACGCGGTAAAGTAAAAAAAGGTGATGTCCTGAATGCAGTGGTGGTGCGTACTAGGAAAGGCGTTCGTCGCGCAGATGGTTCAACCATTCGTTTCGATAATAACGCAGCTGTTTTGCTTAATGCAAACAAGCAACCTATTGGTACGCGTATTTTTGGCCCGGTGACAAGAGAACTTCGTGGAGATTCATTCATGAAAATCATCTCATTGGCCCCAGAAGTACTATAAGGAGTCACGATAATGGCTAGAAAAATTCGTCGTGATGATGAAATAGTCGTATTAGCAGGCAAGGATAAAGGAAAGCAGGGCAAAGTCCTTCGCGTTCTAGCGTCTGAAGACCGTTTAGTTGTAGAAGGTGTTAACCTTGTCAAGAAGCACACTAAGCCTAACCCACAATTGGGTGAGCCGGGTGGTATTGTTGAGAAAGAAGCATCTATACATGTGTCAAATGTAGCGATTGTTAACCCAGCAACGGGTAAAGCAGATCGCGTTGGTTTCCGTTTCGAAGATGAGAAGAAAGTACGTTTCTTCAAATCGAACGGCGAACTAGTTTAATTAATTGGAGAGTACGATGGCGAAACTGCATGATTTCTATAAAGAAACAGTAGTAGCTGAACTTGCTAAGCAGTTCGGGTACAAAAGCGTCATGCAAGTCCCTCGGATTGAAAAAATCACTCTAAACATGGGTTTAGGTGAGGCAATTGCTGACAAGAAGATTTTAGAATCTGCGCAGGCCGACATGGCTGCAATCGCAGGTCAAAAACCGATTGTTACTGTTGCGAGAAAATCCGTCGCGGGTTTTAAAATCCGTGAAGGTTATCCGATTGGCTGTAAAGTAACCCTACGTGGTGAGCGTATGTGGGAATTCTTAGAGCGTTTAATCTCTATTACTATTCCTCGTATCCGTGACTTCCGTGGTCTTAACGCTAAGTCTTTTGACGGACGCGGTAACTATAGCATGGGCGTTAAAGAACAGATTATCTTCCCTGAAATCGATTTCGATAAAGTAGATAAGGTTCGTGGTATGGATATTACTATCACTACTAGCGCACAAACTAATGAAGAAGGGAAAGCGTTGTTAACAGCGTTCAACTTCCCATTTAGAAAATAAGGTGTAGGGTTATGGCAAAAGAATCAATGAAGGCGCGCGAAGCAAAACGCGCCAAATTAGTAAGCAAGTACGCTGAAAAACGTGCTGCGCTTAAAGCGATTATCAGCGATATCAACGCTTCTGAAGAAGAACGTTGGGATGCTGTGCTTAAGCTACAACAATTGCCGCGTGATAGTTCACGTTCGCGTCAACAAAATCGTTGTCGTATAACGGGTCGTCCACACGGTTTCCTACGCAAATTTGGTCTTTCCCGTATTAAGCTTCGTGAAGCTGCAATGCGTGGCGAAGTCCCTGGCCTTAAAAAAGCCAGCTGGTAAGGAGTAGCAGAATATGAGCATGCAAGATCCTATCGCGGATATGTTTACCCGCATCAGAAATGGTCAGATGGCAGCGAAAGTTGCGGTATCTATGCCATCTTCTAAACAACGTGTTGCTATTGCAGCGGTGTTAAAAGAAGAAGGTTATGTTACCGACTACGCAGTTACTGGCGAAGTTAAGCCTGTTTTAGAAGTTACTTTAAAGTATTTCGAAGGCAAGCAAGTAATCGATACAATTGAACGTGTAAGCCGTCCTGGTCTTCGCATCTATAAGAAAAAAGATGAGTTGCCAAAAGTTATGGGTGGTTTAGGTGTCGCAATCGTGTCTACCTCAAAAGGTGTGATGACTGACCGTGCAGCGCGTAAAGCTGGCATGGGTGGTGAGATCATCGGTTATGTAGCGTAATCAGGAGATAACAATGTCACGAGTAGCAAAAGCACCTGTCGACTTGGTATCTGGCGTAGAAGTATCTATCGCAGGACAAGACGTTACAGTTAAAGGTAAGAACGGTTCGTTAACCCGTACGTTTAATGACGCTGTAGAAATTAAGCAAGAAGATAACCAAATTACGTTTGCACCTGTTGAAGGCGCGGCGAATGGTTGGGCACAAGCTGGTACTGCACGTTCGTTAATCAATGCAATGGTTATCGGTGTATCTAAAGGTTTTGAAAAGAAACTCGAGTTAAATGGTGTTGGTTACCGTGCACAAGCACAAGGTAGCAAACTTAACCTAACTCTTGGTTTTTCACATCCAGTAGCCTACGAAATGCCAGCTGGCATTACCGTAGAGACTCCTAGTCAAACTGAAATCATCGTCAAAGGCGCTGATAAGCAGGTGGTAGGTCAAGTTGCAGCGAACATTCGTGCATATCGTCCACCAGAGCCTTATAAAGGTAAAGGTGTACGTTATTCAGACGAAAATGTCCGTCGCAAAGAAGCTAAGAAAAAGTAGGTGGGTGATACGATGGATAAAAAATCAGCTCGCTTACGTCGCGCAACGCGTGCACGTAAGAAGATCAGTGAATTGGCCGCGCATCGCTTGGTTGTTAACCGCACACCACGCCACATTTATGCGCAGTTAATCGCACCAAGTGGTTCTGAAGTATTAGCATCTGCGTCAACTGTTGAAGCAACTGTAAAAGGTAGCGTTTCATCAACAGGTAACGTAGAAGCGGCTGCAGCTGTAGGTAAAGCGATCGCAGAACGCGCTATTGAAAAAGGCATCTCTAAAGTTGCTTTTGACCGTAGTGGTTTCAAGTATCACGGTCGCGTTAAGGCCTTAGCAGATGCAGCTCGTGAAGCTGGTCTACAGTTCTAGGAGTAGAAAATGGCTAATAAACAAGAAAATCAACAACAGGGTGATTTGTTAGAAAAGCTCGTTGCTGTAAATCGTGTGTCTAAAGTTGTTAAAGGTGGTCGTATCTTTAGCTTCACAGCACTAACGGTTGTCGGTGATGGCAATGGCCGCGTTGGTTTTGGTTACGGTAAGGCACGTGAAGTACCTGCTGCAATCCAAAAAGCAATGGAAAAAGCTCGTCGTAACTTAGTTACTGTCGATCTTAACGGCAATACTCTACAACATCCTATCAAAGGTCGTCATTCTGGCTCTAAAGTATATATGCAGCCTGCATCTGAAGGTACTGGTATCATTGCCGGTGGTGCGATGCGTGCAGTACTTGAAGTAGCTGGTGTACAAAACGTACTTTCAAAATGTTACGGCTCTACTAACCCAATGAACGTTATTCGCGCAACAATCAACGCTTTAGTTGATATGAACTCTCCTGAGTCTGTTGCTGCAAAACGTGGGTTACCTGTAGATGAAATTTTGGGGTAATTGAACATGGCTAAAACACTAAAAGTTAAACAAACCAAAAGTGCGATCGGTCGTCTTCCTAAGCATAAAGCAACGCTTAAAGGCTTAGGTTTACGTAAGATTGGACATGTTCGTGAATTAGAAGATACCCCTGCCGTTCGTGGCATGATCAACCGTGTATTTTACATGGTTGAAGTAGTGGAGGAGTAAAAGATGCATCTTAATACTCTTGCTCCTGCACCGGGAGCTAAAAGTTCTGGTAAGCGCGTTGGTCGCGGTATCGGGTCTGGTTTAGGTAAGACTGGTGGCCGTGGTCACAAAGGTCAAAAGTCTCGTTCAGGCGGGTCTGTTAAGCCAGGTTTCGAAGGCGGTCAAATGCCAATTCAGCGTCGTCTACCAAAGTTTGGTTTTACATCGCGTAAGTCTATGGTTTCTGACCAAGTGACATTAAGCGAAATTGCCAAGGTTGACGGAGATACAGTTACTGTTCAAGCACTTAAAGATGCGGGTCTTGTGAAAAAAGAGATCTTATTCGTAAAAGTCATGAAGAGTGGTGAAATCTCACGCGCAGTGACAGTTAGTGGTGTGAAGGTATCTAAAGGCGCTCGCGAAGCTATTGAAGCTGCTGGCGGCAAAATAGAGGAATAAGCTAAATGGCTAAACCAGGTGTAGATTCAGGCGCAAAAAACGGCTTGAGTGAATTACGAAGCAGATTGTTCTTTGTATTAGGTGCAATTATTGTGTTTCGTCTTGGCTCTTATGTGCCGATCCCTGGTATTGATGCCGCTGTGTTGTCTCAATTATTTGAACAACAAAAAGGTACTATCGTAGAGATGTTTAACATGTTCTCTGGTGGTGCTCTTGAGCGAGCTTCAGTATTAGCGCTTGGGATTATGCCTTACATCACTGCATCGATCATTATTCAGCTTCTGACAGCGGTACATCCGCCAATGATGGAGTTGAAAAAAGAAGGTGAAGCAGGTCGTCGTAAGATCAGTCAATACACACGTTATTTAACGTTAGTATTGGCTACATTCCAATCTATTGGTGTGGCGACAGGTTTACCTAACTTGATCAGTGGTTTGGTTATTAATCCTGGCTTTGGATTTTATTTTACTGCAGTAGTTAGTTTAGTCACAGGAACTATGTTCCTTATGTGGCTAGGTGAGCAAATTACTGAACGAGGTATTGGTAACGGTATCTCTATTTTGATTTTTGCAGGTATTGTGGCAGGTCTACCAACAGCGATTGGTCAGACTGCAGAGCAGGCACGTCAAGGTGAGATTAATTTATTATTCTTGCTATTGATTGCTGCAATTGTAATTGGTTTAACGTACTTAGTGGTTTTTGTAGAACGTGCTCAACGTCGTATCGTTGTGAACTATGCAAAACGCCAACAAGGCCGTAAAGTAATGCAAGCACAAAGCTCACATTTACCATTGAAAGTGAACATGGCAGGTGTAATACCTCCTATTTTCGCTTCAAGCATCATTCTTTTCCCTAGTACTATTGCGGGATGGTTTGGTCAAAATGAAGCAACTTCATGGTTGCAAGATGTGGCGTTATTACTATCGCCAGGTCAACCGTTATATGTTGGGTTATACGCTGCGGCGATTATCTTTTTCTGTTTCTTCTACACTGCGTTGACATTTAATCCTCGCGAGACGGCAGATAACTTGAAAAAGTCAGGTGCTTTTGTGCCTGGAATTCGTCCTGGTGAACAAACCTCACGTTACCTTGACAAAGTAATGACTCGCCTCACATTAGCTGGTGCGTTGTATATAACCTTTGTTTGTTTAGTGCCTGAATTCTTGTTGCTAACTTGGAATGTCCCATTCTATTTTGGCGGTACTTCACTACTCATCATAGTGGTAGTAATTATGGATTTCATGGCGCAGGTCCAGACCCATTTGATGTCAAGTCAATATGAGTCTGTTCTTAAAAAAGCGAATCTTAAAGGCTACGGCCGATAAGTTCGCAGCTACGGAGTGATGAAATGAAAGTTCGTGCATCCGTTAAAAAGATTTGCCGTAATTGCAAAATCATTAAACGTAACGGCGTTGTTAGAGTGATTTGCATAGAGCCTAAGCATAAGCAAAGGCAGGGCTAATCTAGCTGGGTTATTAAACACCTATTCGTTGTTTCGGCATCATTTAGGTGTTTATTGACCTTAAATTTGCATTTTTGTCGATGGGTAAGTATCCTAACGGGCTTTTTAGGCTGTCGACCAAAATTATTTAACTTAGAGGAGTACAGTTAATGGCCCGTATCGCTGGCATTAACATTCCTGAACACAAGCACACCGTAATTGCTATTCAAGCAATTTTCGGTATTGGTGCCACTCGTGCTAAAAGCATTTGTGCATCTGCTGGTGTTGCAGAATCTACCAAGATCAAAGATCTTGATGAAACCACTATTGATAAACTTCGTGATGAAGTTGCTAAGTTCACTGTTGAAGGTGACCTTCGTCGTGAAGTATCAATGAGTATTAAACGTTTGATGGACCTAGGTTGCTTCCGTGGTATTCGCCACCGTCGTAGCTTACCTCTACGTGGTCAGCGCACTAAAACTAATGCGCGTACCCGTAAAGGTCCTCGTAAGCCGATTAAAAAGTAAGCGAGGGTTAAGTAATGGCTAAAGCACCTACTCGCGCGAAGAAGCGCGCAAAACGTCAAGTTGCTGATGGTATGGCTCATATCCATGCTTCTTTCAACAACACAATAGTGACTATCACCGATCGTCAAGGTAATGCCTTGTCTTGGGCTACTTCTGGTGGTTCAGGTTTCCGTGGTTCGCGTAAATCAACTCCGTTTGCTGCACAGGTTGCTGCTGAACGAGCTGGTGAAGCTGCTCAGGAATACGGTCTTAAGAACTTAGAAGTATTTGTTAAAGGTCCAGGTCCAGGTCGTGAATCTGCAATCCGTGCCTTAAATGCTACTGGGTATAAGATCACTAATATTACCGATGTGACGCCTATACCTCACAACGGTTGTCGTCCACCGAAAAAACGTCGCGTTTAATCGACGGACAGTTGGAGAAAGATCATGGCTAGATATTTGGGTCCAAAACTCAAACTAAGTCGTCGCGAAGGAACAGATTTGTTCCTAAAAAGTGGCGTACGTGCAATTGATACAAAATGTAAATTAGATACTGCTCCGGGCCAACATGGTGCTCGTCGCGGTCGTTTATCTGATTACGGTATCCAGTTGCGTGAAAAACAAAAAGTTCGTCGTATGTATGGCGTTCTTGAAAAACAATTCCGTAATTACTACAAAGAAGCTGCTCGTCTAAAAGGGAACACAGGTGAAAACTTGTTACAACTTTTAGAACAGCGTCTTGATAACGTTGTTTATCGTATGGGCTTTGCTAGCACACGTGCTGAAGCTCGTCAGTTAGTAAGTCACAAAGCAATTTGTGTTAACGGACAAGTGGTTAATATTCCTTCATTCAAGGTTTCTGCAGAGACTAACGTTTCTGTTCGTGAAAAAGCAAAAAAACAAGCACGAATTATTTCTGCTGTTGAATTAGCTGACCAGCGTGAGAAGCCAACCTGGATCGAAGTAGATGGTGCTAAATTATCTGGTGATTTTAAACGTTTACCAGAACGTTCAGACCTATCTGCAGAAATTAACGAACAGTTGATCGTCGAACTTTACTCTAAGTAAAGCTAACTAAAGAGGAAGCATTGTGGGATCTGTAACTGAATTCCTTAAACCAAGATTGGTTGATATTGAAAATGTATCTCCAACTCGCGCTAAAGTTGTACTTGAACCATTAGAGCGTGGCTTTGGTCACACTTTAGGTAATGCACTGCGTCGTATCTTGTTATCTTCTATGCCTGGCGTAGCAGTAACAGAAGTAGAAATCGATGGTGTATTACATGAGTACAGCACTAAAGAAGGCGTGCAAGAAGACGTAATTGAAATTTTACTAAACCTTAAAGGCTTAGCAGTACGTCTAGAAGGTAAAACTGAAGCAACCTTAACTTTGGTCAAATCTGGAGCGGGCGCTGTTGTTGCTGGTGATATTCAGCATGATGGTGACGTTGAGATTATCAACCCTGAACATGTTATTTGCACACTTACGGGTGAAGCAGAAGTAAGCATGCGCATTAAAGTTGAAACTGGCCGTGGTTATGTACCTGCATCAGTTCGTCGCTCCTCTGAAGAAGATGATCGCCCAATTGGTCGTTTACTGGTTGATGCTTCATTCAGCCCTGTTGAACGTATCGCATATTCTGTTGAGTCTGCACGTGTTGAACAACGCACAGATTTAGACAAATTAATTATCGATATGGAAACTAACGGTACATTAGATCCTGAAGAAGCGATTCGTCGCTCAGCAACAATCTTAGCTGAACAGCTAGATGCATTCGTAGATTTACGTGATGTATCACAGCCTGAAGCGAAAGAAGAGAAGCCAGAATTTGATCCAATTCTTTTACGTCCTGTGGACGATTTAGAGTTGACCGTGCGTTCAGCTAACTGTCTTAAAGCAGAAGCGGTTCAGTATATTGGTGACCTTGTACAGCGTACCGAAGTTGAGTTATTAAAAACTCCTAACTTAGGTAAGAAGTCATTAACAGAAATCAAAGACGTGCTTGCATCTCGTGGTTTATCTTTAGGCATGCGCCTTGAGAATTGGCCACCAGAAAGTATTGCCGACTAAGATGTATTAGCGTGTGGTAAGCACACGCTACTTGAAAGAAGGATATAGCTATGCGCCATCGTAAGAGTGGTCGAAAGTTAAATCGCAACAGCAGCCACAGAAAAGCAATGTTTAAAAACATGGCTTCTTCAATGGTTAAGCATGAAGTGATTAAAACTACTTTGCCTAAAGCAAAAGAACTTCGTCGTGTTATCGAGCCGTTAATTACATTAGCGAAAGTTGATAGTGTTGCTAACCGTCGTTTAGCAATGGTTCGCACAGGCGATAAAGAAGTGGTTGGTAAATTATTTAACGAATTAGGGCCTCGCTATGAAGCTCGTCCAGGTGGTTACATTCGCATTCTTAAATGTGGTTTCCGTACTGGTGATAAAGCGCCTATGGCGTACGTTGAGTTTGTTGACCGCCCAGTTGTTGAAGCTGAAGAAGTAGTTGAAATAACTGAAGAGTAATATACTCTCATAGTTAAGTGTTTACGTTATCACTTAACCACATAAAAAAACCGAGCTTAGGCTCGGTTTTTTGTTATTGGTATTCATCACTATTTAATAAAAAAGATCATCATCAGAAGTACTTATTTTTTTATTTGTATTCGTTGGTGCCGCATTAATACCTGCAACAATCTCAGCATTTGTTGCTCCTCCCATTAATGCAAACTTACTAACGTCATCAACAGTGACACCTGCATTTATTGCCGTTACAATAATTTTTTCTATTTGTTCACGTTCAGCTAAAGATTCTCTTACGGTTATTGATACTACTTCTTCAGCTTTATTTGGGAAAACGGCAAGTAAAGCATCAACTATATATTCACCTACGAGCGGTACGTATTGAACTGTATTTGACAATATTTCTACTATTTTGTCAGGATATGATGAAGCCATATGTTGTACAATTTTGTCTGCAGAATCGGGTTCAGTTATCACTGCCACTCTTAATATATCATTAAAATCATCAGGTGAAGCATGAGCCGCAGCACTAGTCACAAAGCTTACATAACTTGGTTCTGCCTTGATAGCAGCCATCACAATACTTTCACATTTTGTAATCCCTTTCTTAACAGCAATGCTAACAATATCTTCAGCTGATGAGGGTTGGGTTGATACAGCACTATGTATGATCTCTTTATAATCTGTTGGATACAAATCTAATGCGACATCAACAATGCCTGCAGTACTTTGAGGGTAATGACTAATTAACGACCTAACCGCTCTACCGGGCGACATGGTTTGTTTTACTTGTTTCTTAAAAAACTCATTATCAATTTTCCAAGTTTCACTATTGCTATCAGTATTCCCAATTACACCCATAGAATATAATAAACAGCTACAGATTAATGAAGTTTTGAATAAAGTATTTACCACAATTATCACCTACATATATTATGAGCATATGATTGCTCATCAATTAGTCAACATACAGCATAAAAAGTTCAATAACATTATATTTTTAACAATTTATTTACTTTGTTAAACTTACTATATCTTATGATTATTAAATGATTGTTAAGCAAATATTTAGTCCTATAAATCATAGATGTCATTTTTTCAGACTGATATACTAAGTAAAATATTAATGTTGGATCAATTTTGATATCACTATCAGCACTTCACACATTTGGTTTTAATACGTTTGCTAAATCTGTTAAACGTGTAGATTCTTTGTCTACACTTTATGCACTAGCTCAACAAAATATACCCAATGTTATTTTAGGAGAAGGATCTAATACGGTATTTACCGAAGATTATTATGGTGTGATATGGCAAAATTGTTTATCTGGTATAACGTTCACTGAAGATTCAGATTTCCATTATATTACGGCAGCCTCTGGTGAAAATTGGCATCAATTGGTTACAAAGTGTGTGAGTTTGTCTATAGGTGGCTTTGAGAATTTAGCATTAATCCCTGGCACTGTAGGGGCTGCACCAATACAAAATATTGGCGCATATGGCGTAGAAATATCATCATTTATCAGTGAAGTTGAATATTTTGACTTTCAAGATAAAACGTTAAAAACCATCAATGCTTATAACTGTCAGTTTGGTTATAGAGATTCTATTTTCAAGCATGAGCTCCGTGATGTAGCATTTATCACTAAAGTCATGTTCTCACTACCCAAACGATATGAATTTGTAACTCACTATGGTGAATTATCGGAATTAGAAAATCCCTCGATTGATAGTATTTATGAAGCAGTCATTCGTGTTCGAAAAAATAAATTACCAGATCCACACCAGGTTGGTAATGCAGGGAGTTTTTTTAAAAATCCAGTTGTCCCGTTAGAGGTATTTGAAAGTATACAGATTCAGTTCCCAGATATTCCTCATTATCCGATTTCTGATAAATACATAAAGATCCCTGCGGCTTGGTTAATAGATACGTTAGGGTTTAAGGGGACGATAGAAGACGGCATACAGTGTCACCCTCAACAAGCTCTTGTGCTGACAAATTATAACAACGGTACAGGTCGTTCATTACTTAATTTTGCGAACATAATAAAGTCGGCTGTGAAAGCACAATTTGGAATTGTGTTGGAACATGAAGTGCAGTTATTAGGCCAAACAGAACGGATTGTATTATAAATGCATGAAACACGATTGAATTTACTAAAAGCATTAGCATGTGGTGCATTTATATCTGGTACTGAGTTAGGTGAAATTTGTGGTGTCTCTAGAACCGCAATTGCAAAACACATTGAGGGATTAAAAGAATTAGGGATTAATGTTTATTCAGTCAAAGGTAAAGGCTATAAATTATCATCACCATTATCTTTGTTGGATAAAAAGGATATATTTAAAAATTTTGATTCATTACAACATTCGTTGACTCCGTCTTTAGACTTGTCCGTTTTAACACAAATTGACTCTACAAATACTTACCTCAAACAACATATTTCACAGCTTAAGTCAGGACACTCGGTTATAGCTGAGTCTCAAACTGCAGGTCGAGGCCGTCATGGGCGCAAGTGGGTATCGCCATTTGCCAGTAGTATATATTTATCAATGTACTGGCGTTTTGGCACCGGTTATCAGGCACTTTCGGGTTTATCTTTAGTAATAGGCCTCGCAGTGGTCGATACATTGACTCAAATAGGGATCCTAAATGCCCAATTGAAGTGGCCTAATGATGTCTACGTAAATATGCAAAAAATAGCTGGCGTTTTGATAGAAGTAGAAGGAGCTGTTGGCGATGCTGCTCATTGTATTATTGGTATAGGTTTAAACGTTCAGTTACCTGATGATATTGATGGAATAGATCAATCTTACACTGATATACAATCACAATTGGGTGTTCCTCTTGTCGACAGAAATAAATTAACGGCAATATTACTTAATAATATGCACCGTATCATTCGTACTTTTGAGGCTGAAGGATTAACGCCATTCATACATCGCTGGGAATCACTCAATGTATTTGCGAATAAAAATGTGAAGTTAGTAACTGGCAATCAATCGATAGAAGGTATTTGTTTAGGTATAAATACTGAAGGGGCACTGCGGATGCAAGTTAATGATTTGCAGCAAACATTCCATGGGGGGGAAATTAGTGTCCGAGCAATCTAAAACAGTTTTATTTATAGACGTAGGTAATACTGCGGCAAAATATACAATTATTAATAATGACACCATAACTAATATAGGGCTAGCCGATGTTGATTTACGCATCGATACCTTCGCTGTAAACGAGTCCCCAGTACAGCTATTATCAAGTGTTAATAGTATTTACTTAAGTTATGTCCGTGTACCAGTATGGCTTGAATCATTAAAACTCCATGCGGCTGCTCAACAAGTACCAATACACATAGCTAAAACTGACAAACATATTCGGATTAATCATAGTATCTTAACAAATAGTTACTCTGATATTTCAACAATGGGCATTGATCGCTGGTTAGCAATGATCGCTACAGTTGGTTTATATCCCAAAAAATCAGATTTTGTAATAGTAGATGCAGGCACGGCCATTACATGTGATGTTATATTTAGACATGCGCATATAGGAGGGTGGATTGCACCTGGATTATCAAGTATAAAAAATAGTTTATTAAATAACACAGAAAATGTGTTTAAGCACGATGATGATCAATTCAATCAAAAGCTGACGTTAGGAAAAAATACCCCTGATTGTGTTGAGTATGGATGCCTTGCTCAACTTAATGGCATTGTAAATGAGGGTATAAAACAAATAAATGCATTAAGTGACAATTATTTAGTGATTATTTCGGGGGGCGATCGAGAAAAAATATTTCAACAAGAAAAAAATAATACAGTTTATAAAGCGAATATTGTCTTGTTAGGACTCATTCAACTAGCTAAAAACCATCAAATCAGTTGAAAATTTAATCGATATTGCTGTTTTTTAAAATAATTGCTTTTTTTTAGCATTTTTTTTGAAATAGGTGTTGCCAAGACCGAATGATTACTCTAATATGCGCACCTCTTGATGACGTGCCGACTTAGCTCAGTTGGTAGAGCAACTGACTTGTAATCAGTAGGTCGCCAGTTCGATTCCGGCAGTCGGCACCATCAATCTCTGGAGGGGTACCCAAGCGGTCAACGGGAGCAGACTGTAAATCTGCCGGCTCAGCCTTCGCAGGTTCGAATCCTGCCCCCTCCACCACTTTTTTGAGGTGGCCGAGAATATACAGGTTAGCGGGCATCGTATAATGGCTATTACCTCAGCCTTCCAAGCTGATGATGCGGGTTCGATTCCCGCTGCCCGCTCCAAATGCTGATATGGCTCAGTTGGTAGAGCGCACCCTTGGTAAGGGTGAGGTCGGCAGTTCGAATCTGCCTATCAGCACCACTATTCTCTTCCATCTCTAGTAATAATTTTTTAATCATCAATTTGCTGGGAAACGAGAAAAATGGCAAAAGAAAAGTTTGAACGTAATAAACCACACGTTAATGTTGGTACTATCGGCCACGTTGACCACGGTAAAACAACCCTTACAGCGGCTATCACGTCAGTTTTATCAAAAACATACGGCGGTCAAGCACAAGCATTCGATCAAATCGATAACGCTCCAGAAGAGCGTGAGCGTGGTATCACTATCTCTACTTCACACGTAGAATATGACACACCAACGCGTCACTACGCACACGTAGATTGTCCAGGACACGCCGATTATGTTAAAAACATGATCACCGGTGCAGCTCAAATGGACGGCGGTATCTTAGTTGTTGCGGCAACTGATGGTCCTATGCCACAAACTCGTGAGCACATCTTGTTAGGTCGCCAAGTTGGTATCCCTTACATGATCGTATTCATGAACAAATGTGACATGGTTGATGATGAAGAATTATTAGAATTAGTAGAAATGGAAGTTCGTGAACTTCTTACAGAATACGAATTCCCAGGTGATGATTTACCAGTAATCCAAGGTTCTGCGCTTAAAGCCCTAGAAGGCGAGCCAGAGTGGGAAGCAAAAATCATTGAGTTAGGCGAAGCTTTAGATTCATATATCCCAGAGCCAGAGCGTGACATCGATAAGCCATTCATCCTTCCAATCGAAGATGTTTTCTCAATCTCAGGTCGTGGTACAGTTGTAACCGGTCGTGTTGAGCAAGGTATTGTTAAAGTAGGTGAAGAAGTAGAAATCGTTGGTATCAAAGATACAGTTAAGACGACTTGTACTGGTGTTGAAATGTTCCGTAAGTTGCTAGACGAAGGTCGTGCAGGTGAGAACGTTGGTGTTCTTTTACGTGGTACTAAGCGTGAAGACGTAGAACGTGGTCAAGTATTAGCGAAGCCAGGTTCAATCAACCCACATACTAAATTCGAAGCAGAAGTATACGTACTAAGCAAAGATGAAGGTGGCCGTCATACTCCATTCTTCAAAGGCTATCGTCCACAGTTCTACTTCCGTACAACTGACGTAACAGGTGCTGTAGAGCTTCCTGAAGGCGTAGAGATGGTAATGCCAGGCGACAACTTAAAGTTTGTTGTTGAGCTAATTGCACCAATCGCGATGGACGAAGGTTTACGCTTCGCAATCCGTGAAGGTGGCCGTACTGTAGGTGCGGGTGTTGTAGCGAAGATTTTTTAATCTGACCTAACACAGCTATCAAAATTAAGAACCCAGCCTTGTGCTGGGTTTTTTTATATCAGCTATTTTATGTTAGCTTAAACCTTAATAAAAAAGGTTAATAAATCTCGAAACATAAACAGTATCTCAATTTATTAGTATTATGATTTTGAGTTAACAATACTGAGTTTCTTAAGTTAATTCTGTAAATTTTTAAAGCGTATAGAGCCACATACTTTGGTTGTAAGCCATACTTAACAAGGCCTTTACTACTACAGCAGCACTCATTTCATAGACCAAAGTCCTATTTTTTAATCCATGATAAACGTTACATTAGAACCAGTATTTCAAAAATTTAATTAGCACATGGAGGCAAGCATGACTGCCAAGCTTTACCCAGTTCCAGAGACATTACAAGAAAACGGAATTATCTCTGAAGAGCAATACAATGCTATGTATAAAGAATCTATCGAAAACCCTGATAAGTTTTGGGGTGAACACAAAAACATGATCGAATGGTACAAAGAGCCGACGATTATTAAAAACACCACATTTGATCCGGAAAATGTGTCAATCAAGTGGTTTGAAGATGGCCAGTTAAACGTATCTTATAACTGTATTGACCGTCACTTAGCCGATAATGCCAAGAAAACGGCTATATTATGGGAAGGTGACGAACCAACGGATAGCCAAGCCATTACTTACCAAGAATTACACTACGAAGTATGTAAACTGGCTAATGGTTTGAAAAAATTAGGCGTCAAAAAAGGTGATGTAGTTGCTATTTACATGCCTATGGTACCGCAAGCCGCTTATGCGATGTTAGCATGTGCGCGTATCGGTGCTGTGCATTCTGTTATCTTTGGTGGATTCTCGCCAAACGCAATTGCTGATCGTATCAACAATGCATCTGCTAAAGTCGTCATTACTTCTGATGAAGGTCGTCGTGCAGGCCGAACTGTACCGTTAAAAGCCAATGTTGATGAAGCAATCGCTAATGGTGTATGCCCTTCAATAACTGCTGTTTTAACACATAAATTAACCGGTGGTGATGTTCAATGGGATAGTAATGTTGATGTCTGGTGGAACGAGTTGGTTGAGGATTGTTCAGCACAATGTGAGCCAGAGGTAATGGATGCTGAAGATCCATTATTTATCCTTTATACGTCAGGTTCGACTGGACAGCCAAAAGGTGTGGTCCATTCTTCGGGTGGTTATGCACTGTATACGGCGATGACATTTAAATATGGTTTTGATTACCGTGAAGATGATATTTATTGGTGTACTGCGGATGTGGGTTGGATCACCGGTCACAGTTATATGACTTATGGCCCACTAATTAATGGCGCAACCCAAGTATTCTTCGAAGGCGTACCGACATACCCTGACGTTCGTCGTATTGCTCAAGTTGTTGAGAAATATAAAGTAAATAGTTTATATACGGCCCCTACGGCGATCCGTGCATTAATGGCGCATGGCACCAAGCCTGTAGAAGGTTGTGATTTATCATCATTACGTATCTTAGGATCGGTTGGTGAACCTATCAATCCAGAAGCGTGGGAATGGTATTATAATGTCATCGGTGAAGCACGTTGCCCAATCGTTGATACATGGTGGCAAACTGAAACTGGTGCAATGATGATTGCTCCATTACCTTCTGTGACGCCGAATAAACCAGGCTCTGCTTCACGTCCATTATTTGGTATTCAGCCTGCATTGTTTGATGCTGATGGTGTTGAGCAAACCGGTGCTGCAGATGGCAACTTAGTTATTAAAGACAGCTGGCCTTCACAAGCGCGAACTGTCTATGGCGACCATAAACGTTTCATAGAAACTTATTTCAGTGCTTATCCAAATGTGTACTTCACAGGTGACGGCTGTCGTCGTGACGAAGATGGTTACTACTGGATCACAGGCCGTGTGGATGATGTATTGAATGTCTCTGGTCACCGTTTAGGAACAGCTGAGATTGAAAGTGCATTAGTTGCACATGAAGTCATTGCCGAAGCTGCCGTTGTGGGTTATCCTCATGATATTAAAGGTCAAGGTATCTATGTTTATGTCACCCCGAATGAAGGTGTAGAAGCAAATGATGAACTGACTGCTGAGATCCGTAAATGGGTAAGAAAGGAACTAAGCCCGATTGCGACACCGGATTTGATCCAGTGGACCAAAGGTCTACCTAAGACGCGTTCTGGTAAAATCATGCGCCGTATCTTACGTAAGATTGCCGCCAATGAGCATGACCAGTTAGGTGATACTTCTACTTTAGCGGATCCTTCAGTAGTCGACACGTTGATTGATGAACGATTAAATAAATAAGCGACACTAAAGGAAATAACATGATAACGTTACTCATTGCAGATGATCACCCGTTATACCGTGATGCATTAAGAGGAGCGTTATCCGTTTCCCTTCAAGATATTCGTCTACTGGAAGCTGGCGATTTACCAAGTACTATAGAGATCCTTGAAAAAGAAGATGTTGATTTATTACTACTTGATTTACACATGCCGGGTAGTAATGATTTATTCGGTTTACTCCACGTCCTCAAACTTTATTCTGATTTACCCGTTGCAGTGGTATCTGGCACAGAAGATCCGATGATTATATCTAAAATTGTGGGTTGTGGTGCATTAGGTTTTATTCCTAAAACAGCAGGTGCAAATGATATTGCAAAAGCCATAAAATCTATTTTAGATGGTAATGTCTGGTTACCTGAATCGGTCAGCGATAAAATTGAAGAAGTGGATGAGGCGTTTTCAAAGTTAGCAGATAATGTTGCAAGTTTGACACCCTCACAGTATAAAGTACTGTGTTATATGCGTGATGGTTTGTTGAATAAGCAAATAGGCTATAACCTTGATATTGCAGAGGCAACAGTGAAAGCCCATGTGACTGCAATTTTCAGGAAGTTAGGTATTAATAACCGAACTCAGGCAGTATTAATTGCATCTCAATTAGAGCTCGAGCCACCGATTAGAAATACGTAGTAGCTAAACAAAATAAAGTAGATTAAAAGCACTTCTTACGAAGTGCTTTTTTGTTTGGCTAAAGATTGTAATAACGCTCTAAGCTTAGCCGGTTTCAATGGCTTATTCAGGAACTGGATCCCTTGACTTAGACATGTCTCTTTTAGTTCTTGATCTTGTAGCGCAGTCACAATGGCACTTGGTATATGTTTTCCGACTTGAGCCTTAATATCTTTGATGAGAGATAGTCCGTCTTGGTCTTTGTCGAGCTGATAATCAATTAATAGCACATCTGGACTTGGATGTTTGTTACTTGCTAATAATGTTAAGGCTGATTCATAGGTATTGGCCATGACAACATTGACTTCCCAGCGAGTTAATAAGGTTTCTAACGCATCTAAATTTTCGTTTTTATCATCGACACATAACACATTTAAACCAGACAAGGTCTGTTTGACCTTATTAAAGGTGACGTTAGACTCTGTTACCGGACTGCCAATACGCATATTTAATATAAAGCAACTACCTTTACGTTTAACGGATGAGACATCTATAGTGGCGTGCATTTGCTCAGTGAGGCGTCTCACAACGCCTAGCCCCAGTCCAACACCAGCCTCATCGGAGTCTTGGATACGATAGAAGTCCGTAAAAATAGCCTTTTGTTTATCAGCGTCGATCCCTATACCAGTGTCAAATACGCGGACTTCAACTTTGTTATTACGTTGTCTTAGTGTAATTAACGCTTTGCCGGTATCGGTATATTTGATGGCATTAGTAAGTAAGTTTTGGATGATACGATAAGTAAACGTGCGGTCACCTTTAACCCACACTGTTCGTAATCGAGATGTTAGTGTTAACCCTTTTCTTTCAGCTGCCATTTGCATGTCAGATACCAAAGGCTGTATCAATGTAGACAATTCAAATGATTCATCATTTGGAGCAAGTTCACCTTGGTCTAAACGAGAGATATCGAGTAAAGTTGAGATAAGTCTTTCGGATGAAGTAACACTATCATTCAGTTTATTTAAGATTTCTTGAGCATTATCCGATAGTTTAGCTTCCTGAAGGGCAGACAGATATAATTTTGCTGCGTTAAGTGGTTGTATGATGTCATGACTGGCTAGTGCTAGAAAACGTGTCTTACTAGCGTTCGCTTCTTCTGCTGCACGTCGAGCTCGAATCAATTCTTTTTCTGCGTCATTACGACGTTCAATCTCCAAGCGTAAATCTGCATTGATCGAGTGAACTTCCTCAGTACGCTTTTTCATACGGTATTCTAGGTCAATATTTGACTCTTCTAATGCCTTTTGAATTTCTACATGATTAGTAATGTCATTAAAACTGGTCACAAAGCCACCGCCAGGGAGGGGATTCCCGGTCATTTCTACTACATGGCCATCACTGCGTTGGCGTGTAAAGCGATGAGGGGTTGCATTTTTAAGATGCTCTAAGCGTCGTTGGATCATGTCTTCAATATCACCCATACCCAGTTCACCACGTTTAGCATTAAAGCGCATCAACTTTTCAATGGGTGTACCTACAATCAAATAGTCATCTGGGTAGTTAAATAACTCGACGTATTTTTTATTCCACGCGACTAAATTTAAGTGTTTATCTATGACACTGATCCCCTGATCCATACTTTCTAAAGAAGTAAGTAGGGCGGTCATATTAAATTGCATAGCTTGAGTGGTATCGTCAAAGAAGTTAATAACCTCCGTAAAATCAAGTTTTTTACCTTCTAATACGCTATTGATAAGTGCTTGAGAACTAGATGAACCGATAACACCACCTAATGCTTTTTCACAAAACGAAATAAACTCATCGTCAGGTACTTGATGTTGAAGTAATGAAATATTGTGAAGTTGCTCGAACTCAGAAACGAGTTGATTGCATCGACTTGGTCCCATAAAAGTCGACAATAAGGTGACTAAATCAGAGGAGTGCACATTAATAATGGTACGTTTCGTATTATCTTGATTTAATTGTGCCGGACGTACAAACGCTTCGGCTTGAATTTTGTCAATGAGCCTTGCTGGTGCGATTTTTGAAAAAACAATATAGGCTATTGCATTAGCAAATAAGCTAACTAAGGCGCCTTGACTCAAAATTTCTGATTGAGAATAGACACTCATATCTTCATTAAGTAAAGGAATAATGAGCCATAATGTCCAACTCACCAGTCCCATTAATAGTCCCGCATAAACACCGTGAGCATGGCCTTTTTTCCAATATAAACCACCTACAATTGCCGGTAATAATTGAACGACTAATGAAAAGGCAATTAATCCAATAGAGCTTAATGAACGTGAACCGGTAAGTTGTTGTTGGTATACATAGGACAATAATAAAACCAAGGCAATAATTAAGCGGCGTACTAAACGAATAGTCCGGCCATAGTCTTCTTTGTGACCGGCTTGATTCGGGTTATCGAGTAATTTTGGTAACACAACATCATTGGCAAGCATGGTCGATAATGTCAAAGTCGCTACAATAATCATGGCAGTAGCTGCAGATAAAGCACCGACAAACACGATGATTTTAATTAGTAGCATATCTGAAAAGATAGCTAATTGAAGCACATAACTATCCGAAGCTATGTTTTGTTCGGCAAACAATACTTTACCAGACATGGCAATAACAGGAATCACTAATGCGGTTAATGCCAAGTATAGAGGAAAGACCCAGCGTGCAGTCTTGATGTGTTCAATATTCAAATTATCGATGATCGCCACATGGAACTGTCGAGGTAAGCAAATCACTGCTGCACCGGCAATTAGGGTTTGTGCCCAAAAACTATAAGAAGTAAATACAGCCAATGCGTCTGCGGAGCGATATTCATGTAAGAAAGCATCTGTCGATAACCCCCTCCATGCGGAATAACCTATATAAGCAATTAAAATCAGCGCAAATAATTTGATGATAGATTCGAATGATATGGCGAGCATGAGACCTCGTCGATACTCAGTTACATCCGTTTGTTTGGTCCCGAAATAAATAGCAAAAATAGCGATAAAGACAGTTGCGATGACGACAATAAGCTGTTGGTCTTGTTGTTGTGACATGATCGCAAAAGCAGAACCTATCGCTTTTAGTTGGAGAGCGATATAAGGAATAGTGGCCATTAGCGCAATAAAGGTTACTAATAAAGCGACGGCTTGACGTTTACCATATCTGGATGCAATAAAATCCGCTACGGTATTGATGCGTTGTTTTTTACTTACCAGTGTTAACTTGGTAATAAAACTATAACCAAATATATAAACAAACATCGGACCAAGTAATATGGGTAAATACATCCAATATTCACGAGTAGATTGACCCACCGCACCTAAAAAGGTCCATGCTGTACAATAAATAGCCAGCGCAAGAGAGTAAACATATGCGTTAGATGTTATTTTACGTGCCAAAGGAGTATTACGATCTCCCCATTTGGCAATCCAAAACAAACTTGCTAGATAAAGCAACGCTAACAACAGCCAACCAAAAACCATAACAACCCTTTATTTCTCTTATTTAACTCTTTCAATTTAGCATGAGGCTAGTAAAGAAACTTACCGATAATACCAACGTCGAATGATGAAACGAAAGCCTCATAATTGGTCAATAATGTGTCTAGTACATCCATGCTATCCATCTCGAAAAGATCAGAAGTGTCGAAATCAAAGGCAACTTCCTACTAAAAAGGCTGTTAATTTTAGCATAAATTATAGAACTTTATGTTAATAGCTTGAGTCGAGACTAAAGTTTTATATCAAAAAATTAACATTTATATAAACTTTTTGATCGGGGATGGATAAGTTTAGCTATTTTCAATGATATTCAAGTGAATGACATTAGGAAATAGTTAGTCAAGTTATTTCATCGTACTTTTATTAAACATCGTAATCCAAGTAGTCATAAACGACACGTGGATTATTTTAGGAGACGCTTGTGGAGAATAACAACACATACTGGCAAGAAAACCTCCGTCTGATATTAATCTGCTTAGTCATTTGGTTTATCGTATCATTTGGGTTTGGCATTTTATTAGTAGACGAGCTAAACACAATCCGCCTTGGCGGTTATAAACTCGGATTCTGGTTTGCACAACAGGGTTCTATATATGCATTTTTAGGCTTGATTTTCTGGTACTCCAAGAAAATGAATGACCTTGATAAAAAATATGACGTGGAGTAAGAATAATGGATGAGTTAAAGCTTTATACTTATATTGCCGTGTTTGGTACGTTTGGTCTTTATTTTGCGATAGCAATATGGGCTCGTGCTGGATCAACAAGTGAGTTTTATGCAGCTGGTGGTGGGATTACTCCACTGCAAAATGGTATGGCAATTGGTGCTGACTGGATGTCTGCTGCATCGTTCATTTCGATGGCTGGTTTAATTGCCTTCTTAGGTTATGGTGGTTCAGTATTCCTTATGGGATGGACCGGTGGTTATGTATTACTTGCTATGTGTTTAGCGCCTTATATGCGTAAACATGGTAAGTTTACTGTCCCTGAATTCGTTGGTGATCGTTTCTATTCGAAAACTGCTAGAATTGTGACTATTGTTTGTCTTATTATTGCTTCGGTAACATATATCATTGGACAAATGAAAGGTGTAGGTGTTGCATTCTCTCGTTTCTTAGAAGTTGAATATGATACAGGCTTGTACATTGGTATGGGTGTTGTTTTCTTCTATGCTGTATTAGGCGGTATGAAAGGTATTACATATACACAGATTGCCCAATATATAGTGTTGATTACTGCATATACCATTCCAGGTATATTTATCTCATTCCAGTTAACAGGTAACCCAATTCCACAATTAGGTCTTGGTTCAACCTTAGCCGATGGCAGCGGAGTGTATCTGTTAGACAAACTCGACTTAGTAGTGACTGATTTAGGTTTTAAAGAATATACCACCGCTAAAATGGGTGGCACGTTAAATATGTTCGCATATACCTTGTCACTAATGATTGGTACTGCAGGTCTACCACACGTAATCATGCGCTTCTTTACTGTACCATCAGTTAAAGCTGCACGTGCTTCAGCTGGTTATGCACTTATATTTATCGCTTTATTATATACTGTTGCTCCAGCGGTAGGTGCAATGGCTCGCTATAACTTAATGAATACCATTGAGCCAAGCGCAGGTCAAAACTTAGAGTATGAACAACGTCCACAGTGGTTCAAAGATTGGGAAAAAACTGGTCTTTTAGAGTTCTCTGATAAAAATGGCGATGGCAAAATCCAATACTCTGCTGATGCAACTAAAAATGAAATGGTTAAAGTAGACCGTGACATTATGGTTCTTGCTAACCCTTCTATTGCGAATCTTCCTAACTGGGTAATTGCATTAGTAGCAGCAGGTGGTTTAGCCGCGGCTCTATCAACAGCAGCTGGCTTATTATTGGCTATATCTTCTTCAATATCTCACGATTTACTTAAAGGGATATTAACACCAGATATGACCGAGAAAACCGAATTGTTAACAGGACGTGTAGTCATGTCTGTGTCGATTCTATTTGCAGGTTATCTAGGACTCAATCCTCCAGGGTTTGCCGCAGGTACAGTAGCATTAGCATTTGGCTTAGCAGCTTCGTCAATATTCCCAGCCTTAATGATGGGTATATTCTCTCGTTCAATGAACGATAAAGGTGCGATAGCCGGTATGTGTGCTGGTCTAGGTGTGACAATGCTTTATGTATTCCAGCATAAAGGCATCATGTTTATCCCTGGTACTAGTTTCTTAGGCGATATGCAAGCAGATTGGTTCTTTGGTATATCACCTAACGCCTTTGGTGCTGTTGGTGCCATAGTCAACTTTGCAGTTGCTTTCATTGTACTTAAAATGACGCAACCTGCTCCTCAAGAAATTAGAGATTTAGTTGACAACTTCCGTTCACCACACGGTGAAGTGGCGGCGGCGCAAGATCACTAAACATAATTGATCGTTGATCAAAAGACCTCCAACAGCTGGAGGTCTTTTTTTTATTTTTGAGAAAGTGGTAGTTTTATAATACAGTCTTACATCAATTTTTAATGTTGTAATAATTTTAGTAGGTTTACCGTATGATTTTTAAGTTTCTAAACAAACTCAATCGGCACACAAAGATAGCCATATTTGTTGCCCCAATTTTAGTGATTTTAGGTTTTGCTGCTTCTGATTTATGGCTGGAAAATAAAGCCTCTGAAGCCCGTATTTTTCAAATGACACCAGATTCAGGTGTGTGTGATATTATGGCTAGTAAGTGTGTGCTAGTATCAGGTGAATTTAAAATAAGTGTTTATCAAGAAAATGGCTTAACGACCATTAATTCAACTTTTCCTTTAGATACCGCGACCTTGTTTTTAGTTGATGAAAATGACATTCCGAGTGTGTTTCAGATGGGTATGAAGGACAGCCCTTACTATTGGTATCAAAGTACACCACTAGAGTCCTTAGCAAAATCGCCTGGTAGCCGTCAAAAAGTGCGTTTAATAGCTACGGTTAAGGGTGGGCAATATATATCTGAATTTTATTCCGTAACAGGTAGCTAACCGAGCAAAACTGTGTGTGCCATAAGAGCATAGTTTTTTGTTATAAGGACATAATCTATGAGCGAGATCCCTCACCAAGTCACTGACTTTATCTCTAAATCAGCACCCTTTGATGTATTAGATGAAGATATACTCAGCAGTATTGCCGGTAAAACCAAAGTCATTTATCTCACACCTGATAACCAAAACTCGTTGTTAAAAGAATATCAAACTTCGTTGTTTTTGATTCAAACAGGGCAATTCACTATTACTGACGAGAACGGCAATGAGCGATTTTTAAGTGAAGGAGATTACTTTGGTTTTATCGCATTGATGGAACCTGGTAAAGGTCAAATAGAAGTCGAAATTGATAGTCCAGGGGTCGTGTATTGTATTCCTAAAACGATGTTCGATGTGGCACTTGACAATCGTCGGGTGAAACGATTTTTTACCGCTGCTAAAGATGATGTGTTGCTGAATCAGGCCGTAGAGGGTTCAAATTCCATGTGGCTGTATAAACCGTTGCATGAACAGCTAGATAAAGCCCCTATCCAAATAGAGCAGCATGTAAGTATTCAAGAGGCTGCTCAAATGATGTCTCAGCATGGGGTGAGCTCATTAATTGTGACCGAAGACGAGCATCTCATTGGTATCGTGACAGACCGAGATCTTCGTAATCGAGTGGTAGCCCTAGGCATGGATATTCAATTAGCGGTCAGTGAAATTATGACTCAACGACCTGCTTATATCCTGCATAATCAAAATATGTTTGCAGCGATTGCGTTGATGAGTGAAAAGAACATTCATCATTTACCGGTACTGCATGCGAATGATCGAACTCCAGTGGGGATGGTGACTTCTTCCGATGTCATTCGTAAACAACGCAGCAATGTGTTATTTATGATTGGAGAGCTGTCTAAAGCGACAAATCTATACGAATTAACACGCACGGCATGGCAGATGCCGCAATACTTTGCTGCGAATGCTAAACGTGCTGGAGATTTTGATATTGCCGGTAAGGTACTCTCTCAAGCCACTGATATTATGACTCGCCAACTGATCGCCTTTTATATTGAACAACATGGACAGCCGCCACTAGGGTATTGCTGGGTAGTATATGGCTCCCAAGCACGAGAAGATCAAACTATGGGCTCCGACCAAGATAATGCTCTGTTATTAGCGGCGACCCCAGATGCATCACAGGCGCAATATTTTGAATCAATGGCTGAATATGTGTGTAAGGGACTCGGTAAATGTGGGATAAAATTATGTGACGGTAATATTATGGCATCTAACCCTGCACTGCGTTTAAGTGTCGATGCCGCAGTCCTACAAGCTAAAAAGTGGATTGCACAACCCACACCAGAAGCAATTTTAGAGTTTAATATCTTTTTGGATGCACGTGCGGTAGAAGGGGACAGAGCGTTATTTAAAAATTTACAACAACGCCGTAAGCCCTTGTTCAAAAATGATTTTTTCTTGGCTGCACTGGCGCGTGCGGCAAATAGTGATGCTGTGCCATTATCGGTGTTTAATAAATTTGTGTGTAGCAAACATAATGGCAAAAAAGACGGCATTAACCTTAAAGTGAATGCGATAGCATTAATTAATAACTTAGCACGTTTGTATTCGTTATCAGCAGGTATCACTGTACCAAATACTGTTGAACGTTTAAATATTTTGGGACAAATTGGGATTATTTCGACAGAAGATGCAACAAATTTACGAGATATTTGGCTATTCTTAAATCGCTTGCGCTGGCGTCATCAGTTACGCAATAACGTCACTGATAATATTATTAGTGTGTCAGAGCTATCGTCGTTAGAACAGCACCAACTCAAAGCCTCGTTTAAAGCTATCCATCGGGCTCAACAGGCTGTGGTAATGAAGTTATCCGGTGGTATTGCATAATGGCGTTTTGGTCTCATCTACGAGATAAGATTACATCCTTAATGACTGAACATAAGGGGTTACCCGATACGTTTAAACATACCTCTTTAAGTGCTTGTAATTGGCTTGCTGTCGATTTTGAGTACAGCAGTTTAGATGTATCGACAGCGAAATTTATGTCAGCAGGTTGGATAGAAGGCAATCATACCGGGATTGATATACAAAGTAGTTATTATCGGTTGATTAGAGCACAAGGAGATTTAGCCCAAACACCTATTATTCATGGTCTAACACCGAGTGATATCGCTCGGGGTGTACATGTGCGAGATATGTATGAGCATATATGTCAGTTTGCAACCTCGCATATATGGGTGTTACATAATGCCCAATTAGATATGGGGATGCTCAAAGAGTTGAGTAAGCGACTTCAACAGCCCTTACCAGCAATAGTGTGTATTGATACGATGCAACTGGCACTCTATCAATTATATAAGAAAGTGGACGTCATCCCTAAGGGAGGAGTCATATTAAGTAAGTGTCGAGAGCGTTACGAATTAGCTAATGCGCCAGCACACAATGCTTTATCTGATGCGATGGCCACCTTGGAGTTATGGATGGCCCAAATGCACTCACTCGACCCAAGTGGATGCATGACGTTAAATGAATTAAAAAATACAGGGGCGATAAAAGTATTCGCTCGCCACAATGAATCAGAACATGAGTTAGTCTGACTGGAAATGCTCAGTTAATGAAGTTAAATAAGGCGCAAAATGTTGCCATTGATGCTGAGCATTTGGATTAATGGGTTGGCGTACTTGTTCTGCACTTGGGGTCTTAACGTTGCGTTTTGTTTTATGAAAATCCAAGCAAGCATTTTCAAAAGGCACATTCAAAAATGCTAAGATTCGTCGTACTTGGCCTTCCAAATCATCCACAAGTTCTTCATGTTGTACCCGGAGAATGTTCTCCCCGAAACAACTTTCCCAATGCGCCATCAGTGCAACATAGTCATCATAGTATTGACGTATATCGGTAAGACGATAGCTAAACTCCTGACCTTCGGCAAAGAGTTGTTTAAACCCACTAAAACAGCAAGCTACAGGTTCCCGTCGTGCATCAATAATTTTTGCATTAGGAAGAATTTTTTTGATAAGTCCTAGATGGCGGAAATTATTAGGCATCTTATCAATGAACATAGGGGTGTTTTCGCTACGATGAATTTGCGTATCCTTGATAAAAGCTTCACCCCACTGGGTGAATTGTTCAGTTTTGATACTAGCTAAATTCTCTGGGTACAGATTATCGGTTTTATAACGTCCTCCTAGCTGACGAGCGAGAGAGAGAATATTGGGTAACTCGCTTGTACCTTCAATCATCGAATGAGATGCCAGAATTTGTTCAATTAAGGTGGACCCTGCTCGCGGTAAACCCACAATAAAGATAGGCGCAGTTGAGTCACAACCTGTAGGGGGATCAGCAAACAATTGAGGTGGACAATATTGAATTTGTGCTTGCAGTTGTTGTGTGGTTTCATCAGGGTTATAACGTAATTGCTGATGTTTAAGCGTGTTACCTTGTTCATAATAGCTAAACGCTTGAGCATAATCTTGATGATCTTCAAATGCCTTACCCAATGCAAAGCAAATATGATATTTATCAGCAGGTTGGATACCTGGGCGAGCTAACATCGTTTTCATAGTATTGATTTGTGCATCACTAAACACAAATGTTTTGAGATTCGCAAGTGACCAATATGCATCCCCAAAATCAGGTTTGAGTTCACTCGCTTGCACATAATCAGCAATAGCTTTGTCCGGTTCGCCAATAGTTTTATAAGCATGTCCTCGCTGCACATAAACTGCCGCATGGCTGGTTAATTCTGAAAGTACATTCGTGAAGTGGTTAATAGCGATAGCAGTATTACCAATTGCGACACATTGATTAGCGTATGCAAGTTCACTTAATGCATGCTTAGGATTTTCTAGATAAGTTTGCAAGGCGAGTTCATGAGCCTTAGAAAATAACTGTCTTTGTTGTAATACCTGAATCAACTCAAGTTTCAAATCAGTACTGTGGGGAGCGATGACCGTAGCATTTTCTAAAAGAATCTGAGCATCATCAAGTATGTTGAGCTTGACTGCAATTTTCGCTAATAATCGCATACCAGGTACGTGACTCGGATTTTTTTGTAAAAACTCACGAGTAAGCGTCTCTGCTTTAGCTAACCGACCTTCATAAAATGCACTTTGCGCTGCTAATAGGTATTTGGGTAGTGATTGGATTTCTTGGATCTTATCTTGTGCTTCTTGGACTAATTTAGGTTCATTGATTTGACCAAACAATAACGCAAGTTGTTGCCAACTGGCGAGCAAACCAGGATGCAGTTGAACCGCCTGCTGATAGGCACTGATAGCTTCTGCAAACTTAGCTTGCGCACGATAACAATGCCCTAATTCTTGGTAGGTACGGCCATAATCTGGGTAATAAGCTTGTAGTGTATTTAAGGTATCTATCGCTTGCGAGAGATCTTGTAAATAACGATGACAGACTGCCTTTAAGTATAATGCGCCTTGATGATCAGGAATTGCTTTAACAAGCTTATTTAAGATCTGTAAAGCGGCAGGAAATTGCTGTGCCTTAACAAGTGCCTCAGCATCGTTGAACTGAGTGTTAACGGTGTTATTTGTCATGGGGGGGGCCGTTGTTCCTAAATGCCGCAATGCGATGCAAAATATGATTATACAAAATATTGACCGGAAAAAAAAATCCCTGCACGTTAAATGCAGGGATATTGTTCATTGACATGCAAAACATGTCTACACAGAGTGTGCTTAGTAATACGTGTAATTAACACTCATACCAATCGTACGCGGACGGTTAGTACTAATACGTTTAATATCATCTTGGTCATTAATGAACAATGTGGCACGCTCATCAGTGATGTTGTCGATATAAAACTTCACACGCCACGCATCTTTAGTCACACCAATGTTAGCGTTAAGGATCTGATAGCTGTCTTGTTCTTCACGCTCTGCAGCAACGATTGAGCTGTAGCTCTTTGCAGCATGTTGAAGGGCAAGCTGCCAATCCATGTCCATATCATTGTATTCCCAATCATAACGCACACGGACATTACCTTGAACTTTTGGCGTCACTGGTAACGTAGAACCAATTGGGGCAAGTTCGATAACTTGCGCTTTCGTTGCCGTTAACTCAGTATCATTAAATGAGAAAGCACCGTAAATGGTTAAATTATCCGTCGCAATATATTCAAAATCAGTTTCTAAGCCCATGATTTTAGAATCAGCTGCATTTTCGATAAAGGTTAAGATAGAAACGTTTTCAGGATCAAAACGAGACGTCTGCATATTCGTCCAATCGATATAGTACATATTACCGTTGAAACGTAAGCTTTGGTCAAGTAGCAATGATTTCCAACCAAACTCATAGTTTGTCACTTCATCAGTTTGGTAGGTAACACTTACGGTTGGGAAATCAGGGTTGGTAGATGCAACACCACCACCACGGTTAAAACCACCTGGACGGAAACCTTCTGAATATGTGGCGTAATATAAAATTTCACGTGTTGCTTGGTAAGCAAGACTGAACTTAGGGATCACATCACTTTCGCTTAATGGCTCAGTAGAGTGACCACCCGAAAGGTCATAATCACGCCCGCCATCGGTATCTAATGAACCTTGGAAAATACCAGCTGCAAAATTAGAAGAACCCGTATAATCTGTTTCTAAATCATACCAGCGCAGACCTAATGTCGCTGATAGTTTATCGGTTAGCGCATAGGTTGCTTCACCAAATACTGCGATTTGCTCTTCACTGCGAGTGATGTCGTTAAAGAACGCAACACCAGGATTACGTGTATTTGGATTGATGCTATTCGCTGTGCTGATAGGTGCATTTTGTGCAAAACCTAATTCAACTACCGCAGGGTAAATATAGTCATCTAACGTTTTAATTTCTACGTCATCATAATAAATACCCGCTGTCACACTTAAACGGTCAGATAAATCGGTTGAGAAACGGAGTTCTTGCGTTAAACGTGTATGATCTTGTTTGCCCTGGAAACCTTTGGTCGGGTCTTTACATTCACGATTTTCTGTGATGAATTCAGGAGAAATGTTGTAGTTCACGACATAGTTAGGGTTCGTGTAGGTACACGTATAATAAGCTATATAACCACCAGAGTTATTATAACCAGTATAGTCAATTGACTGTTCTACTTCACGATCTAGGAAGGCGCCGGCATACACTATATCTAGGTCGCCAATTTTACCTTCTAAAACTAATGAGGTTAAATCAACATCATCTTCTAATGAGTCTGGGAAATAACGCTCAACCTGTAAATCACCCACTTCAGGATCATAATCGAATACACCGTCTGCGCCTAATGACTGTGTGGTGTGCTGCAATAATAATGACCATGAATCATTGATAAAATATTTCAGACCAAAACGACCACCTTGGTAAAAGCTATCGTTAAAATCGTCTTCTACTAAGGCTTGGTTAGACACACTTTCATAAGTGGCATCTGGACCCAAATCAATCGCTGAAGCTGCGTTAATTGCTGGGTCAGTGGTAAATGAACCGGCGACATTATCAATATAACCACCACGGTTTACACTGTACATCGCTGCACGGAAAGCCAAATCATCTGATAATGGAATATTGATGAAACCTTCTGCAGAAGTACTCATTTCTCCGTGTTTAGTTGACTCTAAACGGCTACTAAAGCCAGCTTCAAAATCACTAGTTGGTTTATTTGTAATATAACGGATCGTACCGGCTTGTGAACTGGCACCAAATAATGTGCCTTGTGGCCCTGGTAATACTTCAATACGCTCTAAATCAGTTGCGTATAAGTCTAAGTTACGACCTGGAGCGGTAACGGGTTGCTCATCAACATATAAAGCAACGTTGGGCATAGTACCTTGAGCACCAGATAACATGACAGTGATAGGTTGGATCGCCATACCACGGATAAAAATATCAGATTGACCCGGCCCACGACCACCTAAAGTGATATTTGGCACATAACGAGCGAAATCGTCAAAATTACTGATGTTTTGTTCTTTTAAAGCTTCACCGTTTAGCGCTTGAACAGCGACAGGAGTGCTTTGAATATTTTGCGAACGTTTAGTTGCGGTGACTTCAATCGTTTCTATTTTTTGTTGTTCGGCTGCATTGGCAAACGCAGTTGAAGTAATGATAGGTTGTGTTAAAGCTAATGCCGAACATACTGCAAAGGCTAATTTTGAAGGGTTTGGTAGGCTGTGATTGCCTATATTCTGTTTCATTTAAGTACCAAATAGTTTGAGTTGAAGTTATATTTTCGATATCTAGGATACGGATTTGTTTAGAAAATGCAAATTTAGATAGTGTACGAATTATCTGTATTGTAATTATACGGGTGAGTTTGTCTTGTAGTAGCGATTAGTCTTATATAATTAATAGTTTGTTTTTTAAACATTAAAAGATGTTTTCAAGGATTATACGAGTATTAGTTGCTAAAAAAACGTCATAGCGTCAAAATAGAGATTGTTTATTAATATAATGTATAGAAAGTAGTTAATGATAAAAATTCCAACAATTAGTTTTAATGCTAATAAACTGAATAGAGGCGTATTTGCTAGTGCTAGTTTAGTGATATTTTTACTAGTCGGGATCACGGTACTATTTCCAGAATACATGGAAGCGTTATTTAGTGAGCTGCAGCAAACGTTGATTAATACTGCAGGATGGTTTTATGTGCTATCTGTAGCAGGAATTCTGGTTGCTGTTGTGTATTTATGCGTGTCACGACATGGACATATTAAGTTAGGTCCCGATCATGCTGAAGCTGACTACAGTCAATTAAGCTGGCTGGCGATGTTATTTTCAGCTGGAATGGGGATCGGACTTATGTTCTTTGGTGTAGCAGAGCCGGTCATGCATTATGTCGCTCCGCCAACAGCGGATCCTTATTCCGTAGAAGCAACACGTGAAGCTTTGAAAATGACATTTTTCCATTGGGGCTTACATGGTTGGGCCATTTATGCTGTTGTTGCGCTGATCCTTGCTTATTTTTCGTTTCGTCATAATTTACCATTAACATTGCGCTCTGCATTCCATCCTTTAATTGGTGATAAAATTCACACATGGCGTGGTGATATTATCGATACATTTGCTGTAATAAGTACCATATTTGGGGTCACAACGAGCCTGGGTTTTGGTGTCATGCAAATCAATTCAGGTCTTAATTATTTGTTTGACATTGAGGTGGCTCAAAGTGTTCAGTTAATGATTATTGTTTTCATCATAGCGTTGGCACTTATTTCTGTTTGTAGTGGGCTGGATAAAGGCATTAAACGTTTATCACAGTTAAATATGTTAATGGCAGTAGGGTTATTACTGTTTGTGTTAATAGCCGGACCGAGTATCTTTTTACTTCAAGCATTAGTCCAGAATACCGGCGCTTATTTATCCGATATTGTGCATAATACGTTTAACTTATTTGCTTATCAAAAAACGGATTGGCTAGGTGGTTGGACTATTTTCTATTGGGCTTGGTGGCTAGCCTGGTCACCATTTGTAGGAATGTTTATTGCGCGAATTTCACGAGGTCGAACGATACGTGAGTTTTTGATTGGTGTGTTATTTATACCATCAGGCTTCACATTTGCTTGGATGACCTTTTTTGGCAATAGTGCGATTGATTTAATTCATGTTCAAGGGGTGACTCAATTAGCCGATACGGTTGCGGCAGATTCATCATTGGCATTATTTGCCTTTTTAGAAAGTTTACCTTTTTCTCAAATTGTCTCCTTCATTGGATTAATCATGGTCATCATATTTTTTGTGACATCATGTGATTCTGGGGCAATGGTTGTTGATATGCTATCGAGTTATGGCGAGAACAATACACCACTATGGCAGCGCTTTTACTGGACCTTAGGCATAGGTGTGGTGGCGACTATATTATTATTAAATGGTGGATTATCTGCGTTACAAACGATGTCGATTGTCAGCGCGTTACCGTTTACGGTGGTACTAATTGTTGCTATTTATGGGATGTTTACAGCATTGCGTATTGAATCAACCAAACAACAATCGATGAATGTCGCTATGCAGTCTCCCACTACGAGTTCCGGCGATTGGCGTCAACGTTTAGCAACGATTGTGAATTTCCCATCTAAAAGTAAAGTGTTATTATTTTTAAATAAGAAAGTAGAGCCTGCATTGCAACAGGTCTCGAGTGAACTCAATAATAACCACATTGCGACGGCTATTACCACAGAGACAGATCGTGTTATATTGACAGTCAGTCATGTGGAACAGCCTGATTTTATTTATGCTGTGCGTGCTCGAACTCATTTGCAACCTGATTTGTTAGAAGAAAACGGCGAGCAACAGGATGAAGAGCAGAGTTATTACCGCGCCGAGGTGCATTTAGCCGAAGGCGGGCAGGGCTATGATATTATGAGCTGGTCCGAAGATTGTATTATTAATGATGTTGTTGAGCAGTATCAAAAGCACGTCCATTTCCTTCACTTATTAAAATAAGAGTATTTCCTGACATGCAAAAAGATGAAGAATTATTAGTTGCCTTGCGCAAAGTGATACGCGCGATCGATATGCGCTCTAAAGAGTTGAGTCGAGATGTTGGATTAACCGGGCCCCAGTTAATTGTATTGCAACAAGTTGGTAAGCACCCTGGTATTATGGTGAAACAGATTGCGGAAAGTATTACGTTGTCTCCAGCGACCGTGACGAGTATTTTGGACCGAATGGAATCACGCGGTCATGTGAATCGTGTGCGCAGCACGAAAGATAAGCGCAAGGTGGGTGTATTTTTGACGGATGCAGGACAATTATTATTAGATAAGGCGCCTTTACCTTTACAAGAACATTTTTTAAATCGCTTCAACAGTTTAGAAGAATGGGAGCAATCGCAAATGGTGGCTACCATGCAACGTATTGCGACGATGATGGATGCGCAAAAATTAGATGCTGCACCTGTATTAGAAGTAGGAAGTTTAGTCAGTAGTACAGCAGAGCACTAATGCTCTGCTAGTTAATTGACGCAATCTTAATTTAGATAACACCTAATTCAGTTAAGCGTTCATGCAGGTAACTTTTTGCCGTATGGCGTCCAGATAAGACGACGTCAGGGCGAGGATGTAAGAATAAAGGTAAGGAAATCCGAGATTTACTCATATCAGCTCCCTTAGGGTTAATGACTCGATGAGACGTCGACGGAAAATAGCCGCCGGATGCTTCTTGTAACATATCCCCAATATTTATGATCAAATAGCCAAAATCACTCGGAACATCGGCCCATTGTCCATCTTTTAGCTGGACTTGCAGACCCGGTTCATTCGCCGCTGGTAAGATAGTAATCAGGTTAATATCTTCATGAGCCGCGGCGCGAATGGCACCAGCCTCTTCATCACCTGCTAGTGGCGGGTAATGCAACACACGTAATAATGTTTGATCTGAGCCGTTGATCATATTGGATAAAGGCTCTTGATATCTCGCTGCGACATCTGGCGGTGATAAGGCTTCTATCCATCCCAATAATTCTGAAGCAAAGGCTGTGGTTTGTTGATAATAATTATCTAATTGTGGCTGATGTGTTGCAGGGCACTGTCCCCATGGATAATAGTGGAAATACTCTTTGATGTCTTTTTGAGTAAAGCCTTTGGCAGTTTCAGAGATGCGCGCAGGGAAAAAACCATCTTGAGTGCCTTTATTGTATAAGTGATGCTCTTTAGTGGCCGAGTCTTGGTTAAACCACCCTTGCCATGTGTCATAAATAGCTTGCACTGATGCTTGATCAATGGGGTGATTTTTTAATACACCAAACCCCGTCTCACGAAGTGATTGTACAAATTTTTCTTTTGCATCATCTGCTTGATAATCAACAGCTTCTAAGGTGACTTGACTCATCAACATAGTCCTTCATTAAAATGACAAAAATAAACCGGCTAGGGCGGCAGACATTAAGTTTGCTAAAGTGGCAGCACATACCGCTTTGAGTCCTAAACGCGCGATATCTTTGCGGCGACTTGGTGCCATTGCTCCTAATCCTCCCATCAAAATCGCGATGGAGGAGAAGTTAGCAAATCCGCACAGTGCAAATGTAATGATTGCTTGAGACTTTACTGAAAGCTGATCAGACATTTCCACAAAGTTTAAATACGCGACGAATTCATTGACCACTATTTTTTGTCCAATAAAACTTCCGGCAATTTGTGCCTCTGACCAGTCTACGCCAATAGCCCATGCAATAGGTGCCATAAGATAACCAAGAATTTGTTCAAACGTGAGGTTTTCAAGGCCAAATAAATTGCCAGTCCAACCAATAATCCCATTAATGAGTGCGATTAAAGCCACAAATGCTAAGAGCATCGCGCCGACATTGAGTGCCAGTTGTAAACCGGATGAAGCACCTGAAGCCGCGGCGTCAAAGATATTGGCATAAGAAGTATCTTCGCCATCAACTTGTGTTAAATCGTTATTCGGCGTGTCCACTTCAGGTACCATGATTTTGGCCATCAATAAGCCGGCAGGCGCTGCCATAAAACTCGCGGCGAGTAGATATTTAAGCTCGACTCCAATACCCGCATAACCGGCCATAATAGAACCCGCAATTGATGCTAATCCACCGACCATGACAGCAAATAGCTCAGATTGAGTCATTTTGGGAATAAAGGGTCGCACGATGAGTGGTGCTTCAGTTTGGCCTACAAATATATTTGCTGCCGCGGACATGGATTCAGGGCGACTGGTACCTAAGACTTTTTGTAATCCGCCACCAATGATGTTGATGATGAACTTCATGATGCCTAAATGGTATAGCACGGTAATCAACGCTGAGAAAAAGATAATGACGGGCAGGACGTTAAAGGCAAAGATAAATCCCAAGGACTTATTACCAACAGACCCAAATACAAAATTGATACCTTCATCAGCATAAGCAATAACGCCAGCTACAAAGTCAGTTATTGCTAACAACGCTGCGATACCTGGTTCAAAATAAAGAACAAATAATGCGATCAGCACTTGGATTACGAATGCGCCTCCAACGGTACGCCAATTGATGGCTTGTTTGTTATTGCTAAGCGCAAATGCAATTGCTAGAAGAGCAATGACACCGAAGATTCCAGTCATATTAACAGCCTTTAATTATTGTTGGTTGGCTAAATTAAGTTGTGATTGTACGTGATGAGAGACCACATTCAAAGCGGCTTGATTCTCTCCACCTTGAGTAATGATCATATCTGCACGGGTGCGATTAGGTTCGATAAACTCATGATACATTGGTTTCACTGTGGCCAGATATTGAGTAGCGACAGATTCTACGGTACGTTCACGCTCCTGCGTATCACGTAGCATTCTGCGTAGTAAACATACATCTAGCGGTGTATCGACAAATAAGGTGAGGTCATAGATATCTTGAAGCTCAGGTGCGGCAAGTAACATGATGCCTTCAATCACAATGATTGGCGCAGGAGATATAGTTTGAGTATTAGGTTTACGTGTATGAGTAGCATAACAGTATTCTGGATACTCAATACTCTCTCCGGCCAGTAATTTTTCTAGATGGGTTTTGAGTAAATCATGTTCAAAGGCATTGGGATGGTCGTAATTAGTGACAATGCGTTGCGCCATCGGTTTACCATCTTGGGCGTGGTAGTAGCGGTCTTCTTGTAAGACTAATAAATCAGTGGCATGTGTTTGAAAGCGTTGCACTAAATTATGTGTAAACAAAGATTTACCAGAACCGGAAGCACCGCATATCGCAATCACATAAGGTCGTGTTGTGATCGAAGTGGGTGAATGTTGCGTTAAAGTCTGTGTATCTTGCTTAGTCATAAGTATTTGCCATTGTATGGTGTAGATTAGAAATATGATAATTATGGAATTTTGAGATAATTATACTCAAAAGGCAGTTAAAAATATCAAGTTATAATTATTTACACTTTTTTTATGTCATCTTTTTGTCATTTAGCGCATTTAAGATACAATTTAACTAGAAAACGATTAATAGATAATAATGGTATTCATGGAATGATATTAAAGCCAAATCGGGTTTTCGTTAAGTCAAGAATTTACATACTACAAAATTTTTAAACTTGAATAGGAAACACATACCATGTTTACACCTTCAAAGCTAAATCGTATTGCATTAGCTGTAGCCGTTTCTATTGGCTTCGCTACTCCAGTATTTGCTCAAGAAACATCTTCAGGATTGTCTGGTAAAGTCGTGACTCCGGCTGGCGCGCCAGCTGCAGGTACTGCGGTTAAAATCATTCACGTACCATCTGGTACTGTTCGTAATACAGTTGTAAATGCTTCTGGTTCTTTTAACTTAAAAGGTCTACGAGTTGGTGGTCCTTACCAAATCATTGTGGATTCTGATACGTTCCAAGATACTACGGTTGACGGTGTATTTTTAGAACTAGGTGAAACATTCGATGTGAATGTGGCGTTAGAAGCCAATCAAGACATCGAAGTTATCAATGTAACTGCATCACAAGTCAGCACTTCGGTGTTTGGTAGCAACTCTCCAGGTAGTGTGTTTAATTTATCTGATTTAGAAAATGCCCCTGCGATTAACCGAGACATCAAAGATGTTATCCGCACAGACCCACGTATTTATATCGATGAGAGTCGTTCTGATTCAGTTCAGTGTGCCGGCGCCAGCCCTCGTTTTAATAGTTTAACGCTTGATGGTGTTCGCTTAAACGATAACTTCGGTTTGAATTCAAATGGTTACCCAACTGAAAGAATGCCTTTTTCTTTTGACGCAATTGAGCAAGTTGCTGTTGAATTAGCTCCATTTGACGTTCAGTACGGTGGTTTTACTGCGTGTAATATCAACGCCGTGACTAAATCTGGTACCAATAAAGTGACGGGCGGTGTGTTCTTCGATTACACCAGCGATTCATTACGTGGTGATGAGATTCTTGGTAACAAACAAGATAATGGTGATTACACAGAAGAGCGCTATGGCTTTAATGTGGGTTTCCCAATTTTAAAAGACACATTATTTGCTTTCGCTGCTTATGAAAAAGTCGAAGGTGTACAATTATTTGGCTACGCGGCTCGTGATAACGGTCGTGTGACTGCTGATGAGATTGCTGAAATCACGCAAATTGCAGCGGACGTTTATAACTATGATGTCGGTGGCTTCCCATCAAGTGCTCCGGTTGAAGATGAAAAACTATTAGTTAAATTAGATTGGAACATTTCTGATCAGCACCGTGCATCATTAGTGTATAACTACAATGACGGTTTCTCTGTTAGCCAGTCTGATACAGGTTCTAGTCGTTTGTCTTTCTCAAACCACTTCTATGAGCGTGGCGCAGAGTTAGATTCCTTAGTCGCATCAGTTTATTCTGATTGGTCTGATAAATTATCGACTGAAGTACGCTTAGGCCAAACAAAACTAGATAATCGTCAACTCTCTTTAGATGCTGCGTCTGGTTTTGCTGAAGCGCAAATTCGTTCTGGTAGTGGTGCAACTGTATATATCGGTCCAGATGATTCTCGTCAATCAAATGACTTAAACTGGGAAAACTTCACAGCGAAGTTTGCCGGTACGTATTACACCGACAATGATCACAAAATCACGTTTGGTATCGAATACGAAGACTTAGACGTGTTTAACTTATTTATGCAGCACAGTGTGGGTGAGTATCGCTTTGATAATATCGAAGACTTTGCCGCCGGTACGCCAGCTCGTATTTACTACAATAACTCTGCTGGTACGAATAACCCAGATGATGCGGCTGCGAGTTTCTCGTACGCCACTACTACGCTATATATCCAAGATGATTTCTATATCACTGATGATATTCAGTTAATGGCGGGTTTACGTTATGACATGTGGTCTTCTGACGACCGTCCAACGCAAAATGCGAACTTCACTGAGCGTTATGGTTTCTCTAATACTGCCAATGTTGATGGAATTAAGTTATTACAACCACGTATTGGTGTTAACTGGGCCGTTCAAGATAACTTAGAAGTACGCGGTGGTGTTGGTCTATATGCCGGTGGTAATCCAAATGTATGGATTTCTAATGCGTATTCTAATGACGGTGTGACTAACATTGGTTTACAAGACCGTTCACGTAACAGCTTGTTAGAAGCTTCTGCAAACGGCCTGTTAACTGGTCAAGGTCGTCCTATCTATGATATCCCTCAAGCATTGTTTGATGAAGTAGCTGCCACTTCTATTGCTGATGGTAATGGAAATGTGAATGCGACTGACCCTGATTTTGACATTCCTTCTGAGTGGAAATATTCAATTGGTGCAACGTACATCACTGAAGATGATTACATCATTACTGCTGATTACTTATATACGGATAAACAAGATTCTGCGACTATCGTTGATCTAGGTCTAACGCCTGCAGGGACACTTGCAGCAGATGGACGTCCAGTATATGAGACTGCTACAACAGGTCGTCGTGCCGGTAGTGATTTCTTATTAACAAACGTCGCTTCAGCAAATGATGGTGATTCACAAACGTTGTCTGTATCTGTTAAGAAAGATTGGGATAATGGCTTTAATGCAAATTTAGCCTACGCTTACACACAATCTGAAGATGCAAATCCAATGACTTCATCAGTTGCATACTCTAACTATATCAATGTTGCTGTAGCAGATGTGAATGCACCGATTGCAGCGACCTCTGATTATGAGATCCCGCATCGCTTTACCTTAAACTTAGGCTACACTGCTGAAATCTTTGATGGATATGACACTCGCTTTAGCTTATATGCGACAGCAAGTGACGGTAAGCCTTATTCATTGACGTTTAGTGAATCTGGTGGCGACTTATTTGGGTACGATGCATCTAGCTCACGTGGTTTAGTGTATATTCCAACAGTGGGTGATGCGAATGTCGTTTATGGAGAGGGATTTGACTTAGCTGCATTTAATGCTTATGTCGATGCTAATGGCTTAGAGCGTGGCGCAATTGCTTCACGTAACTCATTGAATGCTGAGTGGTGGTCTAAAGTAGATATTCGTATCTCACAAGAATTACCAGGATTTGTCGATGGTCATAAAGCGAGTGCGTTCTTCGTCATTAAGAACTTCACAAACATGTTAAATGATGATTGGGGTGTGTTGCGTCAAGGTTCATTTGTTGGTGAAAATATTGTCAACGCTAATATCAACGATGCAGGTCAGTATGTGTTTGAACGTTTTAACGAGCCAAGCACTAGCTTCCAACGCGGTCCATCATTATGGGAAATCCGTATGGGTGTGAAATATTCTTTCTAATGTAGTTCGCTACGTTTAAAGACTAAACACAATAAAAACCGAGTAGAGAGAAATCTTTACTCGGTTTTTTTATTGTGAGGAAAACAATGTCTATTAAATAATAGTATTTAGCTAAACATTCTCAAATAAATCTTCAACATATTGGCGTAGTTTCTCGATTTGAGTCACATCTGCAGGTGCAATAAAAATAGTGTCATCACCTGCAATCGTCCCAAGTACGCCGTCTTTTTTACTTAACGAGTCTAATAACCGTGCAATCAGTTGAGCAGCACCTGGACTGGTGCGAATAACAACCATGACATTATTATGTACAACGTCTAATACAAGTTGTTTTAATGGACTTTTAGCTGTGGGGATCCCTAGCTCTGCTGGCAAGGAATAGACCATTTCACCTAAGCCATTACGCATTCTAACGGCACCGAACTTGGTCAGCATGCGTGACACTTTTGATTGGCTAATATTATCAAATCCTTGTGATTTTAGGATATTAACAATGTCGCCTTGTGAAGCACAGCTCTCAGCAGTCAAAATCGCGCGAAATGCTTTGATTAAATCGCCTTGTTTTTGTGTTGTCATGTAGGGATCTCTTATTTTGGTATTATTTTTATAGTGATATTTTGCAATACCCCTTGAAATTTAGCAAACAATACACACATTGGTTATACAACTAATGTGTCATTGCTATTTTTATAGTTATTTCATAAGGTACGTTACACTAATTTTTGCTCAATCCATTTAGGAGAATAACATGAAAGTAGCAGTCTTAGGCGCTGCTGGCGGTATCGGCCAAGCACTATCTTTATTATTAAAAACACAATTACCAGCAGGTAGTGAGTTAGCATTATATGATGTTGCTCCAGTTGTTCCTGGTGTTGCTGTAGATTTAAGCCATATCCCGACTGCGGTTGCAGTAACTGGCCATGGTAAAGATGACCTAGCTGATGCACTAACCGGATGCGATATCGTGTTGATTCCTGCAGGTGTTCCACGTAAGCCAGGTATGGATCGTTCTGATTTGTTTAACATCAATGCTGGCATCGTTAAGAACTTAATCGAAGGTGTTGCTGACAATTGTCCAAATGCATGTGTGGGTATTATTACTAACCCAGTTAACACAACTGTTGCGATTGCCGCTGAAACATTAAAAGCGAAAGGCGTCTACGATAAGAACAAATTGTTCGGTGTCACGACGTTAGATGTCATCCGTGCCGAAGCATTTGTTGCTGAACTGAAAGGCTTAAACGTAGCAGAGACTCATGTACCTGTTATTGGCGGTCACTCTGGTACTACTATCTTACCTCTATTATCTCAAGTTGAAGGCGTAAGCTTTACTGACGAAGAGATTGCAAGCTTGACGACACGTATCCAAAATGCGGGTACTGAAGTGGTTGAAGCTAAAGCCGGTGGTGGTTCTGCAACCTTATCTATGGGTCAAGCGGCTGCACGTTTCTGCTTATCATTGGTTGAAGCAATGCAAGGTGGTGATGTTGTTGAGTATACTTATGTACAAGTAGATGGCTCTGATGATGCTGCTTTCTTCTCTCACCCTGTCCGTTTAGGTAAGAATGGTGTTGAAGAAATCCTTTCTTATGGTGAACTAAGTGCATTTGAAGAAAAAGCGAAAGCTGACATGCTAGATGGTTTACGTGGTGATATTCAATTAGGCGTAGATTTCGTTAACGCATAATTGTAAATTCAATCTATATAAAAATGCCGCTATTATTGGTTTATCAATATTAGCGGCATTTTTTTGTGTTAAATTAATTCCTTAATCGTGATTAACTAACCAGTATTACGCATCCCTATCGCGATCCCTGTAATTGTGACCATCATGGCCTTTTCAATAGCACTCAGATCCGTGTCTTCGCCATGCTGACGTGTCCGTTTCAATAGCTCAATCTGCAAATAGTGGAGTGGCTGTAAATAATCCGCACGAATATGCATTGAGTTCAAGCCCTGAGGGTCATCTTGCATTAGATTATTCTTATGCGTGATATCCAATAAATCAGCTCGGCTTTGTTGTAATTCGTGACGTAATGATTCGCCAAAATGTTTCAATTCATCCTCGACTAAGGCATCGTCATATGCTTTAGCGATATTAATATCTGCTTTGGCAAATACCATATCAAGCATGGATAAACGTGATTGAAAGAATGGCCATTGGGCAATCATTTCATCAATAGTATTAGGATCCTTTTTATACGTTTTCATGATGGCACGCATCACACCTAACCATGCTGGTAATACTAATCGTGTTTGAGCCCAAGCAAAGATCCATGGAATAGCACGTAAGCTTTCTACACCACCTTGTGGATTTCGTTTTGCTGGACGAGAGCCTAAAGGTAACTTTCCTAATTCCTGTTCTGGTGTAGCTTGTCTAAAATACGGCACAAAATCAGGATCAACACGGACAACATGACGATAATTATCACGCCCTTGTGCCGCCATTTCATCCAAAACATCGCGCCATGTTGATTTAGGAGCCGGTGGTGGAAATAGTTTGGCTTCGATAATAGCGCTAGCGTATATGCCTAAGCTACGTTTAGCCAGTGTTGGCATACCAAATTTATACCGAATTGTTTCACCTTGTTCTGTGACTCTAAAACCACCATCCAATGAGCCTGGCGGTTGTGATAAAATTGCAGAATGTGCAGGTAATCCGCCTCGGCCAATCGTACCTCCGCGACCATGGAACAAGGTCAATGACGTATCATATTGATTGCAAATTGATACTAGCGCTTCTTGAGCTGTGTACTGAGCCCAGCCGGCAGCTAATGCGCCAGCATCTTTGGCGGAATCGGAATAACCGATCATGATATGTTGCCCATCGGCAAGGCCATTGCGATAACTGTCTATAGCTAATAGCTGCTTAATTACGACGGGTGAATGGTTTAAATCATCTAAGGTTTCAAATAATGGCGCGACCGACATGGGCCAAGTCACTTTACATTGTTGAAGCAGTAGTTGCACGGCAAGAACATCTGATGCATAACTTGCCATTGAGATAATATATATACCAAACGCATCACGATCATTGGCTGCGACAGTGCGACAGGTATCTAATACTTCCTGAACATCCTCGCTAGGCTGCCAATCGGCTTGCCAGTCGTTGGGTAATAAGGGGCGTTTAGAACCGAGTTCTTTGGTTAAAAATGCAATTTTTTCTGCTTCGTTCCAACTGTGATAATCACCGATAGATAAATAGTCACAGATTTCAGCAATAGCGTCAGCATGGCGACCCGAATCTTGACGAATATCGAGTTTTAATAAATAAATCCCGAAACAATGAGCACGACGGATCGTATTTAATAATCCGCCTTTGGCGGTTTGTTCCAGGCCAGAGTGTAATAGCGAACGATAACACTGCATTAAGGGTGTCAGTAGTTCTTCTTGCGAGTTGACCCACTTACTTTGATCATACAAGCGCCCATTGAGTAAATCATCAATACCGTCTTTAGTGGCTCGTAAGCGTTTTACTAACGGTTTTAACAAGGCTCGATAAGGTTCAGCAGCATCACCCACTAACTGGCGAACGTTGTCATCACATTTACCCATGGATAATTCCACCTGTAACGCACTGATATCTTTAGCAAACAGTTTAGCTGCGCGACGTCGAGCAAGGTGAAGGACGGTTTGTGTAACTTTAGATGTAACAAATGGATTACCATCACGATCACCACCCATCCAAGAGCTTATTTGGACGGGTTGGGCATCAATCGGAAGTTTAATGTCATATTCTTGTTGCAGTTTTAGATCTAAATCACGCATAAAGTCTGGGATCGCGTCCCATAATGAATTCTCAATCACAGAGAATCCCCATGTTGCTTCATCTACAGGGGTAGGGCGACGATCTCTAATTTCCTCGGTGTGCCAGGATTGTTCAACAAGGTCGGCGATACGCTCTGCTAGTTGTAATTTTTGAGCTGGGTGCAAGGAATCGTTGTGCTGTTGGCGCAGACATTCTGCCAACGCTGTGTGCTTATGGATCATCGTGCGACGCGTGACTTCTGTCGGATGTGCGGTTAACACTAAATCGATGTTCAGACTATTAACTGCTTCATAGATCGCTTCTGGCGATTGGCCTGCTTTCCGCAGGTGACTAAATAATACTTCGACAGAATCATCGAGTTGTTTACTGCTGTTAAATTCTTGTTCGGCGATATTGGCTAAGTTTAAAAATTGCGCAAATGCACGAGCAACAACCAGTAAACTATCGGTATTCATATCATTGAATATGGACTGAAGTGCCATATTGGCTTGGCTATCGCCGGTATGTCCAGCTCTGCCTTGTAGGCGTATAGCTTCGATTTTATCCAACCACTCTTGGCCGAGTTCATGTTTGATCGTCTTTCCTAATAATTCACCGAGATCCCTCACAGTGTGTTTAAGCTGTGCATCGATATACGAACTGTCTGGCATAAGTCATGGTTCCTATTATTTTTAAAAAATATAACTTATATAACCATACGAAATTTTGCTGTCAGTGTCTAAAGCAAAGTGTCATAAGATATAAAATTACCCTATATTTATGCTATCATCACGTTTTTAAGGTTCTGCAAGTGTTATCTCGTAGGACGAATATTCAACCTGCAGGAGTAAACATGGCAGATTTAACGACTATTGAAAGTCAAGCAAGTTACGGAATTGGTTTCCAAATGGGCCAACAATTAGCATCGAACCCATTTGAAGGTCTAGCGCTTGACGCAGTAATCAGTGGTTTACAGGACGCATTTGGTGGTCAAGCCAGTGCGGTTGATAATGACACATTAGGTGCGGCATTCAGTGAAATTCATAAGCGTATGGAAGCTGAAAAAGCGAAAGAATTTGAAGCTGTAATTGCGGAAGCACAAGCGTACTTAGCAAAAAATGCTGAACGTGAAGAAGTCACAGTGACGGAGTCTGGTTTACAATATGAAGTCATCAACTCTGGTGATGGTGAAACACCTACTGCAGCTTCAACTGTCCGCGTTGATTATCATGGTACGTTAATAAATGGTGATGTATTCGATTCATCTTATGACCGTGGTCAACCAGCTGAATTCCCAGTAGGTGGTGTTATCAAAGGCTGGACAGAAGCATTACAGCTTATGTCAGTCGGCGATAAGTGGCGTTTAACTGTACCTTACGACTTAGCTTATGGTGAGCAAGGTGCGGGTGGTGCGATTAAGCCTTACAGCACATTAGTATTTGATGTTGAGCTACACGCAATCATTGGCTAAGAATAATCATATTTGCTAGAACGTTACTTATGTATCGGGATAGTTATGGTGGTCGCAAGCTTTACTGCTTGTGGCCATTGATTCTTAATAAATAGGGAGATTAGTATCTCCGTAAAGCGACAAAAAGCGACAAATCTCTTTGTCTAACTTTCCCCCCACACTAGCAACTCAACACATTTAAATAATGGATCTGTAACATTCCAAATTGGAATAAACGGAGATTTCTAAACTGATTTGACCAGTTGAATTGCCGCTCAGGTTTACAATACGCCCAATTAAATCGGTTAAGGAAAGAATGGAATGGTTATTTCACCCAAAGTACGTGGTTTTATTTGTACAAATGCTCACCCAGTTGGTTGTGCTAAAAGTGTTGAAAATCAAATTGCGTATGTTAAAGCTCAAGGTTTATCGGCGGAAGCTGCGGATGCTCCTAAAAACGTCTTAGTCTTAGGGTGTTCAACCGGTTATGGTTTGGCGTCACGCATTACCGCTAGTTTTGGATATGGTGCAAATACTGTTGGTGTATGTTTTGAAAAAGCGCCGACTGAGCGTAAAACTGGTACAGCAGGTTGGTATAATACTGCTGCATTTCATTCCGAAGCAAAAGCAGCCGGAGTACAAGCGCATACATTAAATGGGGATGCGTTCAGTAATGAACTTAAAGCTCAAACGATTGAAACATTAAAAAATACCATTGGTAAAGTCGATTTAGTGGTGTATTCGTTAGCTTCTCCACGTCGTACTGATCCTGAAACAGGTGAAGTGTATAAGTCTACTCTCAAGCCAGTGGGTCAGGCATATGAGACGAAAACTTATGATACGGATAAAGACCTGATTCATACAGTTGCGCTTGAACCAGCGTCACAAGACGAAATTGACAATACCATCAAAGTCATGGGTGGTGAAGATTGGGAACTATGGATTAAAGCATTAGCAGAAGCAGATCTCTTAGCCGAAGGTGCTAAAACGACAGCTTATACCTATATTGGTAAAAAATTAACGTGGCCAATCTATGGCTCTGCAACGATTGGTAAAGCGAAGGAAGATTTAGATCGTGCTGCGACTGCTATCAATACCACTTATGCTAATTTGAATGTCGATGCACACGTTTCTTCACTTAAAGCCTTAGTGACACAGGCTAGTTCAGCAATTCCAGTCATGCCTCTGTACATTTCATTGATTTATAAAGTCATGAAAGAAGAAGGTACGCATGAAGGCTGTATAGAGCAAATTGTTGGATTATTTACGCAATGTCTACTTAATGATGGTGCGACACTGGATGAAGTGAATCGTTATCGAATGGATGGAAAAGAAACTAATGATGCAACTCAAGCAAAGATTGAAGCATTATGGCATCAAGTCACCCAAGATAATTTCCACGAACTGAGTGATTATGCCGGTTATAATGCAGACTTCTTAAATCTATTTGGCTTTGGTATCGAAGGTGTCGATTATGAAGCTGATGTTGATCCACAAGTTAGCTGGTAGTAAAAATATTTACTCAAGACTAAAGTGTCATTCCGACATATATTGCTAAAATAAACCGCCTAAATGGCGGTTTATTTCTTTATAAATCAAGCTTGTAGGGTATTTAGGAAAACGCACTGGCATCAAAATTGAACATGTTAATCTTAGATATATTAAAAACTAATCAACAATCTGCAGATTGATAATAGATTAACGACGTAATTTCCTTTATAATTTGTGCGCTTAAATGACGTCTGTCTTAGGTGAGATTCGCCTTTGTATGGGTAAGATAGATGCCATTATTTAGAAATCTGCTACATAAAAGTAAGTCAAAGACTTTCTATAACAACAATAATATTCAAGCAGCAATGTGCGATGCGCCACTTTTGATAACGGTAGCATTCGTTAAAATGATGGGATTGACGCAGAATATTACTAGTCAATTAAGTGTTAATTCGCTTAACCGCGTGAACAATTTAAAAACCAGTGAGACTGATTAGCCAAATCACTCGATGCCACTTAGGGTGTCGAAAGCTTTGGCTAATCAGTATCTAAACAGAGTAGTGTAATTGCTTATGTTAAATAAAATAAAGAAAGGGCTAGACCTGCCTATATCAGGAGCGCCGGAGCAGCAAATCCAATCTGGAAATGCCGTTACCCAAGTTGCTGTTCTAGGTGAGGAATATATTGGCATGCGTCCTACGATGCATGTCCAAGTCGGTGACGCAGTAAAACAAGGCCAATTACTTTTTGAAGACAAAAAGAACCCTGGCGTTAAGTTTACCGCACCTGTTTCAGGTAAAATTGCCGCGGTTAATCGTGGTGCCAAACGTGTTTTACAATCAGTGGTTATTGATGTTGCCGGTGATGAGAAAGAGACGTTTGAGAAATTTGCTGCTGATAAACTATCAGGTGTGGCGCGTGAACAGGTACAATCTCAGTTAGTAGACTCAGGTCTATGGACTGCATTACGTACTCGTCCATTCAGTAAAATTCCTGAATTGGGTAGCGTTCCTAATTCAATTTTCGTTTCAGCAATGGATACTAACCCATTGGCAGCAGATCCTACAGTCATTATTGCTGCTCGTAACGATGATTTCGTCAACGGTTTAAATGTATTATCTAACTTAACTGACGGTAAACTGTTTGTCACCAAAGCGCCTGGCACAACAGTGAACACAGGTAATGCTAAAGTGGATACGCATGAATTTTCAGGCCCACACCCAGCCGGTTTAGTTGGTACTCATATTCATATGCTTGACCCAGTCGGACCAAGTAAAAAAGTATGGCATATCAACTACCAAGACGTCATTGCTATTGGTGCATTGTTCACTACCGGTGAGATCGATAACACGCGTGTCGTTGCTCTTGGTGGTCCTGTAGTGAAAAAGCCTCGTTTGGTACAAACCATTCTAGGAGCATCTTTAGAACAGTTAGTCGCTAATGAAACCACTGAAGATTCAGTTCGAGTGATTTCTGGCTCTGTGCTCAACGGAACTCGTGCTAGCGGTCCACACGCTTTCTTGGGACGTTATCATGTTCAAGTCTCTTTAATTAAAGAAGACAAAGAAAAGAAACTATTTGGTTGGATTATGCCAGGTAGTAACCAACATTCAATTACTCGTGCTTATTTAGGTCACCTAAATACTAAACGTTTATTTGATATGACTTCTACAACTAATGGTTCAGACCGTTCTATGGTACCAATCGGTAACTACGAGCGCATCATGCCGTTAGATGTGCTTCCAACTTTATTATTACGTGACATTATTTCTGGTGATACCGACGGCGCGCAAGCGCTAGGTGCATTAGAATTAGATGAAGAAGATTTGGCTTTATGTTCATACGTTTGCCCTGGCAAATATAACTACGGTCCGATTTTACGTGATTGTTTAACTAAAATTGAACAAGAGGGTTAAGACATGGGTTTAAAAGCATTTTTAGAAAAAATCGAACCGGATTTCGAGCCGGGCGGTAAGCATGAAAAATTTTACGCGCTGTATGAAGCTGCTGCGACAATTTTTTATACCCCTGGTAAAGTTAACCCGTCTTCTACTCACGTTAAAGACAGTATCGATCTGAAACGTATTATGATCATGGTGTGGATGGCGACATTCCCAGCGATGTTTTATGGTATGTACAACATTGGCGCACAAGCACACGAAGCGATTTTAGCCGGTGCAGGTACGTTACCTGATATGTGGCAAGCAGCGTTATTTACTGCGCTAGGCGGTTCTTTAGGTACAGCTGATGTAGGTGGTTTATCGTTGTTCTTCTACGGTGCGTGTTTCTTCTTACCTATCTATGCGACAACGTTTGTTGTAGGTGGTTTCTGGGAAGTATTATTCGCCTCTGTACGTAAGCACGAAGTCAACGAAGGTTTCTTCGTTACTTCAGTACTGTTCGCATTAACATTGCCAGCGACAATTCCGCTATGGCAAGTAGCACTGGGTATCACATTTGGTGTTGTTATCGCAAAAGAAGTTTTCGGTGGTACCGGAAGAAACTTTTTAAATCCAGCATTATCAGGACGTGCGTTCTTATACTTTGCTTACCCTGCAAATATGTCAGGCGACCAAGTATGGGTAGCCGCTGATGGTTATTCTGGTGCGACCTGGTTATCACAAGCTGCAAATGGCAACATGGATTATAGCAACATGTCACTGTGGATGGATTCATTCTTCGGTAATATCCCAGGTTCTGCAGGTGAAGTATCTACCTTAGCAATTATGTTAGGTGGCTTATTCATCATCTATTTGAGAATAGCAAGTTGGCGTATCGTTTTAGGTGGCATTTTAGGTGTGGTCTTCTTATCAAGCTTACTTAATTTTATTGGTAGTGATAGTAACTCTATGATGGCAATGCCATGGTATTGGCATATGGTTATTGGTGGCATGGCGTTTGGCCTATTCTTTATGGCTACTGACCCAGTATCAGCATCATTTACTAACACTGGCAAATGGGCGTATGGTTTCTTCATCGGATTCATGACTGTTGTAGTACGTGTACTAAATCCAGCATTCCCAGAAGGCATTATGCTTGCAATTTTATTTGCTAACTTATGGGCGCCGTTATTCGATTATTTCGTCGCACAAAGTAATATTAAGCGGAGGGTCGCTCGTGTCGGCTAAAAAAGAAACTTTAGGAAAAACAGTCGGTGTTGTACTGGCTGTTTGTTTAGTCTGTTCAATCATTGTATCGGGTGCATCTGTTGGCTTACGAGCTTTACAAAATACCAATGCAGCATTGGATAAAAAATCAAACATTTTAACTGCGGCAGGTCTACTAGACCAGGCTGGCGGTGATATTTCAGGTACATATTCAAAATTCGTTGAAGAGCGTTTTGTCGATTTAAGTACCGGTGAATATGTCGCTAACCCTGCCAAGGGCACAGGTAAAGATTATAATATGTATGGTAAAGTTGCTAAGGCAGCTGAAACAAGTACTGCAGTTGAAGGTAATGTCGGTTTTTCTCGTCGTGCTAATATTGCTAACATTTACCATATTAAGGATGAAGCAGGTAATGTTTCACGTGTTATTTTACCCATCCATGGTAGTGGTTTATGGGATTTAATGTATGGCTTCTTAGCACTTGATGCTGATGGTAATACTATCCGTGAATTAGTGTATTACCAACACAAAGAAACACCAGGACTAGGTGGTGAGATTCAAAACCCAGCATGGCAAGCACTTTGGAATGGTAAGCAGTTATTTAATGATGGTGAAGTTGCTATTCAAGTTAAAAAGCAGGCTGGTAAAGATGATCCGTATGCGGTTGATGCTTTATCAGGTGCGACACTAACAAGTAATGGTGTACAAAATACATTGTCTTATTGGGCAGGTGAGAATGGCTTCGGTCTATACTTACAACGCCAATCATGGAAATCATAGGGGGCTATCATGGCTGATATCAAAGAAATGAAAAAAGCCCTCACGGGTCCAATCATTGATTCAAACCCAATTGCATTACACGTACTAGGTATTTGTTCTGCATTGGCAATCACAACTAAGTTAGAAACTGCGTTAGTAATGTCATTAGCATTAACTACGGTAACGGCTTTTTCTAACTTATTTATCTCACTTATTCGTAATCAGATCCCGTCAAGTGTTCGTATCATCATTCAAATGACGATCATCGCTTCATTGGTAATCGTGGTTGACCAAGTGTTAAAAGCATACTCTTATGAGATATCTAAACAACTTTCGGTATTTGTTGGATTAATTATCACTAACTGTATCGTAATGGGTCGTGCAGAAGCATATGCGATGAAGTCACCTCCCATGATGAGTTTCTTAGATGGTATTGGTAATGGCTTAGGTTATTCATTTATTCTAATCGTTATTGGTACAATTAAAGAGTTATTCGGTTTCGGCACAATACTTGGTTTTGAAATCTTACCACTAGTTACCAATGGTGGTTGGTATCAGGGTAACGGTCTATTGATTTTACCATTCAGTTCATTCTTCTTGATTGGCGGTATGATTTGGTTTATCCGTACCATCCGTCCAGAACAAGTTGAGCCTAAGGATTAATCATGGAACATTATTTAGGATTATTAGTACGTTCAATTTTCGTTGAAAATATGGCGTTATCATTATTTTTAGGTATGTGTACCTTCTTAGCGGTTTCGAAGAAAGTATCTACCTCTATGGGTTTAGGTGTTGCGGTAATCGTTGTATTAGGTATTTCTGTACCTGTTAACCAAATCATCTACACGAATATCTTAGCGCCGGGTGCATTGACGTGGGCAGGTTTCCCTGATGCAGATTTAAGCTTCTTGAGCTTTTTGACGTTTATCGGTGTTATTGCCGCATTGGTTCAAATCTTAGAAATGAGTTTGGATAAGTTCTTCCCAGCGTTATATAACGCTTTAGGTATCTTCTTACCATTAATCACCGTTAACTGTGCGATATTTGGTGGTGTTGCATTTGCGGTACAACGTGAATATAACATTACAGAAAGTATTGTGTATGGTGTTGGTAGTGGTATAGGTTGGGCTATCGCTATTGTATTATTAGCAGCGGTTCGTGAGAAGTTAAAGTATGCGGATATGCCAGATGGTATTCGTGGCTTAGGTTCTGTATTCATGATTGCTGGTTTAATGGCACTAGGTTTCCAGTCATTTACCGGTATCGCGATTTAAGCCCTAAAGGAGCAATGATATGAATCAAATTGAAATTTATTTAGGCGTAGGTATGTTCATTGCGATCGTACTCGCGTTAGTCTTCATCATCATGTTTGCCAAATCTAAATTGGTACCTGAAGGTGATGTACAAATCCTAGTTAACGGCGACCCTGAAAAAGCAATCACTGCTTCTCCAGGTGGAAAACTGTTAGGTGCGTTGGCAGATTCTGGTATTTTTGTATCGTCAGCATGTGGTGGTGGTGGTTCTTGTGGCCAATGTCACGTCCATATTAAATCTGGTGGTGGTGAAATTTTACCAACAGAGCTAGACCACATTTCTAAGCGTGATGCAAAAGACGGTTTGCGCTTATCATGTCAGGTTGCTATTAAGCAAGACATGGAAATTGAATTGCCTGAAGAAATCTTTGGTGTGAAAAAATGGGATTGTGAAGTTATTTCTAATAATAACGAAGCGACCTTCATTAAAGAACTTAAGCTAGCTATTCCTGATGGCGAAAGTGTGCCATTCCGCGCTGGTGGTTATATCCAAATTGAGGCGCCACCTCATCACATCAAATATTCTGATTTTGATGTACCTGATGAGTACCGTCCAGATTGGAACCACTTCGGCTTCTTTGATGTAGAATCAAAAGTAGACGAAGAAACGATCCGTGCATACTCGATGGCTAACTACCCAGAAGAAGAAGGCATTATTATGTTGAACGTGCGTATTGCAACGCCGCCGCCTAATAACTTAAGCCTACCTGCCGGTAAAATGTCATCGTTCATCTGGTCTTTAAAAGCAGGCGATAAAGTGACTATTTCGGGTCCATTTGGTGAGTTTTTCGCTAAAGATACTGATGCTGAAATGGTGTTTGTTGGTGGTGGTGCTGGTATGGCGCCAATGCGTTCACATATCTTTGACCAACTTCGTCGAATCAAAACTGACCGTAAAATGTCTTTCTGGTATGGTGCCCGTAGTAAGCGTGAAATGTTCTATGTAGAAGATTTCGATATGCTGGCGGCAGAAAATGATAACTTTGATTGGCATGTCGCATTATCTGACCCACAACCAGAAGATAATTGGGAAGGTGATACTGGATTTATCCACAATGTCTTATTAGAGAATTATCTGAAGGATCATCCAGCTCCAGAAGATTGTGAGTTCTATATGTGTGGTCCTCCGATGATGAATGCTGCAGTTATTAACATGCTTAAAGATTTAGGTGTGGAAGACGAAAACATCATGCTTGATGACTTCGGTGGCTAGTAAGCAGGCCAATATTTAAAAAAGGAACTTTAGAGTTCCTTTTTTTATGCCTAAGGAAAGATAAGAGACTATTAATTATGCATAAGATGAATTCTATTAGTATGAATCTTTCTGATCTCAAGACAAATTGTCGGGTATAATTAGAGTATAAATTGTAAAAGTGAGTGGCAAAATGTTACGAATAGGTTTGGTTATTTTTAGTGTATTGGTGTTATTTGGCTGCAGCAATGCAGCGACTGACCAAGAGCATTATTTTTCGGGTCAAACAATGGGGACGACATATAATGTGAAATATGTCACTAATGATCAGCTAGATCATGAACAACTAAAGCAGTCAGTAGAACAGCGTCTGATAGAAATTAATCAATTGATGTCGACGTATATCGATGATTCTGAATTATCTTTATTTAACATATCTGCTCCCAATAGCCCGTATCTATTATCACAAGAAACCGCTTTTGTCGTTGCAGAAGCCTTACGCATCGGTGCATTAAGTGAAGGTGCTCTAGATGTGACTGTTGGACCATTAGTCAATCTATGGGGTTTTGGGCCAACTAAGCGACCGGAAACTATTCCAACAGCGTCGCAAATTACCCAGGCAAAACGATTCAGTGGTTTAGATAAGCTACAGCTCAATGGACTAGAGCTAACAAAAACTGTGGATGGCTTGTACCTTGATTTATCGACAATTGCTAAAGGATATGGGGTTGATGCAATCTCACAACTATTGGCGGATGCTAAATTAGATAATTTCCTGGTAGAAATTGGTGGGGAAATGCGAGTCTCTGGTACCAAAGCTAATGGTGAAGCATGGCGGATTGCTATCGAAAAACCCGTCACGACAGAGCGTGCAGTTCAGCGCATCATTAGTGTTGGTAATCATGCTGTTGCTACATCAGGTGATTATCGTAACTATTTTGAAGAAGCTGGCGTGCGTTACTCCCATTTGATTGACCCGAACACAGGTTACCCAATCCAACATAAAACAGTGTCTGCTACTATAGTTCATCCTTCCTCGATGACCGCTGATGGATTGGCTACGGCAATGATGGTATTATCGCCAGAGCAAGCCAAAGCATTGGCAGAAAAAGAAAATTTAGCATTATTGTTGGTATTCAAAGAGGGTGATGGGTTTATTGAATATCAGTCACCGGCATTCCAACAAATAGTGACCATTATTAATTAAGGTGTCTATGAGTACATTTATTTTAGCATTTGTGTTTTTTGTAATTACGGTCACAGCAATGGCAATAGGTTATATTATTCAACGTAAAACGATCGCCGGTAGTTGTGGAGGTTTAGGTGCATTGGGTATATCTAAAGCATGTGATTGCCCGGAGCCATGTGATCGCAAAAAAGCCCGAATGGAGCGTGAGGAGAAACGCGCAGCCAAAATCAAAGAATGGGAAAAAGATAAGATCATTTAATCGGATACTTGAATAAATTACTAAAACCGTCATACTACTGGATTAATAAACAGTGTTGACGGTTTTTTTATGCGTGAACAGACCCATCGCAAAATTATTCATGTAGATATGGATTGTTTCTATGCGGCAGTGGAAATGCGAGACAATCCAGCGCTAAGAGATATACCTATTGCTATTGGTGGAAGTTCTGACCGTCGGGGAGTCATCTCAACCTGTAATTACCCTGCTAGACGCTTTGGTGTTCGTTCAGCGATGTCTACGGCACATGCTTTACGCTTATGTCCTGATTTGGTGTTATTGCCAGGTCGAATGTCTGAATATAAAGCCGTTTCTGATCACATTCGTGAAATTTTCAATCGTTACACCACGTTGATTGAACCTTTATCATGGGATGAAGCGTATTTAGATGTCACTGATTCTCCTTATTTTAATGGCTCAGCTACACGCATAGCGCAAGATATTCGTCGTGTTATTGAAGCTGAGACTGGTTTGACAGCATCTGCAGGTGTTGCACCGATAAAGTTTGTTGCTAAAGTGGCTTCTGATGAAAATAAACCGAATGGTCTATGTGTCATCACACCTCAAAAACTGGATGAGTTTGTCAGTACTATGTCGCTTCATAAAATTCCCGGTGTTGGCAAAGTCACGGTAGAGAAACTTAATCATTTAGGTTTATTTACATGCAAAGATGTCCGAGCATTTCCATTCGCACGGCTCAGTAAGCAGTTTGGTAAGTTTGGTGCATTATTGTGGAATCGATGCCATGGAATAGATGAACGCGAGGTACAAGTTCATAGAGTCAGAAAGTCTGTGGGTGTAGAGCGCACTTTGAGTGATGATATTTATGCGCGAGATGAAGTGGAAGAAGTGATTAGTTACTTATTACCAAAGCTCCAAGCACGCATAGAAACAGCTAATGTTGGTAAGCGAATTAAATCACAGGGTATTAAGTTAAAGTTTAATGATTTTCAACAAACAACGATATCGCACACTCGCCGACAATATGATGAGCATTATTTCCAAGCATTGCTAACAGAAGTGTTAACCCGCCGCAAAGAACGAGGTATTCGTTTGGTTGGGTTACATATTGGGTTATATGATCCAGAAGATATTGAGCAGTTACTTTTACCCTTACCAGAACCTGATGTATCATAACTCTATAATTTTAATAATGCTTTATTAAAGAGTCTATCTCATGAATCAAGATACTCAATCAATATACCCTTATCCTATTGCCCAACACTTACGATCACATTCTCAGCTAATCTATGGGTGCATGGGATTAGGAGGGGGATGGAATGAAAATCCGATTGCTAAGGCCGATATTAAACAGGCACAGGCTGTTATTGAAACGTGTCTTGAGCATAACATCAATATATTTGATCATGCTGATATTTATACCTTTGGTAAAGCTGAACAGGTCTTTGGTGAGGTACTCAAACAAATGCCATCTTTACGTGAGCAGATGAGTATACAAAGCAAATGTGGTATCCGTTTTGCTGATGAGTGTGGTGTAAAGCGTTATGATTTTAGTGCCACATGGATTAATCATTCAGTTGATCAGATATTAAGTCGTCTTCATATCGAACAATTAGATGTATTAATGTTACATCGACCTGACCCATTGGCTGATATGGAGGAGTTAGTAAAGACCTTATCCGCACTCCATCAATCTGGTAAAGTAAAATATATTGGTATGTCTAATATGCATGTTAGCCAGCTGAAATATTTCCAAAGCTTACTGCCATTGCCTATTATATGTAATCAAATCGAATTAAGTTTAGGTTCCCTAGGTGCCATTAATGACAGTATTGAGCCTAGTCATCACTATGATGGACTGTTCGAATACTCACAGACACAGAATATACAAATTCAAGCGTGGGGTGCATTATTTCAAGGACAATTCACTAAAGAAATAACCGATGACACTCCTATGAATGTTCGTCATACAGCTAGCTTAATAAATGACTTGGCGCAAAAATATTCGGTCAGTAAAGAAGCCATTGTATTAGCGTTTTTAACGCGACTTCCTGTTGCTATCCAACCAATAATTGGGACGACTAATTTAGAGCGGATTACTCATTGTGCGCAGGTAAATAAGTGTTTGTTAAGTCATACAGATTGGTATGCGTTATTGGAATCGGCACGCAATCACGACGTTCCATAAGTCAGTTAACGTTTCTTAATATAAATACACCTGTTAACTACCATTCATCGCGTGAATGTTTTAGCTCATTTTTATCCGATTATCGTATTATCCTCCTAATGCCCCATTGTTATTGCAGATTTTACCTTTTATTATGATTTTGTGACAAAAATAATAATAACCACATACATCATTTTAATAAACAGGAAGTCACGCAATCTAAATGTGTGATGGACAAATCCAGGAGTACCCTACATGACAATCTCCCAAGATTTGCATGCATATGGCATAACAGATGCAACAGAAGTACTACATAACCCAAGTTATGAAGTGCTCTTTAATGAAACTACGTTAAATAGCTTAACGGGTTTTGAAAAAGGAGTAGTGACTGAGAGTGGTGCAGTTGCCGTTAACACGGGTGAGTTTACTGGTCGCTCGCCAAAAGATAAATATATTGTCAAAGATGCGGTGACTGAAAATACGGTATGGTGGTCTGATCAAGGTAAAAATGATAATAAGCCCATCTCTCAAGATACCTGGATGGCTTTAAAGGACTTAGTCACTCAGCAATTATCTCAAAAACGACTGTTTGTCGTAGATACTTTTTGTGGTGCAAATGAAGATACACGTTTAAAAGTACGTTTTGTAACTGAGGTGGCATGGCAAGCACATTTTGTGACAAATATGTTTATCCGTCCAACGCCGGCAGAGCTTGAACATTACGAGCCTGATTTTGTGGTCATGAATGGTGCTAAAACAACTAATCCTAATTGGCAATCTCAAGGACTGAATTCTGAGAATTTTGTGGCATTTAATTTAACCGAAAAAATTCAATTAATTGGCGGTACCTGGTACGGCGGTGAAATGAAAAAAGGCATGTTCTCGATGATGAATTACTTGTTGCCTTTACAAGATATTGCTTCGATGCACTGTAGTGCAAATGTGGGTGAAAAAGGTGATGTAGCAATTTTCTTTGGATTATCGGGGACAGGAAAAACGACCCTATCCACGGATCCTAAGCGTGAATTAATCGGTGATGATGAGCATGGTTGGGATGATAATGGTGTCTTTAACTTTGAAGGTGGTTGTTATGCTAAAACCATCAAGCTGAGCAAAGAAAACGAACCTGATATTTATCACGCTATTCGTCGTGATGCTTTGCTAGAAAATGTGACTGTATTACCCGATGGTAAGATTGACTATGACGATGGGTCAGTCACTGAAAATACGCGTGTTTCTTACCCCATTCACCATATCGATAATATTGTTAAACCTATTTCTCGTGCAGGACATGCGAACAAAGTCATTTTCTTGACTGCTGATGCGTTTGGCGTATTGCCTGCAGTATCTAAGTTGAGTGCTGCGCAAGCACAATACTATTTCTTATCTGGTTTTACCGCGAAGCTAGCCGGAACAGAACGTGGTATTACGGAGCCTACACCGACGTTTTCGAGTTGTTTTGGTGCAGCTTTCTTAAGTTTGCATCCGACCAAGTATGCCGAAGTGCTAGAAAAACGCATGCAAGATGCTGGCGCGCAAGCTTATCTTGTTAATACAGGGTGGAACGGTACGGGAGAGCGCATTTCAATTAAAGCGACTCGCGCCATTATCGATGCTATTTTAGATGGCAGTATTGATGAAGCACCGACGGCTGACATTCCTATTTTTAACCTCACAGTGCCAACACAACTAGCAGGTGTTGAACCGCAGATCCTAGATCCACGTGGCACTTATGTTGATATGAATGAATGGACGAAAAAAGCGACGAATTTAGCGGGGTTATTTGTCGATAACTTTGCGAAGTTCACTGACACCGATAATGGTGCAGCATTGGTTGCCGCAGGTCCTACTAAATTATAATAGTTACATCGACTTATGAGCTTAACAAAGACGGATATTGTGATGATATCCGTTTTTTTTGGGTAAAAATTGGTTATTCGATCTACACTCAATATAAACCCGAAGTAAAATAAGGATTGATTCTGATGTTTAGTCATTTTTCTAATCTCCCGTCTATGTCGGTATGGGGAATATTTATCGCTTCCATATTCTCGACAAATACAGCTTTTGCCCAAGACCGGTTTGCCAAAGTGCAAATCACGACGCAAGCGATCGCGAATAATGTTTATATGTTAGTCGGCTCTGGGGGAAATATTGGGGTGAGTGCAGGGCATGATGGCATCTTAATTATTGATGATCAGTACGCACCGTTGGCACCTAAAATTCAAGCTGCATTAGGTGAGTTATCCTCAACCCAAAATACAGATGAAATAGTGCCTGTCAAATATGTAATCAATACTCATTTTCACGGCGATCATGTGGGCGGCAATGCGCATTTTCATGATAACAATGGTGCAACGATTTTTGCCCATCATAATGTTCGAGTTCGTTTGTTGGATAATGCCGCATTGTCTCAATCCTCATTACCTGTTGTGACTTATGATAATGGGATCAGCATTCATATGAATGAAGATAAGTTAAATGTCATGCATTTTGCTGGTCATACGGACGGTGATTCGGTGGTTTTATTTGAAGAAGCGAATGTCTTGCATACTGGCGATTTATTTTTTAATGGATTATTCCCATATGTGGATTTAGACAATGGCGGGAATGTACAGGCGTATATTGATAGCGTGAATGCATTAATCACCCAAATAGATGAGCAGACTAAAATCATCCCAGGCCATGGGCCTTTAGCCACCAAAGCTGATTACCAAGCTTTTGTGTCTATGATGGAAGCTACTTATAATGCTGTTAAATCTCAAAAAGCCCAAGGGATGACGTTAGCTGAGGTACTCGAGATCGGCGTAGCGGAACAATACGCTTCCTATGACTGGCGCTTTATTACCGAAGCACGCTGGTTAGCGACACTATACCATTCACAATAGCAGTTATAACATCGGTGGTTGGTTGAGGTAATCTTGGGCATAAATAGCTTGCATGCTCTGGGTGCTAATGTTGCCACCAGATAACACGACGACTACAGTTTGAGGTTGAGTTTGTTCCGATAGCCATGCGACGACGCCTGCCATGGTCATACAGCAGGTAGGTTCAATATGTAGTTTTAACAAATGATGTAACCATTGTGTCCAATAGGCTATTTGTGTTTCATTAACTTCGTAAAACCCATCTAATTGCTGTAAGAAAGTGAATGTTAAATCTCCTACTGCTGGTGTTGCAGCTCCATCTGCAAGTGTATTGGGCGTGTTTGGTAGGGTATATATGCTACCTTGTTGCAAAGAAATGGAGGCATCATTAGCATTTTCTGGTTCGACACCGATCATCAAAGCATCAGGCAGTAATGCGCGGGTTGCAAGTAATCCACCACTCGTCAAACCACCACCGCCACAAGGCGTAAAAATAGCGTTAACATCATGTTCTCGGGTTTGAGTAATCGCTTCTAATATCGCCGTACCTTGACCAGCAATGATATCAGGATGATTAAAGGGTGGGATCCATACTGTGCCGTTTGTTTGCGCCGCTAATTGAACCGCCTTATCGGCTTCAAGTCTAGTCGGATACAAATGGAGAACAGCACCATAGTCTTGTGTAGCAGCCGCTTTGACTGCTGAGATGGATTCAGTAGAGTAAATATCGACAGGGATCCCTAAAGCATTACCCGCATAAGATACCGCTTGAGCATGATTACCCGATGAATTCGCAACAATTCGCTGGGGGGTACCATGGGCGGCGACATAGTGATGAATAAAATTAGTAGCTCCTCGCAGTTTAAACGAGCCGGTGCGCTGTAAACATTCAGCCTTGAATAATATTGTATGCCCTAGCCACGCATTAAGTAATGACGAGGTGACTATAGGTGTGGCAGTGACATGATCTTTTATTCGCTGATAGGCTGCTTGTACATCGGTAAATGTAGGTAAAGTCGTCATGAAATTTCCGCATCTTTGATTTTAAGCATAAGCTACACTCATTTATAAACGATAACAATGAGTTAAAATAGAAAGCCGACAGCTCCAGTGAATAGCGAGGTCGGCTTTTGAGTGTCTATTTTAGGTAAGTATCAAAATGATGGGTAATCGTCTTGAACATATGAATTTGTGTGTTCTTACCACGAATACTGTGTTTCTTACCTGGATAGTCCATCACATGAAATAGTTTTGCATTGTCTTGCAGGTGCTTATACAGTTTTGTTGCATGCGTAAACAGTACATTATCATCGGCCATCCCATGATAAATTAACAAGTCACCTTGTAAGTTATTAGCATAGGGAAATACGGATGATGCATCGTATGCCGCTTTATCAACATTAGGGTTACCCATATAACGCTCAGTATAGTGTGTATCATATAAACGCCAGTCTGTGACCGGGGCACCAGATACGCCGACAGAAAAATATTCAGGTGCCTTAAACATCGCCATTAAGCTCATGTAACCCCCATAGCTATGGCCATATACACCAATTTTATTTGGATCGACAAACTCTAAAGTGCGTAAGAAATCAACACCTAGCTTTTGGTCCTGAACTTCAATTTCACCCATGTTTTTATAAATAGGATCTTCAAATGCTTTGCCTCGATAATTTGAACCTCGGTTATCGATACTAAATACTACGTAGCCTTGTTGCGCCCAATATTGGAACATTAATCCGCGATTTCCTCCCCAACGATTGGTAACAACTTGCGCAATAGGACCGCCATAGTGATAGACAATAACGGGGTGTTTACCAGTAATTTTTGCTGGTTTATACAAACGATAATATAAGCTTGTATCATCTTCTGTGGTTATTGTACCAAAATCAGGCGTAACCCAATTTCCATAAAATGGCTGTAGAGGGTGAGATGTATCGACGGCATTTTCATCTAACCAAGTGATAAAGCTCCCATCAGCCCGATATAAACCGGTTTGTGGTGGAGTATTAATATCTGAAAAGGTGTTAGCATAAATTGATGCGTCACGTGAAAACTGCACTGTATGGAATTTACCTGGTTGCGTAATCCGAGTCATAGACGTGGTGTTTATATCGAGTGCATATAAGTGCGCTTCTAGTGGAGTGTCTTTCCGGGCACTGATATATAACATGCCGTTAGCTTCATCGTGCGCTGCGATATCTGTGACAACATAGTCACCTTTAGTGAGCTGTTTGATCAGCTTTCCATCATTGGCGTACAGGTATAAATGAGAAAAACCATCGCGCTCAGAGCGCCAAATAAAAGCGTTTTGTTCTTTTAAAAACGTCAGGTCGTTATGTAAATTAACCCAAGTATTACTGCGCTCAGTCAAAAGCGTTTTTGTTGCTTGCTTCGATAGAGAAAAAGTATTTAATGTTAGGGTTTGTTGATCACGTGATTGCACTTGATAAGATAAGACATCAGGATTGTTAGTCCATTTCACTCTAGGTAAATAGATATCCTCTTGTTTCCCCAAATCTACTTCCACGCGCTTAGCTTGATTAATATCTTGTACAAATAGATCCACCAGTACATTAGGCGTTCCTGCTTTCGGGTATTTTTGCTCAATCATAGCAATACGTTCAGCATAAATTTCCGAACGCTTAATGATATCAACAGGGGTTTCATCGATCCGCGTAAAGGCAATATGGGCTTCATTGGGTGACCACCAGTAACCGGTTAGACGACTCATTTCTTCCTGAGCAACAAACTCAGCCATACCAAATTTTATGTTTCCACCACCGGATGTTGTAATCGCTGTTTCTGTGCCGGTAGCGATATGCATGATGACTATATTTTGGTCGCGAATAAAGGAAATGTAATTCCCTTTAGGCGAAAATTTAATATCGGTTTCAAACTCTGGTGTTGCTAGTAATCGCTGTGCTTTTTTATCGCCTAAACGATAGTAAAATGCGTCACCTGCTAACGGAAAAAGCAATGCTTTACCATCGGCAGACCATTTATAAGAGACGATCCCGGAGCCTGATAAACGCATACGCTCACGGCGTGCTTTTTCTTCATCAGAAAGATTTTCATCGCCCTGGTGTAAATCATCAGCATCAAATAACAAGCGAGAACGTTGCTCTTTGATATTATATTCCCATAGGTCAAAACGATTGGTGTCAGTCTGTTTGGCACGAATAAAGGTGACACGTTGACCATCTGGAGAGAGTTGTACCAGTCTTGGTGTTGTTCCATATAATGCTGGGGCACTGAAAATACGCTCGATGGAAAGATTTTCAGCACTGTGTACAAGGCTAGTCAACAAACTACCCAGAGTGATTATTGTTATTATTAAACTCTTTTTCATTAAATTACCATATAGTGACATGACATAGTGTAGGTAATAATTTAACATGAATGTCTTATAATTCGAAAAATAATCAAATCATATGACAGATATTCGTAAAACTGCTTGTGTCATTGGTGCGAGTGGATTAGTAGGTAAAGCGTTAGTCCAGCAGTTGTTAGTGCATCCTGGCTATAAACAAGTTACCTGTCTAGTGCGTAGACCACTCAATGCCGCTGATTATCCAGATCCTGAAGGTAAGTTACAGCCAGTGGTCATCGATTTTGATGTGCTGCAAGATTACCAAGGCTATTTTACAGTCGATCATGTGTTCTGTGCGTTGGGTACGACGATCAAAAAAGCAGGTAGTCGTGCCGCATTCCGCCGCGTCGATTTTGAATTTATTCATGTTTGCGCACAACTTGCTAGAGCTCAGCGTGCTAAAGGGTTTGTATGGGTATCGAGTGTCGGTGCCAATAAACACAGTAAAAACTTTTATTTAAAAGTAAAAGGTGAATTAGAGTCATCTATCATTTCAATGCCACAATTGCAGCATGCAGCTGCTGTGAGACCATCGCTGTTGTTAGGCCAGCGAAATGAGTATCGACGCGCCGAACAATGGGGCATTAACATTGCGAATGCATTATCGTTTTGCTTTAAAGGTCCTTTGGCCAAATATAAGCCTGTGCATGCTAGTACTGTAGCTGCTCAGATGATTACACTTCAACCTAAATAGTCATCATATGCCAGTATTGAATAGTAAGTTTTCAGGGGTTCGATTTAAGCAATTTTTGGTAGCACATGATATGTGTGCGATGAAAATAAATACGGATAGTATTATTCTAGGCAGCTGGACTAAACCTTTAGACAGTGATTGTGAAATTTTAGATATTGGTTCAGGTAGTGGTGTGCTCAGTTTAATGATGGCGCAACAATCAGCGG
>Ga0209138_1000116_pt1 | contig 76930 bp, 63 predicted proteins | sample SaaInl3SG_22_DNA_FD_184645 | JGI IMG/M metagenome (GOLD analysis project Ga0209138, IMG submission 184645) | Marine microbial communities from expanding oxygen minimum zones in the Saanich Inlet - ESP_153SG_22_DNA (SPAdes) (version 2) | ecosystem: Environmental > Aquatic > Marine > Intertidal...
TGATCAAAATATTTCCGTGGTAAGTGCCAATTATACATTATTAACTACACCTGGAAACCAGGGAGTTATTTCCGCCTTAGAAGACGGTGCCAAGGTCATTAACTATATCCAATCGCAAATGTCTGCCCTCAACATTCCTTCCAATAAAATAATACTAGCCGGGGCATCTGCGGGAGCTGGAATTGCCCAGTGGAATGGTTTTCGTGAAGCGACCAACGGACAAGTGCAGGGAGTGGTTGCTTTAGCAGCGCAAAGCACTTATGACCTCTATGAATGGGAGAATGTTTTTCCTGGCTTTTCCTTGGATGAATTGCGTCAGATGAGTGTGGCATTACAAATTCTTTTCACACAGTTTTATGGCGGGAGTGAACCCACTCAGGCAGCCTTAGATGCAGTAGATTACCGCGACTTTATGGACGCCAATGATCCTCCTGTATACTTGTATAATACAGCGGGAACCGAAGTGATCAATGCTGAAGGAGGATTGGATTTTGATGTACTGTATCACAGTATTCTCCACACCGACTATTTGCGTTTAAAGGCCATTGAAGTAGGACAAGAATTTTCTGGTGCTCATCAAGAAAGCCCTGATGCTTTTGTGCTTCGTGTGTTGAATTAGTCCTTTTTTTCTCCAAGAATAGTGTAAACCGGGAAATGGTCGGAATACCCCTCCAATGTATTTCCTCTAATAACAGTTCTAAACGGATAGCCTTGGTAACGACCTCTCAGCGTGCGTAATTTTGGGGGACTGTAGACGGCCGTTTTGAGTAGGAAAAGCGACGGATCATTGTACCAGTTGAGAGAGAAAAGCATTTGATCAAAAAGGTGCCAGCGGTCATTGTAAGCCAAACTTCCAACTCCTTTTTTTGCCATGGCTAGCATTGGATTATGCAATATTTTCTCTCCCTTCTTTTCCATAATCCATTGGAGACTCTTGTCTTTGGGATCATCATTGTAGTCCCCCATACTTATTATTTTGCCTTTTGGGTGTTTACGGGCGATTGAATCGGTAATCTTGCGGTGCAGTTGTGCCGCCTTGAAACGTTGAGGTGCAGACCGTATCTTTCCGCCTCTGCGCGATGGCCAATGATTGACCAGTACAGTAAGATGGTGTTGATTTAAATATCCGCTGACCACTAGGATGTCGCGGGTTGTTCGTTTGTACCCTGTTTTGAGATCCACTAATTCAAGGGGATAAGCTTTTTGGTGTGTTACGTTGAATAGGTTCTTGCGGTAAAGGAGAGCAGTATCAATACCACGAAAATCAGGACTTTCGAAATGTACTATTCCATAATTAAAGCCTTTTAGTTTTTCAGAAGAAGCTATTTTTTGAACGACCATTTTATTTTCAACCTCGACTAAACCAATCAGCAAAGGAGGACGCTTTGTTTCCTCATTTCCAATGGAGAAAATGACAGTTGATAATAGCTTCACTTTTTGATCCACCAATGGAGCGGTCCATTTATTTCTTCCCTTGGGAGTATAATCATCATCGAATGTCTTGGGGTTGTCAATTGCATCAAATAAATTCTCAACATTATAGAATGCAAGCGTGTAGAGGCTCCCTTGTTGGGAGAATGCAAAACATGAAAATAGGATAAGTAGGTATCTCATGACACAAAGAAGTATTTAAAAATAAACATTTTTTATATATTTAAAGAACCAAAATCATTATCATGAGAGCTTATATTCCCCATATAGCGTTCTTGTTTTTAACTGTTTCTTGGGCACAAACGACAACGATTAGCGGACTGTGTCTTGATGAAAAAGAGCGGCCATTATCTGAAGTAGCCATTTTATTCGAAGACCAATCATTGCAACAATTTTCCAATGATAAAGGTGTTTTCTCCATTCAACTTCCAACAGAATTAGCCAAAGGTATTTTGCTTTTGTCCAAGCCCGGCTATCAAACCCTTAAAATCCCTATTCACTTCAATACTGATGTATTGGATATTGGGAAATGGATTTTGAAAGAAGTATTTCTTGCAGAGGAAGAATTACCCATTGTAGATCTTGGGCAGCAATCCGCTTCGTTTTTAGATGAACCAACCAATCAGTATGGTGGCAACTTGCAATCGAGAAGAACGGTTTTTTTAGCCGCGACAAGTTTTCAGTTCAGCAGTTCTTTTTTCTCGGCAAGGGGCTTAAATCGTCGTCATCAAGTACTACGAATTAACGGTATTCCAATGAATGAATTTGACAATGGTACTGCGGCCTGGTCGCAATGGGGAGGGTTAAACGATATCACCAACCGAAGTCAACTAGTACAGCATGGCCTTAGTCCTTTTGGTGATTATTTTGGCGGGGTATTGGGGAGTGTAGAAATGGATATTCGTCCCTCAAATTTCCGCCAAGGATTTAAGTTGTCGCAGGCTTTTTCGAATTCAAGTTACCGCATACGATCAATGCTTTCCTATCATACCTCTGTCTCCAAAAAAGGCTGGGCTTTTTCTGGTTTAGTTTCTTTTAGAAAAGGAAATAATGGCTTCCATGAGGGCACTTCCTATCGGAGCTATGCTGCTTTAGTTTCCCTCGAGAAACAATGGAAAGGAAAGAATAGTACATGGATAACAGTTTGGTATACGCCTACAGAACGAGGCAGGAATGCCCCTTTAACCGAAGAGGTTTTTGCCATTAAAGGGAATGGTTACAACCCCTATTGGGGAATCGATCAAGGGAAGTTGAGGAATGCGCGTGTTAGTCGAACAGAAATCCCTCATTTTCTCTTCAATCAAGAGCTGTCTATTTCCGAAAAGACTTCCTTACGCATCAGTGCTGCCTATAAAAATGGGCAACAGGGGAGTAGTCGATTACTCTATACGGGTGTTCGCCCCATTGGCGATGCATTTATTGGTGGAGGCAGAAACCCAGATCCTATCTACTATCAAAATCTACCCAGCTATTTTCTTCGTGACCCTTCAAATCTTAACCTTTCTGGGGCTTATATTGCTGAAAAAGCCCTTGAAACTGACGGCCAAATTGATTGGTTCAGTATGCGACAGGCCAATCAGTCCATTCTCGATGGCTCTGCGCGCTATGCACTCTATGAGGATGTGAAACAAGAACTATGTAGTGCTGGAGCAATACGTTTATTCTTTGACCCACGCCCCGGTGAATTCTGGAATACAGTCTTTTCGATTAGTCAAAGCGATGCAAGTTATTTTGCACAGCCCATTGATTTACTCACCGCACAGCACGTCTGGGATATTGACCCTTATGCAGAAACAACCTTAGGACGATTTAATAATGTTTTAACTCCTGATTCAGTTGCTGCTAAAGAGGAACCTTTTCTTTATCATTATGGAATAGCTACTGAAGATGTACAACTCAGCTCACTGTGGTCAAAACAATGGAATAAAGCATCATTTTTTATTGGAGGAAATGTGCAACAACGCAGCTATTTAAGAGAAGGTTATTTTCAAAATGGTGGTTTTCCCGAGACGAGTTTGGGTGCAGGAAAAGAAGTTGAATTTAAGGTTTGGAGTGCTAAAACAGGCTTTAGTATTGCACTTTCTGGGCGGCATAGAGTATCGTTTAATGGTGGAGTATTTCAAGCACCACCTTCCATTCGTTCCGTTTATCCTAATCCAAGAGAGAACAATGCCATTATACCAGATCCAGTACCCGAAGATACACGTGTGTTCGAAGGAAAATATCATTGGCAATCCAATTGGTTTGATCTATCTCTGACGGCCTATTGGATTGAACAACACAACCAGAACAATGTGTCGTTTTACTTCGCCGATGGCGTTGGTGGAGAGGAGGCCTTTTTTGTGCAAGAGGTTTTAAAAGGGGTTAATACGCTAAATCAAGGTGTAGAATTGGGTTGGAAAATTACGGTGGCAGATGTACTCGATATTAAAATTGCGGGAGCCTATGGGAAGCATCAATATGCCAATTCCCCCAACTTATTGTTGTTTACGGAACCTACTGAAAGCGCCCAAATAGCTGGATTTTCAGATGGCTTTAAAGATTTTGGTTCGGCGAACCTCAAAGGCCTTTTTCTGCCCAATGGACCACAACAAGCCTATTCGTTGGGACTACAATACAATGACCCCAATTACTGGCGAATGGCCCTAACGGGTAATTATTTTTCCAATGCCTACTTACAGCCAAATCCTTTACGAAGAACAAGTAGTTTTCTGGTTGATTCGTCGGGCCTTCCACTTCAAAATGTTGATGAATCCTTGTACAGGGAATTGCTCAATCAAGAGCAATTCCCCGCTTATTTTGTATTAAATGCAACCGGTGGAAAATCGTGGAAGATCAAACAACAGTATGTCGGTTTTTTTGTCAGTTTTCAAAATCTACTCAATACAACCTACAAAACAGGTGGTTTTGAACAAGGACGCAATGCAAATTACATCCTTGCAATTGAAGATGCCAACAGAACGACGCCACTTTTTAGCCCTAAGTATTGGTGGGGGAGAGGTCCCACTTTTTTCAGTTCAATTTATTATCGTTTTTAAACCCTAAAATCATGAAGAAATCTACTATTCTCCTCGTTGTGTTATTAATTTCCTGTACCCTAAAAGAAGAAAATTTAACCGTAGTTGAACAGCTCGTGGAATTCCCGCAAAGCAACAGTTCTTTGAAGGCAATAAGAGAACGGGTTTTACAATCGGAAACAGGTTTTGTTGAAATCTCAATAGAAGAAGATTCACTCTGGGTGGAGGGCTTTGTTAGCTCGAACGATGAGGGAGGGAATTTTTTTAAAGAGCTGTATGTACAAGACCATCCGCAAAACCCAGAAACAGCCCTTCGGATCTTGATAGACCGTTCCTCTTTGGTCGATTATTTCCCGCGGGTTAGAAAAATAAGGATTCATCTTAACGGATTAGGAGCAGGACTAAAAAGTTCTATTTTAACCCTTGGTGAATATCAAGGCACTGACATTGGAGAAATTCCTCAATTCCATTTTCAAGAACGAATCCTTCCTATGGATAGTCTGTATTCAATTCAGCCAAAAACAATTGACTTAGCCAACATCTTGGAAGAAGATATAGGGAAATGGGTGCGGGTGGAAAATGTACAATTTGCCAAAGGAGAACAAGGCAAAACCTTTTCTGGTGAAGCCTTTGATGAATTTGACGGGGAAAGACGCTTGGTTCAATGCAAAGATCAGCGGTCACTCTTAATGAGCACAAGCACTTTTGCTGATTATAAATCGATTGTATTGTCGGACAGTACGGGTTTTATTGACGGTGTTTTAACGAGAGATTTCTTTGGCGAAAAATACATTTTAAAAATCAATGACCCAACGAATCTGGTATTAAACGAACCTCGTTGCGATCCTTTTTTTGAAGAGAATTTTGAACAAGTACGCTTGGGGAGTTTTGACGCTGAAGCGTGGACAAACTACAGCGAAGCGGGATCTCAGTTATGGGAAGTTTTTGAAGATGAAAACTCCTTGGGGCAATCCATTCAGTTAGGGTCATATCGATCGAAAGATGCGGCTACCGTTAGCTGGCTAATTAGCCCAAAAATAGATGTTCGTCAGTTACAAAATCCACACTTGGCTTTTCGAACCTCGACCAGTTTTGCCGATAGCAGTAATTTGGAAGTGTTTATTTCTACCCAGTGGGATGGATCTATTTCTTCAATCGCAAGTACAACATGGGAAATACTTCCCGTACAGATTGCCCAAAATGACGATGATGCTCGCCTATGGATTGATTCTGGCGATTTCCCTGTGCAAGAATTGGGACAATTCCACCTTGCTTTCCGCTACATAGGAAGTGGAAAAACCGCTAGCGATGGAACCTATGAGGTGGATGATATTCGTGTGTTTAAAAAAACTAACTAGCGAAGTAGTTACTTCACTGCAAACAAAACTTCGGCAATCAATTCCTTTTCAGGGGTGTCTTTGGGGCTATTGAGCATCACTTCCATCGGAGGTATTTTTTTAGCTGGTCTAAATTTCTTGGCACGTTGATGCATCATTGCTGCTGACCATGCATTGCCAATATGACGATACGGTCCTGTATGACTCACGGTGTAAACCCTCATTTTTGGTAATTCGCCAGTATAGAAGTTCTCAGGAATTTTTGAGGGAATTTCTTTTAGTGGATGACACGCACTATAGATTACCTTTCCTTTCATTACATCGAATTCATGGTAGATTGAAAAAGGGTTCCCATGCGCATTTTCTCCCGTTTTTTCACGGATAAATTCCATTAGTTGAGTGAAGTCTTTTTCCATACTTTGTCCCAGGTTGGAGGAAGAGCATTGCGACTTAATTCCAATGTATTTGGTGGTATAAAAAGATTTAACGCCTTTAAATGTAAGTGTAGAGTTGGAGGATCCTGTTTCTACCAAATCTTTTAACATGGTAAGTCCGCGATCATAATCCATTCCAACAAAAACTTCCATTTGTTTTTTCATCCAAAACAAAAAGAACGGCAGGCTACTGTCCATGGTCCATATCACCTCAGTTCCTTTACCCTTCTTTTCCAATGTAAAACGGGTAATGGCTTTGGATTTCCATGGTTTTAAAAAAGTAAGGGCCATGCTAACCGATTCGTTTTCTATTTCTTCTTGAATTTTGAGGTTTCCGGCGCCGATTATTTCTCCATCCCATTCGTGGTATTTTCCGTATTTGGCAACATTGAGTTGAGCAGTTGGTTCAGCAATGACCCAAGGAGACCATTGTTCCCAATTACTCAAATTATTAATGATTGGATAAATTTTTTCTGGCGCTGCGTCAATGTAGATTGACTTGATTACTTTCATTTTAGGCATAAGATTAGGGTTATTTACCGCTAAATGTAAAAAATTTAATTGTATTTCAGCTTGCGTAAGATTCGTTGACAGTCTTTATAGGTCTGGTACAGGGTTTCTTCGCGTTGTTTCAAGTAGCTTTTAGCCTCCTCCAAATAGGCCATTGCCTTTGGAATATCATTTAATGCGCACAACATATAGAGCGAACACAGGTTAAACAAGTCGCTTTCTTCTTTAAGGGTGAAAGGACTTCTCTTTTTTAACTTTTCCAGCAAACGGTTATTCGCATTAAATAAATGAAGAAGTGTAACTCTGTCTAGTTGCGGAGGTACAAAAAGTAATTTGGTGTCAATGACGTAGCTACCGTTTTCATTGAATGAAATTTTCACTTCTTCTAAAGGATAATACTTGTATTCAGTGTTCAAGCCCAAACGAACATATTCGGTCAACGTAAAAGCATCGTCTGTGTAAGCAATCTCAACTTCATCAAAATTGGAATAAAATAATTTCACCTGTTCGTTGATGAGTTCAATGTCAACCCTTGAATAATAGGTTTTATCGTCTGTTTTTTTGGGTATTCCAGACCAACATACCACAAAGGTTTCTTTAAAAACTTTATAGCTTGTTGTTAAATCACTGTGATGGTTTTGGATAAAATCAACCACGCCATCAAGGGTTAGGCTAATGTTGTTTTGTGCATGTTTCTCTATGCTTTCTACTTTTTTAGCATTAGAGTTGAAGGAATCACTTTTAATGTTTTTTGGTGAAGAGATACTACCTTCACGAAAGAAAACAGCACCACCATAATATTTCCAAATATTCTTTCGCAAAGAAGTGATGTGCTTGATGGGACGAATGGTGACCAAGCCAACAACTTTTCCTGGTTGGAGATGTGGAAACGGAATGTTTTCATACAAGACCAAAGGAGGGTGGTCCATGTAAGCATTGATAAGGTTTTGGATTTTACTGTCGTCAAAAAAGTCGACACCAACAATGGCATTTGCTTTGTCTTCTATGCCAATAACGATATAGGAATTGTTGTTGGGATTAGAATTAGAAAGCGCACAAACGTGTTTTAAAAATTTGGCTTTTCCTTCTTTGGTCGACAGATTGAGTTTTAGCTTTTTGTCATAAAAACTATTTTCATCATTATGGGATAAAAGTGCCTTGACCAAAAGTCGTTTGTTGATCATTTTTGGCGGTTAAGGACAGTTGCGTTGGCTTGATCTGTAGGTAGCAGTGTAATGTCGGCAATGGTTACATGAGGTGGAACACTCACCATATATCCAATGGCGTTGGCAACATCTTCTGCTTGTAAAGCATTGATCGTGGCATAAACATTTTTCGACCGCGTTTCATCCCCTTTAAAGCGAACCATCGAGAATTCTGTTTCAACCAATCCGGGGTGAATTGCGCCTACACGAATTCCATAGGGGTTTAAATCAATGCGCAATCCTTGTGTAAAGGCATCTACAGCGAACTTGCTCGCACAGTACACATTTCCATTGGGATAGACCTCAAGTCCTGCAATCGAACCTAGGTTAATGATTTGTCCGGCTTTGCGTTCAATCATTTGGGGAAGAATGGCCTTGGTAACATACATTACTCCTTTTACATTTCCGTCAATCATGGCATCCCAATCATCGAGATCGGCTGTTTGAACGGGGTCTAAGCCATGCGCATTTCCGGCGTTGTTGATTAGGATATCTATTTGTTTCCAGTTCGCGGGTAACGATTCAATTGCTCTAAAAACAGCCGTGCGGTCACGAACATCAAAATTCAGGAGATGAACTTCTGTGTTGAGTGAATCTTTTAGTTGATCCAAACGTTCTTGTCGTCGTCCGCATAAAATGAGTCGAGCGCCATCTTTGGCAAATAATTCTGCTGTTGCTTTTCCAATCCCGCTACTAGCTCCTGTGATAAGTATAGTCGTATTTTTCATATAAATTGTTTAGGGAACTCTTTCTCCCTTTTGTGCTTCGAGTAATAAAAACCAATCTTGAATATCGAGTTTAACATTGGATGTTTCTTTGGCTGCCTTTAGACGATCAATACGTGTGGTGCCCACTACTGGGTGAATTTTTGCGGGGTGTTGAAGTAACCATGCCAATAGTAATTGATCTTCGGTTAAGGTATATTTTTGGGCGAGGCTAGAGAGAAGTTCTTTCACTCGTTTTCCAGTGCTATTTTCCTCTTTAAAAAAGCTTCCCAATGGACTCCAGGCCATGGTGCCAATCGCTTGGGTTTGATGGTAATCGAGTGTGCCATCAAACATTGAACTGCTTTGCGAAAGGGAACATTCGATTTGATTCCAGTCAAGGTTTACTTCTTTTTGCAAGAGCTGCAGTTGACTAGCACTAAAGTTTGATGCACCAAACGACTTCACCTTGCCTTCTTTTAAGAGTATTTCAAAAGCCGCTGCAATTTCAGCTACATCCATTAAAGGACTTGGACGATGCAATAATAGAACGTCTAAATAGTCAGTTTGAAGATTTTTAAGGGAATTTTCTACCGAAGCAATGATGTGTTTTTTGCTGTAGTCATAATGTTTCACGGCCAGTGGTCGGGCTTCACTGGGGTATTGAATCCCACATTTGCTAATATGGGTTACCTGCTCACGAGGAATATTGCTCGCAACAAAACCTTTCCCAAAGGCTTGCTCGGTGGTGTAGCCTCCATAAATGTCGGCATGATCAAAGCAGGTTAATCCAATTTCTATGCAATCTTCAATCAATTGAGCGATTTCAGTCGTAGAGAAATTCCTCCCCCAGATCCCCCAAGTCATCGTTCCAACAATTATTCTGTCCATTTCATGCAGTTAAGTTAAAAAAGTCCACTAAATTTAGTGTGGAAGTAAAGATGCACATCCCTTGTAAAATAACAACTTTTAACCAATTATTAACAAGCTATGGCAAAAAAAATCGACAAATTTGTCTTCCGATAAAAAACTATAAGTATGAGCACCCAGACAGGTATAGATATCAAAGAAATTAATGAAAAAATTGAAAAGGAAAGCGCTTTTGTAGATTTGCTCACCCTTGAAATGAACAAGGTCATTGTGGGACAGAAACACATGATTGAACGTTTGTTAATTGGCCTCATTGGCCGCGGACACATTCTTTTAGAAGGAGTTCCTGGGTTAGCGAAGACTTTGGCGATTAATACCCTTAGTCAGGCTGTAAAAGGAAGCTTTAGCCGGATTCAATTTACACCAGATCTTCTTCCAGCCGATGTTGTTGGAACCATGATTTACAACATCAAGGAAAATGATTTTTCTATAAAGAAGGGACCTATTTTTGCCAACTTCGTTCTGGCAGATGAGATTAACCGCGCACCTGCGAAAGTGCAATCGGCATTGCTCGAAGCCATGCAAGAAAAGCAAGTAACCATTGGTGACACCACCTTTAAATTGCAGCAACCTTTCTTGGTTATGGCCACGCAAAACCCGGTTGAGCAAGAAGGAACCTATCCTTTGCCCGAAGCGCAAGTAGACCGTTTTATGTTAAAAACGGTAATTGATTATCCAAAATTGGCCGATGAGCAACTCATTGTTCGACAGAACTTGCAGGCATCCTACGAAAAGGTAAACCCTGTCGTGTCGACCAAGCAAATTCTTAGTGCTCAAGATGCTGTTCGCGAGGTTTATATGGATGAAAAAATTGAACGCTATATTTTAGATTTAATCTTTGCAACCCGTTACCCTGAGAATTATCAATTGGATAAAATAAAACCGTTAATTAGTTTTGGCGCTTCTCCAAGGGGGAGTATTAATCTTGCTACTGCGGCAAAATGTTATGCCTTCCTCAAGCATCGTGGATATGTCATCCCAGAAGATGTACGTGCTGTAATTTACGATGTATTGCGCCATAGAATTGGCTTGACCTATGAGGCTGAAGCAGAAAATATCACGTCAGAAGATTTGATTTCACAGATCATTAACCATGTAGAGGTACCTTAATCATCCAAACGCCCAGGCGTAAATTCCACTATGGATACCAAAGAGTTACTTAAAAAAGTTCGAAAGATTGAAATTAAAACCCGACGACTGAGCGATCATGTCTTTGGGGGGGAATACCATAGTACGTTTAAGGGACGTGGAATGACGTTTAGTGAAGTGCGTCAATACCAATTTGGAGATGATGTACGTGCGATCGATTGGAATGTTACAGCACGCTACAACGAACCTTTTGTTAAGGTCTTTGAAGAGGAACGAGAACTCACATTGATGTTGATGGTTGATGTGAGTGGATCAGAATTTTTTGGTACCACACAACAATTTAAGCGTGATATTTTGACAGAAATTGCCGCCACCCTATCTTTTTCTGCTCTTCAAAATAACGATAAAGTAGGCTTGCTGCTTTTTTCAGATCAAGTAGAATTATTTATTCCTCCTAAAAAGGGGCGTTCCCATATTTTGCGCATCATTCGTGAATTATTGGAATTTGAGCCCAAAAGTAAAGCTACAGATATTTCCAGTGCGCTCGCTTTTTTATCGGGTGTCTTAAAAAAGAAAGCCATCTTATTTATTCTCTCAGATTTTATGGATGAAGGCTACGAAAAGACCTTAAGAATTGCAGCAAGAAAGCACGATTTGACAGGCATTCGCGTGTATGATAAATTGGAAGAAGAAATGCCAAATCTTGGAATAGTTCCCATGGTTGATAGCGAAACACAGGCCATTCAATGGGTCAACACGAGCTCAAAGAAAGTTCGTCAACAATATGCTTCTTATAACATAAAACGTAAAGAAAACTTTAAAAACACCTTTAAAATGAATGGCGCTGGAGCCATAGATTGTCGGTTAGATGAGAGTTATGTGAAAAAATTATTGGGTTATTTTAAAGCAAGAATATAGCGAATGAAAAGCAATTGGTTGATATATATTACGTTTGTTTCCTTCTGTTTTTCGACAGGTGTTTTCGGGCAGCTAAATGCTGAGGTTGCTACTGCTGTGGACTCTACTCAAGTACGCATAGGTGAACAAATCAATCTCACCCTTCAAGTAAAAACCGATTCGCTATCCATGGTCGAATTCTCTCCTGAACCGCTTTTCCTTCCGTTCGAAATCTTAGGAGAATCACCCATTGATACCCTACGTGCACAACAACATTATCTCTACACTAAGCGTTATGCGTTGATCCAGTTTGACTCTGGTAATTATTGGATTCCGCCTCAAAAAATTGTTGTAGATGGTTTTTCAAGCTTTTCTGATTCTGTGGCCATTCGCGTTGCTTCGGTCAAAGTAGATACTTTGCAACAGCCCTTGTATGACATCAAGCCAATCCAATTGGTTGAACGGAATTATACGCAAATAATACAGCAGTTTATGCTAGGCGTTTTCTTTATCCTCCTACTTTTCGCATTGTATTATCTGAATAAACAATACAAAAAGAAGAAAGAAGCCTTGCTTGAAGTAGTCCCTCCTTTTGACCGCGCGTTGAATGAGTTAAAAGCGTTGGAGAAAGAAACCCCAACGGCACAAGAAGAGTACAAGTTGTATTATTCTAAATTGACCGATGTGGTTCGCCGTTACCTAGAAGAAGAGGCCTCTATTGATGCCTTGGAAAGCACTTCTGATGAATTGTTAGAAAAACTTGAGTTGCGAAAAGATGCTGGTACGCTCGATCTTACCCTTGAAACGCTTAACAACTTAAAACGTGTCTTACAAAATGCAGACTTAGTTAAGTTTGCTCGCTCAGCGCCAGAATTGGGTATTGCAACAACCGATCGTGCCATGGTGGAGCAAGTTGTTATTGAAACAAACGAAGCCTTGCCTGAACCTACCCTTGAAGAATTGGAAGCCACGGCAGCTTTCCAGCGTGAATTAGAACGAAAACGACGAATTCAGAAAGTACAATTGATAGGAATTTCTTCCTTAGCGGTAATCGTGATTGTTACCATTGCTGCCATTACTTACTATGGCTTTACGCCAGTAAAAGACACTATCTTCCGTTATCCAACCAAAGTATTGTTAGACAATTCTTGGATAAAGAGTCACTATGGCTCACCGCCAATTTCAATTCAAACTCCCACGGTTCTATTGCGCGATATTAGCTCAACCCCGCAAAAAGTAGTTTATGCTGCGGGAGATCCCTTCAATGATTTTTATACCCAGCTAAGTTTTGAAAAACGAGCAACTCAAGACAAGAAAGAATTGAGCGAAGAAGAACAAGAGACTATAGCGCGTGAACTCCTGGAAGCAGCAGTCACCGCCTATGAAGAAAAAGGGGCTGTCAATTTATTGGTGCAAAATGACAATTTCACCACAGCCGATGGAACAACTGCTTTACGTTTATATGGCACCTTGGATTTACCCAACGGAGAAGAAAGTATCCGCTGCCGTTTTGTGAGTATCATTTTTCCTTTCGAGAATGGAACAACAGAAATACAGTTACTTTTCGCCAAAGACGATCGCTATGGTGAAACAATAGAAGAAAGAATACTCGAATCAATAGAAATAATAAAAGAATTATAAGTGTTTAGTGATATTCAATTTGCCAATCCTGAATACCTGTGGGGCTTTCTCCTTCTCCTGCCGCTAGGGGTGTGGTATGGATTTAAACGAAAACAGCAGCAGGCACGATTAACACTGTCTTCACTAGAGGGTTTTAAAGGAACACCTTCCTTATTGGTGAAACTGTTTCCATTGCTTTTTGTTTTTAGAATACTGGCCATGTCCTTTATCCTTTTGGCCATTGCTCGACCACAAACGGTCGATGTTTCTACGCGAACTAAAACCAACAAGGGTATTGATATTGTGATGGCAATAGATGTTTCTTCTAGCATGCTGGCGCAAGACCTCAAGCCGAATCGTTTGGCTGCCCTAAAAAATGTTGCGGGTGATTTCATCAATCAACGACGAAGTGATCGAATAGGTTTAGTTATTTATGCTGGAGAAAGCTATACCAAAACCCCCATAACCAGCGATAAGCGAATTGTTCAAAATGCGATGAATGAAATTCGTTATGATGGGGTAATCAACGATGGAACCGCCATTGGAATGGGGCTTGCCACTGCGGTTAACCGATTAAAAGATAGCCGCGCTAAAAGCAAAGTTATCATTCTGTTGACCGATGGAGTTAACAACGCAGGTTTTATTGACCCCAAAATTGCAGCAGAGTTAGCGGTTGAATTTCAGATTAAAACCTATACCATTGGCTTGGGTAGTAATGGAAATGCACGTGCACCAATTGGAATTTTACCCAATGGAAAATTTCAGTACGGAATCACTAAAGTTGAAATTGACGAAGAACTGTTGCAGTCGATTGCCGATGCTACTGGAGGGCTTTATTTTCGTGCCACCGATAATTCTAGTTTGGAAGAAATTTACGCTGAAATCAATAAATTAGAAAAAACAGAAATAGAAGAATTTAAGTATTACAATTACCAAGAAAAATATCGGCTTTTGGTTTTGATCGCCATGGCCTTTCTTTTCTTGGAATGGATTTTGAAGAACACCCTTTACAGAAGTTTTATATAGATGTATCAACTCGACGAGACTGCTTATTTTTATGCCTTTGCCCTGTTACCCATTCTTTGGTTGGGCTATTTGTGGGTGAGCAATTGGAAGAAAAAAACCCAGGCGAGCTTTTCTTCTTCGCCATTATTGGATGTTTTAAGTCCCAATCGATCTCGCTTTAAGCCTTTCCTGAAACTGGTAATAGTGACTCTAGGATTTAGTTGTTTTATAATTGCTTTGGTCAACCCAAAAATTGGAACACAATTGGAAACAGTTAAGCGAGAAGGTGTTGATATTGTCTTTGCAATAGATGTGTCTAAAAGCATGCTAGCCGAAGACATTGCTCCAAACCGCTTGGAGAAAGCAAAACGTTTGGTGTCTGCTTTGTTAAACGATCTTGCCAGTGACCGAGTTGGTATTATTGCCTATGCTGCTCAAGCAGTTCCTCAGTTACCTATAACGACCGATTATGGCGCGGCTAAAATGTTCCTTCAAGCCCTTAACACAGACATGCTATCTTCTCAGGGAACGGCCATCGATGCAGCTATTGATCTTGCCGCTACCTTTTTCGATGATGAAGAACAAACCAATCGTGTGGTCTTTATTTTATCCGATGGTGAAGATCATTCAGAAGAAGGAACCATTGATGCTGCCCAACGCGCTAACGCACTAGGGATTAAAATCTTCACCCTTGGTGTGGGAACAGAGAAAGGGGCGCCCATTCCTATAAAACGAAATGGTGTAGTAGAGCGTTATAAGAAAGACGAAAACGAAGAAGTAGTCATAACCAAGCGCAATCCTTCCGTTTTGGAATCCATAGCTTCCACCACCGATGCTGCCTATTTGGATGGAAACGATACCCAAGCTGTCTTGACTTTTGTACGCGAAGAGCTTAAGCAAATGGAAAAGAAAGAATTTGAGGCCAAAAAATTTGTGAGCTATAAAGATCGCTTTCAGCCTTTTTTGATTGCAGGATTCCTCTTATTTTTGATTGATATACTTCTCTTGGAAACGCGAACAAAATGGGTAGAGCGCTTAAATTTGTTTAATGAAAAAGAAACCCCATCCCAATGAAAAAGACACTCACTTTAGTTTTTTTTTATGTTGCCACTCTAAGCGGTATTGCGCAGGAGGAAAAAGAAACAAACTTAATAGCTGATGGAAATGAGCTGCATCAAGAAGAAGCCTATGCCCAAGCAGAAGGTGAATATAGAAAAGCTTTGTCCATCAATAGTATAAACCCCAAAGCGCAACACAATTTGGGAAATGCCTTGTATCGTTCCAAAGACTTTGATCAAGCCAATCAGCGGTTTTTTGAAACCCAAAAAAACAGTTTAAATAAAGCTGATAAGCACCTGGCTTTTCACAATATGGGCAATGGTTTTATGCAGCAAAAAGCTTATGAAAAAGCTGTAGAAGCCTATAAAAATGCCCTGCGTAACAATCCTACAGACGAGGAGACACGCTATAATTTTGCTTTAGCAAAAGAATTACTCGAAAAGCAAAAAAAGGAAGAAGAGCAGCAAGACCAAGATCAAGACCAAGACCAAGACCAAGACCAGCAAGACGATCAAGAAAAGAAGGAAGACGATTCGGAAGGCGATAAAAAAGAAAAGCCCTCTGACGAAGGAGAGGATGGTGACGAGAAAGAAGACAAAAAGGACCAAGAGGAGAAAGACGACAAAGGGAAGGACGATAAAGAAAAAGACGATCCTAAAAAGCCAAAAGAGAACAAAAAAGAAGGAGATCAAAAGCAACCCCCACCGCCAAGAAAACCGGGCCAAATATCTCCTGAACAAGTAAAAAGTCTTCTTGAAGCAATGAACCAACAAGAGAAAAATGTTCAAGACAAGGTAAATGCTGAAAAAGTGCAAGGCGTGCCTGTTAAAACAAAAAAGGACTGGTAAGAAAAATGAAGCAACTTTTATTCTTTTTTAGTATTGTTTGTGTTAGTTTCTTTTCTGTAGAAATGACTGCACAAGTACGTTTTGAAACTAAGTTGAGTAAAAACAGACTCGGTCTCAATGAGCGTCTTCGGGTAAGTTTTGAGATGAATCAGAATGGAGACAATTTTATTCCCCCCACCTTCGATGGTTTTTCTGTCATTGGAGGACCAAATCAGTCGGTAAGTAATAGTTGGGTGAATGGTGTACGCAGTTTTTCAAAAACCTACACCTACTTTGTTACTCCAAGCAGGAAGGGGAAACTGACCATTGGTCAAGCCTCTATTGAAATTGAGGGAGAAGTCTATAAAACCAGTCCAAAACAAGTAGAGGTTACCGAAGCCGTAAACAATCCCAATAGCCCCCAAGCACGCGCTACAGCTATTGCAGATGACAACCTTCATTTGGTTGCTGAAATTTCAAAGTCTAAACCCTACTTAAACGAAGCAGTCACAGTAATATATAAACTGTACTTTTCTTCTGAAATAAGTGTCTCCAATGTCAATGAGGTAGAAATGCCCAAGTACAGTGATTTTTGGAGTCATTTAATTCCCATTCCGAAACTAGAAATCAAACGCGGGGAATACAAAGGAGAAGTTTATAACTACGTTACATGGCGTAAGGCAGTTCTTTATCCGCAAAAAGCAGGGAAATTAACCCTTGAGCCCCTTACATTGAACGTGTCTGTTGATGTTCCTACCAATCGACGCGACTTTTTTGGCAATCGAGTTTATCAAAAAACGCCCAAAGTAATTACAGCAGGAAGACGATCAATCAACGTACGCCCTTTACCTGAAACAGGGAAACCAGCCAATTTTGAAGGTGCTGTAGGTGCATTTGATTTAACGGTGAAATTCAACAAAACTGCCCTCAAGTCGTCGGAATCTTTTCAAGCCACAGTAAAAGTTTCAGGACGCGGAAATTTGAAATTATTTTCGTTGCCAAAGCTCAGTGCACCTAGTTCTCTTGAAGTTTATGAACCCGAACACAAGGAGAGTATTAAAACTAATTTATTGGGAATGCAAGGGAGTATAGAAGACACCTATACAATTGTACCGCAGTACCAAGGAAATTACCCTATTCCACCGCTCACTTTCAGTTATTTTGATCCTGTAAAAGAGAGTTATGTTACTTTGAACTCTAAAGAAGCTTTGATCGATGTTTTTGAAGGCCCCGTCGCAGCCAATCCCTCGCAACAAGGAAATCCAATAAAACAGGCTCCTTTGATCAACGAAAACTATTTTGATTTTATAAAGTTAGAAACCTCTTTAATTCCTTTTGAAAGAGAAGTGCTCTATCGCTCCACGCGTTTTTGGCTACTTTTATTCAGTCCTTATTTGTTGTATTTTCTGGTTTCATTCTTAAAAAGAAGGAATGAAAGTAAAGTAATTAACCCAGTAACTGCACGTCAGAAACACGCCAATCGTTTGGCTAAAAAATACTTGAGTTCGGCCAAGAAAGCTTTGGGAGAAAAAGAGCGTTTTTATGATGCTCTAGAACGAGCATTACACAATTATTTAAAAGCCAAACTGTCCATTGAAACGTCAGAGTTTTCAAAAGAACGAATTGTAAGCTTGTTAAAAGAAAAGAACAGTCAGACGAGTAGTATAAGCGCTTTTGTTTCCATTTTAGAGAAATGTGAAGCTGCGCGTTATGCCCCCAGTTCAAACGTAACTATGCAGGAGGACTTTGATCTTGCTGTTGAAACCATTGCTGTATTAGATCGAGAAATATGAAAATATACATCTACCTTTTTATTGTATTGATCTTCCCTTTAACGAATTTGTTGGGACAGAGTAACACTGCTGTATTTGAACAAGCCAATGCAGCCTATAATGGAGGAAACTACATTTTAGCCATTGAGAAATATGAAGCTATATTGAGCGACGAACTGCACAGTGCTGAAGTCTATTTTAACTTGGGAAATGCGCATTATCGTTTGGGAAATGTTGCAGAGAGTGTCTACTACTTCGAACAAGCCAAACGCTTAAACCCTTCCGACAAAACTATTTTAAACAATAGTCGTTTTGCCAATAATATGACTCAAGATGCCATTGATGAATTGCCAGAAACACAAGTTGACCTCTTTCAACAAAAAATAGTAGCGTTTTTCAGTCTTGAACAATGGGCGATTCTCACCCTCGTATTGGCTTGGCTGGGTGCCTTACTGTTTTTCATGTATCGTTGGAGTAATCACATACAATTCAAGCGATTATTTTTTTCATTGGCTATTGTTTTTGTCTTAACAACGCTGGTGAGTTTAGGGCTAACTCAACACAAACAAGCCTTAAATTCAATTCAAAAAGCAGTAATATTTGAACGCGAAATAGAAATTTGGGGAGAGCCAAACAATCGTGCAGACGTTCTTTTTTTATTGCATGAAGGAACTGTTGTTGAGGTGGTAGATGCCCTCGAGGGATGGTCAAAAATTCAATTGGCTAACGGCTCTGAAGGTTGGATTCAAAATAGTGGAATCAAGCAGCTAAATTAGCTCTTGCGGTAGTAAATCTTTTCTGTCGAGCAACCATTCAAAGAGTGCTTCTCCAAATGTTTTAATGGGTTGGTATAAAAACGATTCGTCCAAAATTGCTGTATCAACATATTGAAAAAGAAAAGAAAATTGATCTACCATCAGGAGTATAGCACTAAGTATTAAGGCGAATTTTGCTCCGCCAAATACAGCGCCAAAAATTCGATTAATACTCCCCAAAGCCACCATTTTAATTACTTTGGTTAAAAAACGAGCGAGTAGATTGATCAAGACAATAATGACAATAAAGATGATGGCGAAGACGACTCCTGCGGGAGGGATTGTGTCAAAATCAAAAAAAGTGGTCAATAAATTACTTACGGTAGACGCAAGAAGAAGTGCACCAACTATTCCAGCTATCAAAGCGAGTAAAGAAGCAGCTTCAATAATTAGCCCTTTAAAGAAGCCTTTTACTGCTCCATAGAGAATAAGTCCACCAAGAATAATGTCTAGATAATTCACAGGTTAAATATACCATTTTTCTTTGCTTTCATTCTGCCAAAGGAATCGGTATATTTGTATCATGGAAACTACTTCACGCGACCAACTACTCAAGAACCGATGGAACTCTGTCTTAGATTTCCTGACAGAAAAATTCTCTGAAACAGAAACGATAGACATCGAAGGTGTGCTCTATTTGGTCGGTCTTCAAGAATTAGGGAAAATACACCAGCGTTTTAAAAAAGACGATAATGTAAATATAATTCACATTGGGATTTGTACAGTTTTAGAGCCTTTTGGTTATTACAGTTTTGATTTTTATGACGATGATGGTTGGCCACATTTTAAATTATTGGAAGAACTCCCGGTTTTAAAACCCGGAGAACAATCGGTACTAATGAAAGAAGCTATCGTGGATTACTTCCTCGAAAAAGAAGTAATTCAATAGGATATTTATTACTTTTACGCCCATGATTGACAAGGTTAAAGCGCATTTAGAAGAGGTGAACCAGTTCACTGCTACATCTCAAGAAGCCATAGAAGAATTTAGGATTAAGTATGCCGGAAAAAAAGGTATATTGAATGAACTCTTTGCTGCTTTTCGTGAAGTTAAAAACGAAGAAAAGAAAGCCTACGGACAAGTGTTGAATGAGCTCAAAACCGCTGTTTCAGAAAAAGTTGAGGCACTGAAATCGGATCAAAACTCTGGGAATAGCTCAAATCATGGCCTTGATTTAAGCCGCCCTGGTTATCCAGTAAACCTAGGATCTCAGCATCCGTTGACTTTGGTTAAAAATCGTATCATTGAAATATTCAATCAAATTGGTTACAATATTTCTGAAGGTCCAGAGATTGAGGATGATTGGCACAATTTCACTGCTTTAAATTTACCCGAATATCACCCAGCACGTGATATGCAGGATACGTTTTTCATACAAACAGATCCAGATATTTTATTGCGAACACATACATCATCAGTGCAAGTTCGCTACATGGAAAATAACACACCACCCATTCGAACCATTTCGCCGGGACGTGTTTTTCGCAACGAGGCTATTTCTGCTCGGGCACATTGTATTTTCCACCAAGTAGAAGGACTGTACATCGATAAAGATGTTTCTTTTGCCGATTTGAAACAAACCTTACTTTATTTTACCAAAGCTCTTTTTGGGAAATCTAAAATTCGTTTGCGCCCTTCCTATTTTCCTTTTACAGAGCCTAGTGCAGAAGTCGACATCTATTGGGGTTTAGAAACCGAAGTAGATTACCGCATCACTAAAGGAACAGGATGGTTAGAAATCATGGGTTGTGGAATGGTTGACCCTAACGTATTGACCAATTGTGGAATTGACTCAACAGAATACTCAGGTTTTGCCTTTGGAATGGGAATTGAGCGGATTGCCATGTTGCTTTATCAAGTAGGTGATATTCGCATGTTTTTCGAAAATGACCTTCGTTTTTTAGAGCAATTTAAATCGACCCTTTAATTTAATTTCTTGCTTAGTTTTTGGAAGGTTTTCTCGGGAGATTGTCCTTCGTACAAAACAGCATAAACGGCATCAATAATTGGGGTGCTTGTTTTGAAGTTAATGCCCAATAGTTTGGCAGATTTTGCCGCATAAAATCCTTCGGCAACCATATTCATTTCTGCTTGTGCTGCAGTAACGGTATAGCCTTTCCCAATAAAGTTTCCAAAGGTTCTATTGCGACTAAAAACAGAATAACCTGTGACAAGCAAATCGCCCAAATAGGCCGAATTATTGATGTTGCGTTTTAGTTTGTGGACATTACGAATATAGCGTTTCATTTCCCGTATGGCATTGCTCATTAGAACGCTTTGAAAATTGTCTCCATAGCCTAAGCCGTGTGAAATTCCAGCTGCTATGGCATAGATGTTTTTCAGCATTGCAGCATATTCCGTCCCAATAATGTCATTGGAAACCGCTGTTCTAACGTAAGAGGTTTTGAGTAGCGCGGCAATAAATTCTGCTTTTTTAGTATCGGTACAGGCAATGGTTAAATAGGATAATTTGTCCATGGCTACTTCCTCAGCATGACTTGGTCCAGCGATCACAGCGATATTATCTAAGGGGATACTGAAGTGTTCATTTAGGTAGGGTCCCACAATTTGTAGGGTTTGCGGAATAACTCCTTTTACGGCAGATACAATGATTTTATCGGCTAAATTGGAGGTGATTTTTTTTAATTCCATGTCAAGGAAAGCAGTGGGAATAGCCAAGATAACAACATCAGCTTTTTCCACAATTTCATTAATGTCAGTGCTAATGAATAACCGCTTTTTTCGCAAGACTACCGAACTCAGGTAATGTGGGTTTCTCCCCACTTTCTCGAGTCGTTTTTTCGCCTGTTCATTGCGCATATACCAATGCACCTTCCGTTTGTTCTCGGTCAGAATTTTAACCAAAGCAGTTGCCCAGCTTCCACCACCTAAAACAGCCACATTTTGAGTGCGTTTCAGGTATTCGTTACGGATTGCTTTTCGGGGTTTTGCAATCATGCGTTCCTTATTATTGAACTAATTTATAACCAAGCATCCCATGGAATACGCGAAAGAAGAAGGAGTAATCCAAGCGTATAAAAGATACCAATTCTAGAGAATTTTTTAGCGTCTTGTGTTTGACGTTTGTGCATGGACCATCCCATTGTGATTAGCACAATAGCAATGATGTTGGTAAAAGGATGTTCTACCATATACAGACGTGTTTGAGCGTCCTTCATTACGCCTCCCATGCCGAGAGCACTCCATTGAACGAACCATGGAGAAACAAAATACAAGACAAGTCCAATAAGTAGTTGAATGTGAGAAAAGATCAATCCAAATAAAGAAAGGCGTAGGTCTTTTGCGCCAAATGCTTTCTTGCTTGACATACCAATTAAGGCGTTGACAACAGCAATAATAAGAATTAAAAGAGCTAGATAAGCCCAGTATGAGTGAATGGTTTTAAGTACTGAATACATGAATTTATTTTTAGTGAAGATACAATATTCTTCGTTTATAAATCAAAGTTTATCCCTTGTGCAAGGGGTAAGTCATCGGAAAAATTAATGGTGTTGGTTTGACGTCTCATGTAAACTTTCCAGGCATCTGATCCACTTTCGCGTCCACCACCCGTGTCTTTTTCACCCCCAAAGGCACCGCCAATTTCAGCACCAGAAGTACCGATATTCACATTGGCAATCCCGCAATCACTTCCCCAATGGGATAAAAAAGTTTCTGAGTCTTGGATATTTTGGGTAATAATCGCAGACGATAAGCCTTGGCGAACGTCGTTTTGAATTGTAATGGCGTTGGAAACATCTCCGCTATATTTGATCAAATACAGCAAAGGCGCAAAGGTTTCGGTTTGTACGATCTGCGCATTGGCGTCGATCTCAGCTATGGCAGGGTGGACATAACAGCCACTTTCATATCCCTTGCCTTCAAGTACGCTCCCTTCAACAATCCAGTTTCCATTTTCTTTTTCTACTTGGTTTAGTGCACCGAGGTAGGTGTTAACAGCATCCTGGTCAATTAAGGGCCCCATATGATTGTTTTCATCCAATGGATTACCAATTTTTAATTGCCCATAGGCTTTTTTGAGTCCATTCTTGAGTTCATCATAAATGTCTTCGTGCACAATTAGTCTGCGGGTAGAAGTACAGCGTTGTCCTGCAGTACCCACCGCACCAAAGACAGTTCCAATAATGGTGGTTTTTATATTAGCAGAAGGGGTGACAATGATGGCATTATTTCCGCCTAATTCCAAGAGTGATTTGCCTAATCTTGCAGCTACTTCTTGCGCTACATTTCTGCCCATTGCGGTTGATCCAGTGGCAGAGATTAAAGGAATTCGTTGGTCTTGTGCCATCCATTTTCCTACTTCTGCATCTCCATTTATGAGGCAGGAAATTCCCTCTGGAAGTCCGTTTGCAGTAAAAACATCGGCAGCAATTTTTTGGCAGGCAATGGCACAGAATGGTGTTTTTTCGCTGGGTTTCCAAACCGTTACATCACCGCAAATCCAGGCAAGTGCAGTATTCCAACTCCAAACGGCAACAGGGAAGTTAAAAGCAGAGATAATGCCAACCACTCCCAGCGGATGGTATTGTTCATACATTCTATGAAGCGGTCGTTCAGAATGCATGGTTAAGCCGTGTAATTGTCGCGATAGTCCAACAGCAAAATCGCAGATGTCTATCATTTCTTGTACTTCACCTAAACCTTCTTGTAATGATTTCCCCATTTCATAAGAAACCAGTTTCCCTAATGCACTCTTTTTTTCGCGCAAGGCATCGCCCAATTGACGAACCATTTCTCCTCGTTTAGGAGCTGGAATAGCACGAAATTGAACAAATGCTTTTTCAGCTTGTTGAATACAGTTTTCATATTCCTCAATGTTTAAACTTGAAGTGGTGCCAATTTTTTCACCGTCAACGGGAGAATAAGAGTCAAAGGTCTGTCCGCTGCCAAACCAGTTATTGCCAGTAGAATTCCCTTGGTGTTTTTCGGAAATTCCTAATTCTTTTAAGACGGATGAAATCATTGTATTGAGTTTTAGCGTTGCTTTAAAAGTACTTTTTAAATCAGATTACAGCAAAGAAATCTAACAACTTCTTTTGTTTTTGTCAGATTCTTGTACCTTAGATATCAAATAAATTTTATCATGCGATTCCTTTTTAGTGTACTCTTCTCTTTCCTTTTGATTCAATGCGCTGGTGAGCAGCAAACTGCAGCGACCACCTCCACATCCTTTGGAATTGTAATTCACGGCGGTGCAGGAACAATTTTAAAAGAAAACATGACTCCTGAGACAGAAAAGGCTTACCGAAAAACATTGGCAGAGGCCATTGAGGTTGGGCATGCTATTTTGAAAGCAGGAGGAACGAGTCAACAAGCCGTTGAAAAAACAATACATGTTATGGAAAATTCTCCGCTATTCAATGCCGGGAAAGGAGCTGTACTCACCGCGAATGGATTTGCGTCCTTGGATGCTTCTTTTATGAATGGAGAAACACTCGATGCAGGAGCAATTGCTGGGGTTAGTCACATTAAAAACCCAATATCAGCTGCCATTGGTGTAATGGATCAATCGCCACATGTTATGCTATCTGGAAAAGGAGCAGACCAATTTGCCATGGAACTTGGATTAGATACTGTACCTAATGCATATTTTATAACAGAAAGGCGAAAAAACGCCTTGAAACGCGTTCAAGATCGTGAACAAAACAAATCTGCTTTCTATGATCCTTTTATTAAGGAGTCAAAATTTGGAACGGTAGGCTGTGTTGCCCTAGATAAAAATGGAAATTTAGCTGCTGGAACATCTACAGGCGGAATGACAAACAAGAAATGGGATAGAATAGGGGATGCTCCCATAATTGGGGCTGGGACCTATGCAAATAACGCAAGCTGTGGGGTTTCTGCTACCGGCTGGGGAGAGTTTTTCATTCGTTCAGTTGTAGCACATGATATTGCTGCTCTTGTTGAATATAAAGGCCTTGATATTGCAACAGCCTCTAAGCAGGTTATCCAAAAAGTTGAAGACTTGGGAGGTGACGGAGGTGTAATTGTTTTGGACACAAAAGGAAACGTTGCCATGGAGTTTAATACGGCAGGGATGTACCGTGCCCACATGGATGCCGAAGGAAATCTATCCGTTAAAATCTATAAAGGTGAGTAAGTTAATCCCCCTTATTATGCCGTAATTTTCTCATCTACGCTTGGAGATAAACATGATGGATACACTGATATGGCACTTAAAATGGAGAAACTTGCTGCCAAGCAGCCTGGTTTTTTAGGGATGGAAACTGCACGTGATAAAATAGGTATTACGGTCAGTTATTGGCGTTCATTAGAAGCCATTGATCAATGGAGAAATCATTTAGAACACAAGAAGGCGAAGGATTTGGGGAAACAGCAGTGGTACAAACACTACAGCCTAAAAATTTGTCAGGTAATTCAATAAACCACTTATTTTACCGTATTGGCCAAAACAGCATTATAGTAATTTGGATCTCCGGTAACCTCTTCGCCTATCCAGGCAGGAAGATTAATTTTTTCAGTTTCGCTTTTGAGTTCAACTTCTGCTAATACTAAGCCTTGGTGTGCGCCTTCAAAAACATCCACTTCAAAAAGTAAATGTTCATGCGGAACAAAATACCGTTTTTTTTCGATTATGGTAGGCAAGGCAAGTTTGAGTAATTGACTTCCCTCTTCTAGTGAAAGTTCTTTTTCCCACTCAAAACGACTCATGCCAGAAGCACTAGAAATACCTTTGATCGTGATAAAGCTTTGTTGATCTTTGATCCGAACACGAACGGTTCTTTCAGGATCTTTGGACAGGTATCCTTGACGAATAACTGCTTTCTTGCTAGCTTGTTGAATAAAATTCATGGAGTGCACTAAAAATTTACGTTCTATTTCGATCATGCTTGTTTTTTTACTGGAAGGAAGATATGTATTTTTAACCAATGGACGCAGCATTAGCTTCTCGGAAAATCATTCATGTAGACATGGATGCCTTCTATGCTTCGGTTGAGCAATTGGACGATCCTTCCCTTCGCAACAAGCCTATTGCTGTTGGTGGTGGCGGATCGCGGGGTGTGGTTGCTGCGGCTAGTTATGAGGCGCGAAAGTATGGTGTTCGTAGTGCTATGAGTGGTATAATCGCACAGCGAAATTGTCCACACCTAATCTTTGTTAAGCCGCGTTTTGAGCGATACAAAGCGGTTTCGCAGCAAATACGCGTCATCTTTCATCGCTACACAGATTTGGTTGAACCTTTGTCCTTGGATGAGGCTTATTTGGATGTCACAGAAAATAAACAACAATTGTTTTCTGCTACCAAAATAGCAGAAAAGATTCGCGCTGAAATTTTTGAAACAACAGGCCTCACTGCTTCAGCGGGGATTTCTATTAATAAATTAGTGGCTAAAATTGCCAGTGATTACAACAAGCCCAATGGGCAGAAAACAGTTCCACCAGAGGAAGTGCTTAATTTCTTGGAAGTGTTGGATGTTCGCAAGTATCATGGCATTGGAAAAGTGACTACCAAGAAAATGTATGCTTTGGGTATTTTCACTGGGAAGGAATTAAAAGAAAAATCGGTTGATTTTTTGACAGAGCATTTTGGCAAAGCAGGGAGCTACTATTATAATGCCGTTCGTGGCATACACACCAGTCCAGTAAAGCCTTCACGGATTCCCAAATCCATGGGAGCAGAGCGCACTTTTAGAGAGAATCTAACCAGTGAGCTTTTCTTGGAAGAAAAGATAAAAGCAGTAGCCGACGAACTAGAAAAACGGATTAATCGGAATAAAGCCTCTGGTAAGACCATAACCTTAAAAATAAAATACAGTGATTTTGTCACCCAAACACGCAGTAAAACCTTACCTTTTTTTATTTCAGACAAAAGCATGATCATTGAATACGCTCTGCAGTTATTGTATCAAGACAAACTACAAAACTCTGTTCGTCTTATTGGGGTAACGATTTCAAACCTCAATACAGAAGAGAGAAAGGCTAAGTCAGCAAAAGAGTCACAAAATAAACTTCAGGTACAGCTAGAACTCCCGTTTTAGATTTGAGAAATTCGTAGCGTATTAACCATTCCTTTTTCATTGATAGGCATTGCCGCTAGGTTGACCAACATCTCTCCTTTTTTTACCCATCCATTTTTTTCTGCAATAGCATTGACTTGCTCTACAGTTGTGTCGGTACTTTCAAACTTATCGTAATAAAATGCTTTCACCCCCCACAGTAAATTTAGTTGGGAGAGGATGATTTTGTTTGAAGTGAAAACCAAAACATGCGCTTTTGGTCGCCAAGCCGAAATTTGAAAAGCAGTATACCCACTGTTGGTCAGTGTACAAATGGCCGCAGCATCAATCTCATTGGCAATACTTGCCGCATGGTAACAAATTGACTTTGTGATAAAACGTTTGGTCCGAACGGATGGTGGTGCTTGAGGCACTCTAATAAGCGATGAATTTTCAACACTTTTGAGAATAGAAGTCATTGTTTCGATGACTTCAACAGGATACTTACCAACCGATGTTTCGCCAGAAAGCATTACAGCATCAGCACCGTCCATAACAGAATTAGCTACATCATTTACCTCTGCACGAGTGGCAGTAAGGCTGTCGATCATAGTTTCCATCATTTGCGTTGCGATAATCACGGGAATACGTGCTTTTTTGGCCTTATGAACCAATTGTTTTTGGATCAAGGGAACTTCTGCAGCAGGTACTTCAACACCCAAATCTCCTCGGGCGACCATGATTCCGTCAGAATAGGCAATAATCTTGTCAATGTTTTCGATGGCTTCCGGTTTTTCAATTTTCGAAATGATTGGAATTTTATGATCACTGTGCTCGTCGATCAAATCTTTAAGCGCAATTAAATCATCACTGTTTCGAACAAAAGAGAGGGCAATCCAGTCTACTTTTTGCTGTATGGCAAAAATAGCATCTTCTACATCTTTCTCTGTCAATGCAGGAAGGGAAACATTGGTGTTGGGAAGATTAACGCCTTTCTTTGATTTGAAAGAACCTCCCTGAATTACTTTTGCGGTTACCTTGTCTTTGTGATCTGTGGCCACAACTTCAAAGATTAATTTCCCATCATCCAATAATATTTTTTCTCCAGGAGTTACATCTTTTGGGAACCGTTGATAGGTCATATAAGCCTGCTTTGCGTTTCCAACAAAGGGTTCGGTAGTGATAAATTCTACGGTATCTCCTGGCGCAACTTCTGCGCCTTCTTCAATTACACCAACCCTTAGTTTGGGCCCTTGAAGATCTCCAAGAATAGAGGTATATGTTTTGTGTTTTTCGCTTAGTTCACGAATGATTTGGATGCGTTCAGCTACATCAGCATGATCGGCATGTGAGAAATTTATACGGAATACATTTACTCCAGCAAGAATCATTTTTTCAATGATCTCTTTGCTTGAAGATGCAGGGCCTAATGTGGCTACGATTTTAGTTTTCTTTTCTTGCGGCATTAGTCAAAAATTAAGTTTGGATTCAATTTTACTTTTGGTTCTGTTATTTTGTAGGCAATTTCCACCTCATTGATTGCTTGAATAGCGGAAATACTCGATGCTGTTAGGCTGTTTTCTGGGAGCTTTAAAAAATAATCCACTTTAGGTAGATGACGAATTAAAGTGCTTTTTTTTTCAATCTCGGTTGGGAATAATTGAAACGTTTCATCTTTTTTCCCCTGATAAAAAAAGTGATTAGCAATCAATTCCCAAACAAAATCTCCCGAATTTTGCTCCCAAACAAAACGATTAAAAGAAGTTGTGCTGTGTGTTGCATCATCATCTTTTTCTTCAATCACTTTAATTAGAAGTGAATTGAGGACTTCGTTTAGTTTATACGCTAAAAAAAAATCTTCAGCTGGACTGTGTATTGCCAGCAAATCAAAAACAGCTTCGTCTTCGAATTCAGGTTCTAAAAAAAAACGTTTTTGAAGCATCTCTTTGGCTCAATTATGGAGTTCTTCTTCCCTTGTAAAAATACAACTTTATTAGAAAACAAAGGGCTTTAGGTTATTATTTAACGGCTGATTCTTAAAATTTTAAATGCACGTTTGGCTGCTTTTTCTTCGGCTTTCTTTTTTGATGTTTCACGTACTTTTAGTAGTTGTTTGTCGCCTACCAATAATTTACATTGGTAATTTATTGCAGTGTCTTTGCTTTCTTCTTTTTCAGTAGTAAAAAGAATGGTTTTCTTTTCTTTTTGTCCCCATTCGATCAATACACTTTTGTAGGATATGATTTCCTTCTTCACCTCCTTTAAGGTGATATGAGGATCTAGGATGAGTTTAAAAACAATTTTTTTACACTTTTCATACCCTTTTTCAATGAAGACAGCACCAATAAGGGCCTCGAGAATATTTCCATATACATCGTCCCCAAAATTCTCTTTATTTCCCGTGCATATCAAGTGGTCCAATAGCTGTAATTCCTTGCCAATGAAATTGAGTTTTTCGCGACTCACAATTTTTGATTTCATTCGGGTGAGTTCACCCTCATTGTCCTTCTCCAGTTTTTCATACAGGTGGTTGGCTACGACAGTGTCAATAACGGAATCACCTAAAAACTCCAGACGTTCAAAATTGATGAGTATACCATCATCATTCTTGATATTAACAGAGCGATGGGTAAAGGCTGTTTGGTAAAGCGATTTATTTTTAGGAGCAAAGCCCAGTATATTCTTGAGTTTAGCTTCTAGTTCTGGATTTGCGGTCCCTTTTGACCAAAGTTTTGAAAAAAAATGCACAGAGCAATTTACTCAATTTCTTTGAACACAACACAAGCATTGTGTCCGCCAAAACCAAAGGTATTGGATAGGGCGACTTTAACATCTCTTTTCTGGGCTTTACCAAAGGTAAAGTTCAGTCGAGGGTCGATGTTTTCATCCGCTGTTTGGTGATTGATTGTAGGCGGAACCATTTTTTCTTTAATAGCCAGTATTGAGGCAATGGCTTCTACTGCACCCGCTGCACCAAGTAAATGACCAGTCATGGATTTTGTAGAATTGATATTTATGGAATAGGCATGCTCTCCAAATACATCAAGAATGGCCTTTGATTCAGCAATATCTCCCAAAGGAGTAGATGTTCCATGCATGTTGATGGCGTCTACGTCTTCAGGGCGCAGTTGTGCATCGCGAAGACAGTTCAGCATTACATTCTTGGCACCAATACCTCCTGGGTGTGGCGCAGTCATGTGATGTGCATCGGCAGAAAGACCCCCTCCTGCTAATTCGCAGTATATCTTTGCGCCACGCGCTTTGGCATGTTCGTATTCTTCAAGCACAAGTGCTCCAGCACCTTCTCCTAATACAAAGCCGTCTCTGTCTTTGTCAAATGGACGAGAGGCAGAAGCCGGATCATCGTTTCGGGTAGAAAGCGCATGCATGGCATTAAACCCTCCAATTCCAGCAAAGGTTACACCAGCTTCAGATCCACCAGCAATAATTATGTCGGCATGGTTTAATCGAATGTAGTTAAGTGCGTCAATTAAAGCATTGGATGAAGAGGCACAAGCAGAAACTGTCGCAAAATTGGGTCCACGATATCCATGCTTGATGGAAATCATTCCCGGTGCTATGTCTGCAATAAGTTTTGGAATAAAAAATGGATTAAAACGCGGTTTACGGTCGTTATCCGCAAAATTGAGCATTTCATTTTGAAATGTTTCCAAGCCACCAATTCCAGCTCCCCAAATAACACCCACTCTATCGTGGTCAACATTATCGTCTGTCAGACCAGCATCCTTGATTGCTTCATCAGAAGAAACCATGGCGTACTGCGTAAAACGATCTTGTTTTCGCGCTTCTTTACGGTCAAAATGATCTAATGCATTGAAACCTTTCAGTTCACACGCAAATTGCGTTTTAAAATCTGTAGGATCAAAATAGGTGATAGGGGCAGCTCCGCTAGTCCCAGAAATAAGTCCCTCCCAATAGGCAGGGACTGAATTTCCGATAGGGGTTAATGCACCCAATCCGGTAACAACTACACGTCTTGGAATCATTTTACCAAAGATTAATTGGCTTGTTCTATATATTGGATTGCTTGACCTACAGTAGCAATGTTTTCTGCTTGGTCATCTGGGATTTGGATATCGAATTCTTTTTCGAACTCCATGATAAGTTCAACCGTATCTAGGGAGTCAGCTCCAAGATCGTTAGTGAAACTCGCTTCTGTTACAACTTCGTTTTCGTCAACGCCTAATTTATCTACAATTATAGCTTTAACTCTTGATGCAATGTCAGACATAATACAAATGGTTTTAGTTTTGTTCGCAAGCAAAAATATAAAAACTTTGTAGCTTAGACTGTTTTAAAGAAGTTAAAATGCTTTTTTTTACAATACGTTTATTGTTTAAATCGCCTTGAGTTCTTTTATTGTAAGGGATTTTAGTCTAATTTTGACATTCAATTTATGGCAAAAAAAATCATCATTTTAGCTTCAGGTGGGGGGACTAATGCTGAAAATATCATTCAGTATTTTCAAAAACAGCCTTCAATCAGCGTTCACAGTGTATTGTGTAACAAGAAAGATGCAGGTGTTTTTCAACGTGCGCAAGCGCTTAACACACCATGTCTTTGGTTTGATGCTTCGTCTCCAACTTTTTTGGTGGACTATTGCCAGTCGCATTCACCAGATTTAATTGTATTGGCAGGCTATTTGCGTAAAATTCCCGCGGAATTGATTGCGAACTACGCCAATAGAATCATCAATATTCATCCTGCATTGTTGCCCAAGTATGGTGGAAAAGGCATGTATGGCATGCATGTGCATACTGCCGTAAAACAGGCCAATGAAGCCGAGTCTGGAATCACGATTCATTATGTGACAGAGAACTATGACGAAGGCGGAGTAATTTTTCAGACTTCAGTGGCTCTTCTTCCGCAAGATACACCTGCTCAGATTGCAGCCAAAGTGCAATCGCTTGAATACAAGCACTTCCCCTTGATTATTGAAAACCAATTGCAGTAAATGGCGACCATACACATTTACACAGACGGTTCTGCACTAGGTAACCCGGGCCCAGGAGGCTATGGCATCATCATCGAATGGGTAGGAAAAAACTACATCAAAGAATTTTCAATGGGCTTTAAATACACCACCAACAACCGAATGGAGTTACTGGCAGTCATCGAAGCCCTAGAAATGCTCAAACAGCGCCCCATGGATGTGTTGGTTTTCTCGGATTCCAAATATGTAATTGAAGCAGTCGATAAAAAGTGGGTATTTGGTTGGGTAAAAAAACAGTTTAAAGGAAAGAAAAACCCTGATTTATGGAAGCGGTTTTTGGCGATATATGCACAGCATAATGTTCGTTTTCAGTGGGTTAAAGGGCATAACGACCACCCACAAAACGAGCGTTGTGACTATTTGGCCGTAACGGCAGCAAAGAATATGGCGGTTGAGCACGATCGTTATTATGAACAGTCCGTGCAAAAAAAGTGATAAAAGCAATTGCAAATTGTTTTCGAGGGTGATGAAAGAAGCTTATTTTTGTGTATGAATAAAAAATTATTGGTTGTAGGCACCATGGCCTACGATGCCATTGAGACACCCTTCCAAAAGGTAGACCGCATTTTGGGTGGAGCCGCAACTTACATCGCTCTTGCGACATCCAAGTTTTCTGCAAATTGTGGACTAGTTTCTGTTATTGGTGATGATTTTGCCGATGCAGATTTAGCGAAACTAACCAAGCTAGGTATTGATGCAGCTGGAGTAGAAAAAGTTGCTGGTGGAAAAACCTTCTTTTGGAGTGGAAGGTATCACGACGACATGAATACCCGAACAACGCTCGATACTCAATTGAATGTTTTGGAGAATTTTTCCCCAAAAGTTCCCGACGCTTTCAAAGATAGCCAAGTAGTTGTTATTGGAAACTTGCACCCTGCAGTGCAGAAAATGGCTCTGGAACAATTAGATTCAACCGAACGTTTTGTGTTGTTAGATTCCATGAATTTCTGGATGGAACATTTTCGTGCCGAATTGGACGAAGTCATTGCGATGGTCGATTTAATTTCTATCAACGATGAAGAAGCACGTCTGCTCACTGGAGAATATTCCTTGACCAAAGCGGCGGCCAAAATTCATGCAATGGGACCTAAATACGTCATCATTAAGAAAGGTGAACACGGAGCGCAACTTTATGGAGAAGGAAAAGTATTCATAGCCTCTGCCTTTCCCATTGACCAGGTGGTTGATCCAACTGGTGCAGGAGATAGCTTTGCTGGCGGATTAGCCGGTTTTTTGACACAAACAGCTACCATTAATTTCGACAGCCTGAAACAGGCATTGGTTGTTGGATCTGTTTTTGCTTCCTTTACCGTTGAAGCATTTGGTGTAGAAGCAATTGAGAAAGTACAAAACACTGAATTAGAAAAACGAATACTTAACTTTAGAGCATTAACGCATTTTAATTGGGACGATAAAACATTAAACTTATGAGTGACGCTATAAAGCACGAATGTGGAATTGCCCTAATCCGATTAAAAAAGCCTTTGGCTTATTATCAAGAAAAGTATGGTACGGCGCTGTATGGCATAAACAAAATGTATTTGATGATGGAAAAGCAGCACAACCGTGGCCAAGACGGTGCTGGTTTTGCAAGCATTAAATTTGATATGGATCCTGGGGAACGTTACATTAGTCGTTTGCGTTCTAGTGAACAGCAGCCCATTCAAGATGTCTTCAATCAGATTAGTGAACGAATTCAAACAGTGCTCGAAGAAAAACCTGCGCTTCTCAACGATGCAGAACAATTAAAACATGAAGTTCCCTATTTAGGGGAGTTAATGTTAGGTCATGTTCGATATGGAACATTTGGAAAAAACAGCATTGAAAGTGTCCACCCCTTTTTGCGTCAAAACAATTGGATGCATCGAAATTTAATTGTTGCGGGTAATTTTAACATGACCAATGTCAATGAATTATTTGAGAACTTGGTTAGCCTCGGTCAGCACCCAAAAGAAAGAGCAGACACTATAACGGTGATGGAAAAAATAGGTCACTTTTTAGATGACGCCGTTGCCAAACTATACAAGAAATTAAAAAAAGAAGGCTTTAATAAATATGAGGCTACGCCCAAGATTGCAGAGCGTTTAAACATTGCAAAAATTTTGCGTAAAGCAGCCAAAAACTGGGATGGCGGCTATGCCATGGCTGGTATGGTTGGACATGGAGATGCCTTTGTTTTGCGCGATCCAGCTGGAATTCGACCAGCGTTTTATTGTGAAAACGACGAAATGGTTGTGGTTGCCTCCGAACGTCCGGTAATCCAAACTGTTTTCAATGTGCCTATTGAAAGTATCAAGGAGTTAGACCCCGGTCATGCGATTATCGTGAAAAAATCTGGTAAAGTGTCTATCGATCCTGTGTTAGAACCTTTGGAAAAAAAATCGTGTTCATTTGAGCGTATTTACTTTTCAAGAGGAAGCGATGCATCGATCTATACTGAACGTAAAAATTTAGGAGAACGACTGTTTCCTCAGGTGTTAGATGCAATTACACATGATCTAAAAAATACGGTATTCTCCTATATACCCAATACAGCCGAAACTTCTTTTTATGGACTAGTGGGAGCAGCGCAGAAGCATTTACAAACACAAATCACAAAAGAGATTGAAAGCGATCAAATGGACAAAGAGCGCTTGAAGACGCTGTTGAACCTGAGTCCAAGGATTGAAAAAATAGCCATCAAAGATGCCAAACTGCGAACTTTTATTACTGCAGATAGCAGTCGAGATGATTTAGTCGCACACGTTTATGATATTACTTATGGTGTTGTTAAATCATCAGATAACTTAGTCATCGTTGATGACAGCATTGTACGTGGAACAACGCTTCGTAAGAGTATTTTGACCATGTTGAACAGGCTGTCTCCAAAGCAAATTGTGGTTGTCTCTAGTGCTCCTCAAATTCGTTATCCCGATTGTTATGGAATTGATATGGCAAAACTAGAAGACTTTATTGCCTTTCAAGCTGCAATTGCCTTGCATAAAGAGAAAGGAACTTTAAAAACTACCCTAGACGCTATTTATGCGAACTGTCAAGACAGTGTGGAGAATGATACTGCCGAGGCCGAAAACCATGTCAAAGCATTGTATGCTCCTTTTGCACAATTAGAGGTGTCTGAAAAAATAGCTCAATTATTAACGCATTCTTCCATTAAGTGTCCAGTGAAAATAATTTTTCAGACAGTAGAAGGGCTGCATCAAGCTTGTCCAGCGCACAAAGGAGATTGGTATTTTAGTGGAGATTATCCCACTCCTGGAGGGAATCGTGTTGTTAATCGGGCGTTCATGAACTACTATGAAGGTAAATCTGAACGCGCATATTAACACTTTGTCGTTAAATAATGTATTTAATCGATTTTTTAAACATACTATTACCAGAAACAGCATCTTTACACCACCAGAACATAAGTAGGTTAAGTTCATGGTAAGATTTGGGGCAAAAAAGGAGGAATTTATTCCTCCTTTTTTATTTTATATACATTTCAGCCCAAAAAAAAGAGGACGCTAAGGCCCTCTCTCTTCATAACTAGTTAGCGTATTGTATTACACTTGAGCAGCATATAGTGCACTCACGGCGTTCCAATCAACCACATTAAAGAATGCATTGATATAATCTGGGCGACGGTTTTGGTAATTTAAGTAATAGGCATGTTCCCATACATCTAAACCGAGGATTGGGTGACCACCACAACCAATTCCTGGCATAAGTGGATTGTCTTGGTTTGGTGTAGAGCAAACCTCTACTTTCCCTCCTTTGTGAACACATAGCCAAGCCCATCCAGAACCAAAGCGAGTTGCTGCGGCTTTACTGAAAGCTTCTTTAAAGGCGTCAAATGATCCAAAAGCAGTATCGATTGCTGTAGCTAATGCTCCTGTTGGTGCACCGCCAGCAGTTGCTCCCATGGTAGACCAGAAAAGTGAGTGGTTGTAAAATCCACCTCCATTGTTTCTTACTGCTCCATTGTCAAGATCAAGTGTTGTTAAAATGTCTTCAATGGATTTCCCTTCTAACTCGGTTCCTGCAATTGCATTGTTTAAATTAGTGGTGTATCCATTGTGATGTTTTCCATGATGAATTTCCATCGTACGCGCATCAATGTGCGGTTCGAGAGCATCATAAGCATAAGGTAGTTGTGGTAATTCAAAAGCCATATCTTTTTTTTTAAACGTTAGTCTACAAATCTAAAGATTAATTACATTTAAACCATCATGGAAATTCAGCACATTTCACCTTCTTTTCACATTTACACTGCCTCTGCAGGCTCTGGAAAGACTTTTTTGTTGGTTCAAAAGTATTTGGAAACTCTTTTAAGGGAGCAAAATGGCGATGGTTTTCATCGAATGTTGGCATTGACTTTTACCAACAAGGCAGTGTTTGAAATGAAATTCAGAATTTTAAAACAATTGCACACTTTTGCGACGACCCAAAAGGCATTGAGAAATGATCCTATGGCAATCAATATAATGAAGGAGTTGAACATAGATTCAGTTGAATTGGTTAAACGTGCTCGACGGGCCATGCATTCCATCTTACATGATTATGCCGCATTTGATGTCATTACTCTTGATAGTTTTACTCATCGAGTGATTCGTTCTTTTGCCAAAGATTTGGGTTTGTCTTATAATTTTAATGTGGCGCTTCAGGTCGATGTAATGCTTCAAGAAACGGTCGATTCCCTACTCAATAGCGTTGGCGAAGAAGAAGAAATTACTCAGATTTTAGAGAATTTCACCTACGACAAAATGGAGGATGAAGGAACAAGTTGGGACATAAAACAAAGTTTATTTCTCGCAGCAAAACTCCTTCTAAATGAAAACGATCGTCAAGAGATAAAATCGATCGCTGGATTAAGCGAGCAGCAAAAACAGCAACAACACCGATTTATTGTCGATAAGAACAAAGCCTTAAAACTGGCCCTGGTAGAGAAAGGGAAAAAGACCATTGATCTCTTAAAAGCAAATGGACTCTCCTCGACAGATTTTTCCTATGGCACACTTTACAATCGATTTTTGAAACTGTCTAAAGGTGATTTTGATGGCCTCGACAGTGGAAAATTTCATCAAAACTTACAAGAGGGTAAAGGCATTTACCCATCAAAACTAGACGATGATAAGAAGCAATTAATCGAACAATTGTTACCCAGTCTTTTGTCTGATTATGAAGAAGCTTTAGAGAACTACTATATTTTTTTATTGACGAATGATATAAAAAAGCAGTGGGTACCGTTGCGTCTCTTGGCACGTCTAGCAAAGCAGTTGGAATTGAGGCAAAAAGAAGACAATATTGTTTTACTTTCAACTTTTAATGAACGAATCGCCAAAGAGATTTTAACCCATCCGGCCTCTTTTATTTATGAACGTTTGGGCGAGAATTATCGGTATTATTTTTTAGACGAATTTCAAGACACCTCTAATTTGCAATGGAAAAACTTAATTCCTTTAATTGAAAATGCACTCATTAGTCAAGATCTGAATGGAAAGAGTGGAGCCCTTTTGTTGGTGGGGGATCCAAAACAATCGATTTATCGTTGGAGGGGAGGTGATGTTGATCAGTTTGTTGGCTTGTTGGGAGAAGATCAACCTTTTCCAATCGAGAAAAATATAGTTTCACTTGCAACCAATTACCGAAGTACTTCACAAATAATCAATTTCAACAACGCCCTCTATGCCTCTTTGGAGAACTATTTGACCTTCACCGAAAACAAGCACATTTTTGGGAAAAGTGCCCACCAAGAAACACATATTAAAGAGGGAGGCTATATTCAGCTTGATGTTTTAAGTATTGAAGAAATAGAAGAAGACAAAGCCGCTTACTCCAATAAGGTGCTTACATTAATAAAAAAGTGCCATGAAGAAGGAACTTCCTATAATGAGATGGCTGTTTTGGTGAGAAAAAGAAAGCAGGCAGAGCAGATTACACAATCGCTTTCTTCACATAATTTACCTGTAATTTCTTCAGATTCACTCGTGTTAGGGAAATCTCCCTATGTTCAATTTCTTCTCACGGTGATTTGCCTGCACGTAAAACCAGCCGATTTATTGTATAAAAAAGAGCATTTAGATTTCTTATATGGGACCAAGCAAAGAGCAATGGATCAACATGATTTTGTCGTGCAAAAAATCAAGCAACCCATTGCGAAAGTATGGAAAGAAGAAGGCATTGAATTTGACCTGAACCGTTTTGAATTATATTCACTCTATGATGTGGTAGAACAATTGTGTTTTGTTTTTCCAAGCCTCCAGACAAATGAGCCTTTTGTACAAAGTTTTTTGGACGTGTTGTTTAACTTTTGTCAAAAAGAAAACGCAAGCCCGCAAGCATTTCTTGATTTTTGGGAAAAAGAGGGGCAATTCAAAACCTTACATATGGCTGATGCTAGTCACGGTATTCGTGTGTTGACGATTCATCAAGCCAAAGGCTTAGAGTTTCCAGTAGTCTTTTTTCCCTATGCTGACGAACCCATTCATTCCAACCACAAACGCAAAATATGGTTAGACACAACCTCTTTTTTTGGAGAACAATTTCCTTTGGCTTGGATCAATTTATCCAAACGCTTGGAGCACTATGGGCCAGCAGGTGAAGAATGTTTTCAGCGCATTCGTCGCGAGGAAGAGATTGATGCATGGAATACGTTTTATGTCGCCACAACACGTGCTGTAGACCAGTTGTATATAATCACTAAAGAAACCAAAAAAGGCACAATATCATACGCTGGCTTTTTGGAAAAATTTATTGAAGAGCAAAATAAGTCAAGTGATAACAGTTCGTTTAGCTGGGGCAAGAAACCACCCATTGAGCAGCCGCCATCGACTGATCTTTTAGCGCCAAAAGCAGTAGCCGAGCCAGTGTCAAAACACCCTTATGAAGCCCGTTTAATCTGGCAACTTGAACAGAATAAAGATGGAGACGAAGCCAAAGACTTTGGGTTACTTATTCATGCATTGTTTGCGCAAATTGATTATGCTGAAGATGTTGAAACTGTATTGAATGACGGATACCACCGAGGCGATTTCTCAGAGGAGGACATGACCTTGTATACTAAGATGTTTAAAAGTGTGGTCGAACACCCTAAATTACTTACTTATTTTTCAAAGGAATACAGTGTTTTAAATGAACAAACAATATTGCTGGACAAGGGGCAAGTACTTCGGCCTGACCGTATCGTGATTAATGATCAACAGGCCGTTGTGTTGGATTATAAAACAGGGGAGCAAAAGGAAGAGCATTTAGCGCAAATTAAGGGCTATTGCCAAGCGGTAAATCAAGTAACGCAGAAAAAAACACTAGGCTATTTGATTTACTTTTCAAAAAAAACAGAAAACCAACTGAATGTTTTAAAGATTTGCATAATTGGAGAATAGCGATAAACCCTTTAAATTCCTTTGTTAACTCGACTATTACTGTTATTTTTGTTAAAATTATAATAAAAACACCATGAAAACATTAATCAGAGGTTTATTTCTAGCCTTAACACTCGTTATAACATCTGTAGCGCAAGCGCAAGATGATAATAACCCTTGGGTCATTACATTTGGTATTAATGCGGTTGACAGTTATCCAACCAATGCACCTACAAATCAATTTGGTGGAGAAACAGGAAATTGGTTTAATGAGTTTTACAATACCTCACATTGGAATATATCTCCCATATCTACACTTGGTGTATCAAGATATGTTGCAGATAGATTTTCGCTTTCAAGTAGATTTAGTTTTAACCAATTAACAACATTTGGTGATACATCGGTTCAAGGGACAACATTTGCCTCACTAAACTTAGTTGCACGTAACTCTCTTGCTAAGAAAAGTTCAACATGGGAGCCTTTCACGGAAGTTGGTGCAAACTACAACTGGTTGGATGATGAGCAATATTTCGGTTTCACTGTTGGAGGTGGATTGGTTTATTGGAAAAATGATAACCTAGGTATTTCTTACCAGGTAAACTATAACCACAGTGTTGAGTCAGTAACAGGCCTAACAAACTTCCAGCATTATCTTGGTGTAAACTTTAAGTATGGTGGAGTTGATACAGATGGTGATGGTGTATACGACAAAGACGATGCTTGCCCAGAGGTTGCCGGTTTAGAAGAATTTGGCGGATGTCCAGATTCAGACGGTGACGGAATAACCGATAAGGAAGATGCCTGCCCAAACAGAGCTGGTTCTGCAGAAATGAATGGTTGTCCTGATACTGATGGCGATGGTCTTTCTGACATTGAAGATGCCTGTCCAAACCGTGCAGGTACTGCTCAAATGGGTGGTTGTCCTGATACTGACGGTGATGGTGTAAGCGATAAAGACGATACATGTCCAGAAGAAGCTGGTCCTGCTGCAAACAACGGATGTCCTTGGCCAGATGCTGACGGAGACGGTGTTGCTGATAAAGATGATTCTTGTCCAGAACTAGCAGGCGTTGCTGCAAACAATGGTTGTCCTGAATTACCACAAGATGTTATTGAAACATTGAATACTGAAGGAACAATGATTCGTTTCAAAGCGGAAAGCGCTGAAATAATTGGAGCAGATTCTGCCGAGGTTATCCAGAAAATCAAAGGAATTTTAGAAAGTTATCCTACTGCAACTTTTGTTGTTGAAGGTCACGCTTCAAGCGATGGAAGCAAAGGATACAACCTTAAATTGTCTGAATCACGTGCTGCTTCTGTTCAAGCAGCTCTTATAGCTGCAGGTGCAGACGCCAGTCGTCTTTCTACTGCTTCTTATGGAGAAGAAAAACCAATTGGTAACAACGATACCGCTAAAGGTAGAAAAGTAAATAGAAGAGTTCAATTTACAGTAGGTAAAGAATAATCTCTTTCTATAGAATTAAAAAAATGCCTTGTTATTCAAGGCATTTTTTTTTGCTCATATTCGTCAATTCCATAAATAGGTATTACTTTAATTAAAAAATTTAAGCAGTGATTCCTTTTTTAGCCGAAGCCGTAAAAACCATACAGTCCAAGCATGCATCTTTAGCAGATGTAATTGTTGTACTCCCAAGTAAGCGAGCAAAGGTGTTTTTAGTGAATCATCTTCTTCAACAGATTGATTCCCCTCAGTTTTCTCCTCAAATTTTCAGTATTGAAGAATTTATTGGCAATCTGTCTCAACTCAAGAAAGCACCGCAGATACAGCAAGTATTTACCCTTTATAGCGCTTATCAAGAGTGTATTGCCAAAGAAAAGCAAGACAGTTTTGAAGATTGCTTGCAGTGGCTCTCTCGATTGCTAAAAGACTTTAATGACATTGATGCTTATCAAGTAGATCCAGCCACAATCCTTACCAATGTTGGTGCGTTTTATGCACTGGAATTACTCAACGATGAAGAGGAGGAATTTTCCATCGATCAGGCCTTTTGGGAAGCTTTACCCAACATATATGATGAATTCAAGAACAAGTTGGTCGATAAGCAATGGGGTACCATGGGGATGTTGTACAGAGAAGCGCTAGATTCTCTTCAAATATATATGGATCAAACACAGAAGCAGCATTATTTTGTTGGCTTTAATGCATTGAATACATCTGAAGAATATTTGTTTCAAGAGTTTTTAACCAGCGGAAAGGGCGAGGTGTTATGGGATTTAGACAAAGCACTCTATGAAGATTCGATTCATGCATCTTCTCGTTTTATTCGGAAATATCAAAACGAATGGACTCACTACAGAAAACAGCCAAGTTCGTTTAACTCATCTCTTTTTAGTGGAGCAAAAAACATTAAAGCTGTTGGTTTTTCAGGCAGTATAGAACAGGCTCAATATGTGGGAAAATTGCTTCAAAGGTCTCCTTCTGCGTCCAATTCGACGGCGGTAATTCTAGGCGATGAATCCATGTTGCTTCCTGTGTTATCCCATCTACCATTGACGCAAAACCATTGGAATGTAACCATGGGGTATCCTATTGCTCAATTGCCCGTGACGCAATTTTTTATTGACTTTTTGACCTTGCATTCATCGCACAATGATGAAGGATATGAACGAAAACAATTGTTAAGTGTTTTAAATTATCCCCCCATTCGTAGATGCCTAGTTCAGGAGAGTACTGCAAACAAGGAAGATCTTCTGTTGCTAGAACGTTTATATTCCCCGAGGACACCATTTAGCTCGCTCAAATCCTTTGTTAAGGCTCCTCTTGGTGAGGCATTGGTTACAATTCCAAAAGATGCTTTTATTCTTTTGGATCAATGTTTAGCGTTAATAGATCACTTGCTCAATTTTTTTTCAACCCAAAAAACAACAGAGCTTGCGCAAGCAACACTTCTTGGGTTGCGAAAATTAATTCTTCAAACCAAGGTGCAGCTTCAATCGGAAGCAATTGATATTTCAATTCCGGCAGTTTTATTTTTGTTGAAAGAGGGAATACAATTGCAAACCATCGATTTTAAGGGCGATCCTGTACAAGGATTACAGTTAATGGGAATGTTAGAAACCCGAGTATTGGATTTTGAAACAATTATCATTACCAATGTAAATGAAGGTATTTTACCCGTAGGTAAAAACGATCAAAGCTTTTTCCCCTTTTCTTTAAAAAAACACTTTGGCCTTCCCACCTTTCTAGATAATGACGCGATTTATACGTACCACTTTTACCGTATTCTACAGCGGGCAAAAAACATTCATCTATTGTATAATGCAACAAGTGAAGGCCTCAATGCTGGAGAAAAAAGTAGGTTTATTCGTCAATTGGAATTGACAAAATTTCCAAAACACACGTTTAGTGATCGTCATGCTTTTCGAAATATTGTTGTTCAAGAGAAACCCCTCCAAGAGGTTCAAAAAAGCGAAACCATTATAGCTCAGCTCGAAAAGGTGGCAGATAAAGGATTTTCACCAACCTCTTTGAGTAGTTATTTGGTCAATCCAATTGATTTTTATCAGCGCTATGTTTTAGGGATAAGGCCACCCATAGAAACAGAGAAGGTGCTGTCACACTTTCAGCGCGGTAATATTATTCACGAAACTTTAGAAAAGTTGTATGCTCCTTTTGTTGGGAAACCAATGCAAGTTGCTTTTTACGAAGAGATGTTGGACAACTTACATTCGATTCTTTTATCTTTTTACGTAAAAGTATACCCGCAAGCCGAGAAACCAACGGGAGAAAACCACTTGATCTTGGCGGCTTATGAGCGTTCTCTGATAGCGTTTTTGACCCAAGAAATGCAATTAATCAAACAAGGCGCAGGTTTGACAATCTTGGAAGTTGAAAAAGAATTTTCTGTTGACCTACCCATTTCATCACTTGCTGGTTCCGTTAAGATTGGTGGTACAATTGACCGAATTGATCGTTTCAATGGTGTTTTACGTTTCATTGATTACAAGACAGGCGTTATAGAAAAAACGAAGTTATATTGGAATGGATGGGAAGATTTTGTGGGAGAATATAAGCGACAACCCCTTTTTCAAGTACTCTTATACGCATGGTCTCAACAAGCTCATTATCCAATGGACACTACCTTTGAGACGGGCATAATTTCCTTAAAAACACCCATGGCGAATGTCTTACCAGTGGTCAGGAAAGATCTTCCAAAAACAATGAATCAGTGTCAAATTGATACTGCGTTTGTAGAAGATTTCGAACAGTTTTTAACGGGCTTAGTAGAAGAAATCTTTGATGTGCAAAAGTCTTTTGTATATTTGGAGAACGAAATGGATTAATTCCTTTCCGACAACTATATTTAAATGGGTAAAGAAAAAGGTAGCGATAGAAAAGAATTGAATTGGTTTCTCCAATTATTCACCATTGGTGATCGATTTTCGGTGCGTGACTTCTACGACCGTTTAAAGAAAGGGTTTGTCGAATTTTTAATTGTATTTTTTGGTGTATTGGTTTCTTTCTCTGTAGAGCAACAGGGAGAAAATTTTGATGATCGCGGTGCCAATATCGATAATTTATCTGGTCTTCGTGCTGAGCTGATGCAAATGCGAGAGTATACACAAGAATATGTCGCTCAAAATGAGTGGGTGACCGATATGTATCTCCAGCAATACCGTCGCTGGGAAGAAGATAATGACAGTATTTTTTTAGTCTACGACGAGGAAGATGATTTTTATTACCCACCCATGGCTTTTTACACTAATCGAGATCCATTCAATCCGCCACGTGTTGTTTATGACGCAATTAAGCTTGATGGAACTTTTCGTTTTTTAGGTTCAGATATTGGTCGATTGGTCAACGACAACTATGATGGTACAGATTTAAAATATTTGATGATCAACACTGACAAGGAAGAAAAAACATTTGTCGATGAATATAGGTCTCGCTTAGCTACCCAGTGGGTTTTTGATATCGAAAACATAGAGGTCGAGGATAATTCTTTTTGGGTAGAAAACAGAAAGTATGTTCAGCAAGATCGTTTTGTTAAATACAATTTATTTAAGCGCCTTGAGTTGTGGAATCAGATTAATGAGCAGCTGCTTAGTTATGACGAGACCTTGGCTGAAAACATCAAAATTCTAGATTCAGTCCTTTTGGAAAAAGAACGACAATGGACGCTTATTTGGTGGTGGGGGGAGACACCAAGTTGGCTACAATCTTCCCCGAAATTAGCGACGGAGGAACCCCAGGACCAGGAACCGTTAGTTGACCAGTAAAATATAAATCCTTTACTTTTTTGCTTTTTAGTTTTGGTCGTAAGAATGCGGTTTGCAATAGTGTATTGGCCATTCCGTATGCATTTCCTTTGTACGAATTGTATTCTTCTACAAAATCATTGACACAGAAAGATTCGCTGAAAAGAATTGCATCGCGGACAGATTGATCGGTCAAGTGCTCTAAACGATCAATTACGATGTTAAAGTATTTTTCGCGCATCTCAGGAGTGTCTTCCAAGCCCGGTGCAATTGGAATGAGTAAGAAGCATGCTTCTTTGCCTTCTGGTGCCATAGAACTATCTGTCATGGAGGGGAAATTCCCATAGAACAATGGGCTCTCTGGCCATTTAGGATTGTCGTAGATGTCGGCTGCATGGGCATCAAAATCAACATCAAAGAAAAGGGTATGATGCGAAACATTCTTTACTTTTTTATCTAAGCCTATAAAAAACAACAAAGATGAAGGAGCAAATGTTTTCTTGTCCCAATATTTTTCGGAGTAGGCACGATATTTTGATTCCAGCAAACTTTCAGAATGATGATAATCGGCCCCACTTATAACGATATCTGCATTGATTATTTCTTGATTGGCTACAATTCCTACTGCTTTTCCTTCTTCAACAAGAATTTTTTCTACCGTTTGATTGGTATGAAATTCTACCCCTAGTTCTTTAGCTAAGCGAACCATTCCTTCTACTACTGAATACATTCCTTTGTCGGGATGCCAAGTACCTAAACCAAAGTCCGCAAAGTTCATAAAATTGTAAAAGGCAGGAGTTTGACTGGGTTTAGCGCCCAGAAACAGAACAGGAAATTGAAGTATTTGCGCCAAACGAGGATTGTTGAATTCTTTCATTACCTCTCGTTTAATTGTGCTCAGAAAATAGCCCACTTTTTTAACAGTAGCAGGAGTTACGAGCTCAAGTGGAGAAATCCCTGGTCGATACACTAAATCTTTAATGGCAATATTGTAATTATCTTCTGCCTTTTTAATGAATCGTTTCAACGGAATTGAACTGCCGGCTTCTTCTTTTTCAAAAGCGACGTAAATCTTTTCAAGTGTGTCACCAATTTTAATGGATTCTTGCTTATCAAAATAAACCTCATAACCGGGATCTAATTTTTCTAAGGTGTAGTATTCGCTTACTTTTTTCCCGAAATCACCAAAATAACTATCAAATACATCGGGCATCCAGTACCATGAAGGACCTATATCAAAGGTGAACCCGTCTTTCTTGAATTGACGCGCTCGACCCCCTGGGGTACTGTTTTTTTCATACACTGCTACTTCATGCCCTTCTTTGGCTAAATAAGAAGCGACAGAGATTGAAGAGAAACCAGACCCTATTACGATTATTTTTTTCATGGCAAATTTTGGTGTAGGCTAGTTGAGAAAATAGCCTAAGTTTTAAGTATAGTTTATTGTTTACGCTTGATACGTGCTTTGTATATTTCTTCTACAAAAGCAGCGCTAATTACTCCTGTTGGGATAGCCACAACGGCAATTCCAACCAATGAAATGAGGGAAGCAAATATTTTCCCACCAACAGTTATCGGATAAACATCTCCATAACCAACCGTTGCCAGAGAAACTGTTGCCCACCAAATAGATTCTGTAATACTGGAGAATTTTTCTGGTTGTGCATCATATTCCAAGTAATAAATGGCTGAGGCAGAAAATAAAATGGTTAAAATGGATAGGAACAGGGTGAACACAAGTTCATTTTTAACAGAGAATAAAGCTTTTGTAAATACCTTGAGGGAATTACTTTTTCGACCGAATTTAAAAATTCGAGTTAAACGGAAAAGGCGTAATATTCGTAAAAAACGTCCGTCAAGTTTGATGAATTGATTGAGGTAGAATGGTAGAATTGAAATTAAATCGATAAGACCAAAAAAACTAAAAATGTATTGAAAAGCACCATTGGCACCGTTTTGATAAATAGCATATCCAATGCGGTACAAGTATTCTGCACTAAATACAATGATTGAAATGATCTCAAAGGTCTGAAAATAAGCGCCATAAGCCGTTCTTAGACTTAGGTGTGATTCCAGTATCATTGCACCAACATTCATAAAAATTAGAATGTAGATGCTTTTATCTATCCAAGCATGTAAATCTTTTACCTTCAAAATTTATTGTTTGTTCATGTCACGAATAATAAACACGCAAACAAGTAATGTGGTAACGATAACAACATTGGCAACAAAAGTAGTAGTCATAGTATAGTAATTAGTGTTTAAACAAAAATACGGAAATCTCCCGAATCTTCTATGCTGCTTCCCACTACATTTAATGTATTATCGAATGCAGCGATTATTTTGTCTAAGCTCAATCGGTAAAAAGCGTTAAAACATTTTTTTGTTTAACCTTTTATTATTATTTTTAAACAGTTTAATTCAATTTGGTTGAAGACACCTCTGTAGATTTACTTCCAAAGTCAAATTCTAAAATCCTATATGCAGAGGTGTTTTTTTAAAAAAGCAGTACCTTTCACTGCATGAATACACGTTCTGACCAAGTAACACAACTTTATTTATTTTCTTTTAAACGCAATAAACCTTGGGCTTTTAAGCAAATGGGAATTGGGTATAGTCAACTCAAGGATATACCTGATTTGTCTTTTTTCCGCCTCTTGGGAACTGGTGGAGGAGCTGGATTTAGTTTGCGCCCAGACTTTTCAACCTACGCTTTTTTAGGTGTTTGGAAGAACGATGCGGCTGCAGTTCAATTCAAAGAGGAACATCGGTTTATACAAGATTATTTCGAAAAGGCGAGTAGTATTCGGTTGCTAACTCTCTCAAATATAAAAAGTCAAGGAATGTGGGGTGGACAAAACCCATTTCAGTCCCCCAAAGATTTAGTAGCAGGAAATAAAAAAGTTGCCATCATTACACGGGCAACACTTCGTTGGTCGCGTTTATTGTCTTTCTGGCGTGCTGTACCCAGAGCCAGTAGAGCAATTGAAGCGGCAGAAGGAGTGTATTTTTATAAGGGAATTGGTGAATGGCCGTTTATTCAGCAAGCGACCATTAGCCTGTGGGATTCAATGGACAACGTTCTACAATTTGCCTATAAATCTGCAGAGCATGGAACAATTGTAAAAGAAACAAGGCAAAAAAGATGGTATACAGAGGACCTGTTTTCACGTTTCTATGTTGAACAAGATGAACAATTGAAGGGATGAAGAAAAGTATTGTCATTGGTGCCGGTATTGCTGGAATAGCGACTTCTATTCGTTTAGCAAAAAAAGGCTATACTGTAGAAGTTTATGAATCAAATCGCTACCCTGGCGGGAAGCTGAGCGCTTTTTCATCGGAAGGTTACCGATTTGACGCTGGGCCATCTTTGTTTACCATGCCACAATATGTAGATGCACTTTTTGAATTATGTGACGAAGATCCACGTGCGCATTTTACTTACCAAAAGAAAGAGATTGGTTGTGAATATTTTTGGCCAGATGGAACCCGTTTAACCGCTTTTAGCGATCAAGATCGCTTCCTTCAAGAAGTTGATGAAAAATTAAATGTGGACCCCTCTGTAGTAAAAAATTACCTGGCAAGAGCAAAAGAAAAATTTGATTTAACTGCTGAGTTATTCTTGGAAAATTCATTGCACAGATGGGGAACGTTTTTAACAAAAAAAACCATCAAAGCCTTGTCGAGGCTTCCACTTTTTGAACTCAATAAAAGTTTGGCTAAGGTCAATACAGCTCAATTGAAAGAGCCACATTTAGTCCAGTTTTATAACCGTTTTGCGACCTATAACGGCTCTTCTCCTTTTCAAACCCCGGGTATAATGACGCTTGTTCAGCATTTAGAGTCGGAGTATGGGACATTTGTACCCGAAGGAGGAATGGAACAAATAAGTCAATCTCTCTATCTGTTGGCCAAACGTCAGGGAGTTAAATTTCATTTCAATCAAAAAGTCACAGAGATTCTCCACACCAAAAATGAGGTCACAGCTGTTGTGGTTGACAAGCAAAAACTGTTTGCCGACGTGATTGTATCTAATATGGATATTTTTCCAACCTACCGACATCTTCTGCCAAAAGCAAAAGCTCCTGAAAAAATACTTGCACAGGAAAGATCTAGTTCAGCAGTCATTTTTTATTGGGGAATTCAAAAACAATTTCCTTCTTTGGATTTGCATAACATCTTTTTTTCTGAAGACTATCAAGCGGAATTTAAAGCTATTTTCAAGGAGCACTCGCTCTATGATGACCCCACAATTTATGTTAATATTACGGCAAAAGATGTTCCTTCTGATGCGCCCGAGGGCTGTGAAAATTGGTTTGTTATGATCAATACACCTGCAGATTATGGACAGGATTGGGAGGCAGATATTGTATCGCTTCGCACCAAAGTGTTGGACAAGTTAGAGGCGCGATTAACGACCAGCATACGCCAACATATTGTGACAGAAGAAGTATTGACTCCGCCCAAAATACAAGCCAAAACACAGTCCCATTTGGGTGCTTTGTATGGCGCATCTAGTAACGATAAAATGGCTGCTTTTTGGCGTCATCCGAATTTTTCCCGGGAATTTAAAAATCTTTACTTTTGCGGTGGTAGTGTTCATCCAGGGGGAGGCATCCCATTGTGTTTATTGTCTGCCAAAATTGTTAGCGATCAATTAGCTCCCTTACATGATAAATAAAAACTCCATTCAATTAAACGACATTGCCATTGGCATAGTATGGCTTTTCCACGTGAGCGGAATAGTGGGGATCTTGTATGGCGATTCGCAATGGTTTGTTGGTGCGACCCCCCTCAATTTGGTACTTTCCTTTGTGTTGTTAATGGTTACAAGCCGAAAAGAACCGAAGGTATATTGGATGGCGGGAATTGCTTTTCTTGTGGGCATGGTTGCTGAAGCTCTTGGAGTAAATTATGGGATTATTTTTGGCCAATATGAATATGGTGATGCATTGGGTTGGAAAGTAGCTGGCGTGCCTTGGTTAATTGGTGTCAATTGGGCTATTCTTACTATATGTTGTGCTGCCATTGCAGCAAATATTGCAGGGCATATTCTCAGTAAAATTTTTCTAGGGATAGGCTTAATGCTCTTGTTGGATGCTGTAATAGAACCCATTGCCCCCTTGTTGGATTTCTGGGAATTTACAGGAGGAACGGCTCCAGCCCAAAATTATATTGGGTGGTTTTTGACAGCACTGCCCTTGCATGTTTTTTACCACCTTTTCAAAATTGAGATTAAAGGTACATTCACCCATCATCTTTTCTTATTACAAATTGTATTTTTCACCATACTTTTACTGCAAATCAATACCCTTCAAAATGCACTCTAAATTCATTCTTTTTTGTATTGCTTTAATGTTCATTCGTTGTTCCTCCTCTGTAGAACAGAAGAAACCAACGGTGGTTCAAGAAGAAAAGCCTTTAAGCATAGAGAAGGAGTCAATTCAGGTATATCAATTACAAGAAAACGCTCTCCTAGATTCTTTGTTATTTCCCATTGAGGAATTCACATTATTCCGATCGACAATAGAAGATTTGTCGAAGCTCAATCCTGCAGGCCTAGAGCCTTTTCTGTATGATGCTTTGCTGAAATGTAACGACTTATTGCGGCAGAAACTTCCAATGCCCTTTTCAACACCTGATATTCATAGCAGACTAAAAGTTGTAAAAACGGAATTAATAAAGGCGCGGTATTATGGGCAAGAAGCCGATCAGGAACAACTCAACGAAAGTTTGAAAAAATTGTACAAAGCTTACAAGGCCTATTTAATGCGTATTGAAGATTTTGCCGTTGAAGTGAAAGAGGAAAACAATTTAGAGGTAAACAAACCAGAACGTTTAGAGGTATCCAGACGTTGAAAAAGCTTTGGCGTTAACTTCAATGCTGAACAGTTCGTTTTCGTCAATGCTTGCAACTATTTTAGTTAAATGCTTTTGGTAGATCAAGGCGTTCTTTTCGGTTAGATCTACTTGAATCAACTCTTCGATATTTGCTTTGAATAACTGATCTTGGCTAAGGCATTCCGCAAAAGAATTTTTCTTATCTCTTCCAGGTTTTGTCATCATCAATTGACGAATATCTGGACGTTTTAAGATCACATCTTCAGCCTCTATTCCATGTTCTCTTAAAAGATTGCTGAAATCATAGAACATACTATTACGGTAGAGAGCTTGTTGATTAAAGAAACGCTTAAAGCCGGGGAGGTCTTGTCGATCTGCGGCATTTAAATACATCAATTTATCCTTTCTACTCTGATTGAGTAAACGTTCAAGTAATATGACAGTGTTTTTTTTAGACACAATAGGTTGTTTCAATTAGATTAAATATATAACCTTAGCTAGTTGATTTTACACATTTGCTATTTTAATATCAACAAGTTTTCAACGACAAAGCGATAGTCGAGCGCTGTTTGAATTTTGGCAGAAGAGATGACACGGTCGTGTGCTTTTTCTGACAGAAAAACGGGAGTAGGCAATGTTGCTAAAGCTGCCATTTCAGTATAGTATTTTTTTCTACTGGGATGATAAGGGGTAACTCCATTGAAGATGATATTCCCTTTGAATTTAGTAACACAAGCAAGAATAAGACCAATGCAATCGGTTAGGTGAATTAAATTAATTCTTCCTTCAGCATTTGAGATTTGACTTTTTTTTGCCAAACTAAAAATGGGGTGGCGGTTTGGACCAATTAATCCACCAAAACGAATAATACAACTTTCGAAAAAGGGGTTTATTAACAGTTTTTGTTCACAAGCCAAGAGTTGTTTTCCCGATTCAGAAGTAGGCTTTGCCTTCAATGTTTCGTCAATTTCTCCACTTGCTTGGCCATAGACCGATGTACTACTGATGAAAATCACTTTTTTAACCTCTTGTGCATTAACTTCCTTGATGATTTCTTCCATGACTAGGTCAAAGCGTTTTCCCGGATTTTGTCTGATTCCTGGAGGAATAGCAATAATGAGTAGATCAAGTGCTAAAAGGAAGGGGGCCAAAGAAGAACAGTCATTGACAGTACATTCGCTTAAAAAAGGAGTAACTCCTTGCGATTTTATTTTTGCAAGTTTCTCTTTCGATGTTGTGGTACCTCGAACAACATAGCCAGCCTCGACAAGCTCTTTTGCCAAGGGTAAGCCCAGCCACCCACAGCCCAACACCCCAATTAATTTAGTACTTTTCTCTATCATAATTCTACCCCTAAAGATAACGAAGGATTGCTTAGATATGTGCTTTATTTATTTTTTGTTACCTTGTATATTCACCTAAACACTAAAACCATGGCAGTAAAAAGTTTCCAAGGTCCTCGCGCAGATACTGAAAAAGCAAAACCAGCCAACATACTTGTGCGGGATATTATGACAACAAACATCGTCTCTTTCAGGGAAGATGAATCTATACACGATGTGATGAAAGCCTTGATCAAGCATCGCATTTCTGGCGGACCTGTTGTGAATGAAAAAGGTCAATTGATCGGGATCATTTCTGAAGGCGATTGCATGAAAGAAATTTCGGATAGTCGTTATTTCAATATGCCAATTTTAGATAAATCTGTTGGTCATTTTATGACATCAAAAGTGGAGACGTTGCCAGCAGAAATGAGTTTGTTTGACGCAGCATCTATGTTTCACTCAACGGGTAGACGACGCTTTCCAGTTCTGGATAATGGCAATCTAGTGGGACAAGTAAGCCGTAAGGATATTGTCATTGCAGCAGCAAAATTGCGTGGGGCAACCTGGCATCAGCCATAAAACTTTTGCGCAATTCGAAAGGTGTTTGCGTGTGCTTCTAGAATGATTTTAATGTCTTTGGAATAACCACCGCCCATGCTGCATTGTATGGGTATTCCTCTTTGTTTACAATTTTCTATGACAAAAGTATCTCTTGCTTTACAGCCTTCAATACTCATGCCTAGACGCCCCAATTTATCAGTGGCAATAACATCTACCCCGCAGAGATAGAAAATAAAATCGGGCTGTTGTTCGTCAATTAGTCGGGGGAGTGTTTGGTGTAAAACAGTAAGGTATTCTTCGTCTGTGGTTCCATCTTCAAGACCAATGTCAAGATCACTCATTTCTTTGCGAAAGGGATAGTTTTTAGCTCCGTGCATTGAAAAGGTGAAAACGCCCGAATTCTTATTAAAAATTTCTGCGGTTCCATTGCCTTGATGGACATCCAGATCGACAATTAAAATCTTTTTTGCTTTTTGATGATCCAATAAATATTGTGCTGCAATGGCTTGGTCGTTTAACAAGCAAAAGGCTTCTCCCTGTCCGCTAAATGCGTGATGTGTTCCTCCGGCTATATTCATGGCAATTCCCGTATCGAGAGCTTTTATTGATCCTTCAAGAGTTCCGCCAGCAATAATTATTTCTCTCTCAATGAGTTGTTCACTGAGGGGAAAACCAATTTTTCTAATTTCTTTTCTATCCAGAGCAAAGTCTAATAAGCGTTTTACATAAGCGGGTGTATGGACACGTTCAATAACTGATGAATCTATTTTTGTTGGAACAAAAAAATCTTCAGCGGTGCAGGTGCCTTCGTGCAAGAGTTGCCGCGGCAAGAGATCATATTTTTCCATGGGAAACCGATGCCCCGCTGGCAGAGGCAATTGATAAATAGGGTGATGTGCGATGGAAAGCATTAATGAATAGGAAAGCCGTTTTCTCCTCCTTTATCGGGCGAGATAAATACCATTTTACCCTCGGTATTTTCACTCATTAGGAGCATGCCTTGACTCTCGACACCACGAATGGTTCTAGGGGCTAGATTGGTTAAAACGGTAACCTGTTGTCCAACAACTTCTTCGGGAGAAAAGCTTTCAGCGATGCCCGACACAATGGTACGTGTTTCATTACCCAATTCTACTTGGAGCTGTAATAATTTTTTAGCCTTTTTCACTTTCTCGGCAGCAGTAATGGTTCCAACCCTGAGGTCAAGTTTGCTGAAATCATCAAATGTAATGGTTTCTTTTATTGGTGGAAGTTCGACCTCTTGTTGTTCGTTTTCTTCCTTTGTTTTCGCCAATTTTTCTAATTGTTTTGCAATGACGTCGTCTTCAATTTTACTGAACAATAGTGTTTGTTCCCCAATGATATGCTGGGCTTTTAGCAAGGTTGATTCGTTTGCAATTGTCTCCCAAGTCAGTGGTGAATCGATGTTGAGTATTACGCGTAGTTTTTGAGCACTGTGAGGTAAAAAGGGCTCACAAATTGACGATAATGCTGCCGCAATTTGAAGGGCTACATGCATGATGGTAGGAACACGTTCGGGTTGATCTTTGATGCGTTTCCAAGGCTCTTCGTCGGCAAGGTATTTGTTTCCTAAACGGGCAAGGTTTAACATTTCTTGACTCGCTTCTCGAAAACGATATTTTTCAATGGATTTACCTACACGGGAGGGGAAGCATTTTAATTCGTCCAATACCGCTTGATCTTGGGATAAAAGTTGACCGCTTTGTGGTACTTGGCCTGAATAGTATTTGTGCGTAAGGACAACTGCTCTATTGATGAAGTTTCCGAAAATAGCAACTAATTCACTGTTGTTGCGGGTTTGAAAATCCTTCCAAGTAAAATCATTGTCTTTAGTTTCGGGTGCATTGGCAGTTAATACATAACGAAGCACATCTTCTTGTCCAGGAAATTCTTCGAGGTATTCGTGTAGCCAAACTGCCCAATTTTTTGAGGTAGAAATTTTGTTGCCTTCTAGGTTCAAAAATTCATTTGCCGGAACGTTTTCGGGGAGAATATATTCTTTGGATGCTTTAAGTATGGCTGGGAAAATGATACAATGAAAAACAATATTGTCTTTCCCAATAAAGTGTACCAATTCAGTGTCTTTGTCTTTCCAATAGGGTTCCCAATCTTTTCCTTCACGGGCGGCCCATTCTTTGGTTGAAGAGATGTATCCAATGGGAGCATCAAACCAAACATAGAGCACTTTTCCTTCCCCTCCAGCTACCGGTACAGGGATTCCCCAATCTAGGTCACGGGTCACAGCTCTGGGCTTTAAACCATCATCTACCCAAGATTTAACCTGCCCATATACATTGGGTTTCCAGTCATTTTTGTGTCCTTCTAAGATCCATTCACGAATAAAACCTTCATACTGATCTAGAGGTAGAAACCAATGTTTGGTTGCTTTTAGTTGGGGAACAGAACCCGAGAGTGTGGATTTTGGGTTGATCAATTCGGTAGCGCTTAGCGAGCTTCCACATTGTTCACATTGATCGCCATAGGCTTCAGGGTGATCACATTTTGGACAAGTTCCAGTGACAAATCGATCGGCTAAAAATTGCTGCGCTTCTTTATCAAATAATTGTTCAGTGGTTTCTTCAATAAACTTGCCATCGACATGCATGTTTTTAAAAAATTCTGCCGCAGTTTTGTGATGTATTTCGGCTGATGTACGTGAGTAATTGTCAAATGAAATTCCCAATTGATCGAAGGAAGTTCGAATCATTGCATCATACTTGTCAATGATTTCTTTTGGGCTTACTCCTTCTTTTTTAGCGCGAATTGAAATGGCTACTCCATGTTCATCACTACCGCAAATAAAGGCTACATCTTTATTTTGTGAACGTAGGTAACGAACATATATGTCTGCCGGCACATAAACTCCAGCAAGATGACCAATGTGTATGGGTCCGTTGGTATATGGAAGAGCGGCTGTAACTGTATATCGTTTTGCGGTAAGCGCCATGAAATAAATTTTAGGCAAAAATAAGACTTTTTCTGTCCTTAAAACTTCTATTTTTATAAAGTTGAACCCAAACTTAACCCATGTCTACATCCTATGCCTTTGGCAAAGAAGCAGAACAGCGTGCTTCGGTCTATTTTAAATCGAAAGGATTTACAGTTCTAGCTCAAAATTTCCATTACCGCAAAGCTGAGGTTGACCTCATTGTACAAAAAGAATCCTTGCTAGTGGCAGTGGAAGTTAAAGCGCGATCTTCTGTTTTTTTTGGCGACCCAGAAACCTTCGTTTCACCCAAACAAATAAAACGATTGATCATGGCTCTTGATTCTTTTGTTGTTGAACGCAATTTAGATGTTGAGGTACGCTTTGATATTATTGCTTTTACTGTTGTTAAAAAAGAATGGAGCATGAATCACATTGAAGACGCGTTTTATCCTTTTTAAAAAAATGTTTTATTTATAACATTTAGTTTTTTAATTAACTATATTTGCCGTAAACAATACAAGATGAAGACAATAGCTTCTGTCGTGGAACATTACATTAAAACAAAGCCCTATCTATCAACAGCGATGGCGCAAGGAATCATTAACCTGACTTCTTTGGCCCGACAAATTCAACCTGAAATAGAAGAAGCATTGCAGAAGCCCGCCCGAAGTGGTGCAATTGTCATGGCATTGAAACGGATATCGGATAATTTAGAGTTTTTGTCTACCCACAAAATTGTTAAAGTACTTCAGGGAATAGGCGATATTACGGTTCGCTCAAATCTCATTGATTACAGTTTTAAAATTTCTGAAACCTTGCTCAGTGCCCAAGCAAATTTCTTGGCTGAGGTTAATGAAAGCCCACAGGTGTTTTACACCTCTTCCCGGGGGGTAACAGAATCCAATATTATTGTGAGTAGTAATATGGCGCAACAAATCGACACTTATTTTAAGGAAGAAACGCTCAATGAAAAAACGGAGGGACTTTCTTCTATCTCTATTAAACTTCCAACAGAGAATGTTACCATACCAGGGATTTACTACTTTATTTTTCAGCGTTTGTCTTGGGAAGGAATAAACATATTTGAAGTTATTTCTACTTCCAACGAGTTTACCATTTTGGTCGATGAAGATCATGTAAACCTTGCCTTCAAGGCCATTAAAGACCTGAAAGACCTATAGGTTTGGAAAGCAGGCTAAAGCTTCAGGAATCGTATTAATGTTTTTGATTGCCAGGCGTAGTCGTAGCCCTTGTCGCGTTTCTTTTTCTTTCAATTCTATCTTACCTTCACTTAGTTGGACCCATTGCAAGACGCTTGAGAAAAGTGGACTTTGATAATAGGTGTTTTCCTGATCGGCGATAAAGTAACCAGACAATTGTCCTTTTTTTAAGATCAAACGTTCTAGGCCTATTCCTTGTGCTTTCCATTTAAGGCGTACACTGTTGATTAAATCGTCTGCTTGCAAGGGCAGTGGGCCAAAACGATCTTCAAGGTCTCGTTGGAAAGCCATTAATTCTGCTTCATTTTTCAATACATTCAATCGATTGTAGAGCGAGAGGCGCTCGCTTACAGAGTTGATGTAATCGTCGGGAAAAAGTACCTCAAGATCTGTGTCAATTTGAATTTCCTTGACAAAGGAAGTTGGTTCATCATTTTCAGCAGGCGTAAAGAGGGTCTTAAACTCGTTGTCTTTCAATTCGTCAATTGCTTCCTTGAGTATTTTTTGGTAAGTTTCAAAACCAATATCATTGATAAATCCGCTTTGTTCTCCCCCCAATAAATCTCCCGCACCACGGATTTCTAAATCCTTCATGGCAATTTTAATTCCCGAACCCAATTCGGCATATTGCTCAATGGCCTGAATCCTTTTTTGGGCATCACTTGACATCGCACTTAGCGGCGGAGTGATGAAATAACAAAAGGCTTTTTTATTGCTTCTACCAACACGTCCGCGCATCTGGTGTAGGTCACTTAACCCAAAATTTTGCGCGTTATTGATAAAGATGGTATTGGCGTTGGGTACATCCAATCCATTTTCAATGATGGTTGTCGCAATCAAGATATCGTATTTCCCATCCATGAATTCCAAGAGGTTTTTTTCTAGCTTTTTTCCGTCCATTTGGCCGTGTCCAACACGAATACGAGCGTCGGGAATTAAACGTTGCAGCATGCCAGAAACTTCTTGGATGTTTTCCACACGATTGTGGATAAAATAAACCTGACCACCGCGTTGCATTTCATATAAAACGCCGTCGCGTATGGCAGCTTCATTGAATCGGATGACTTCGCTTTCGATAGGGTAGCGATTGGGTGGTGGTGTTGCGATCACCGATAAATCACGTGCAGCCATTAAACTAAACTGTAATGTTCGCGGTATGGGGGTTGCGGTTAGCGTTAGTACATCGACATTGGTTTTCAGGGCGCGCAATTTTTCCTTAACCGAGACGCCGAATTTCTGCTCCTCGTCAACAATTAGAAGACCAAGATTTTTAAACGCTACTCCTTTGCCGACCAGTTGGTGGGTGCCTATAAGGATGTCAATTTTTCCTTCTTTGAGATCTTCCAATACCAAACGCTTTTCTTTGGCAGTACGAAAACGGTTGATATAGTCTACTCGGAGTGGAAAGTTTTCCAAACGTTTGGCAAAATTCCGATGGTGTTGAAAAGCTAAAATGGTAGTGGGAACAAGAACGGCCACTTGACGACCATTGTCAACCGCTTTAAATGCTGCACGAATGGCAACTTCTGTTTTCCCAAAGCCTACATCTCCACACACCAAGCGATCCATGGGACGTTCACTTTCCATATCTTCTTTAACTGCTGCGGTTGCTGTGCTTTGATCGGGGGTGTCCTCAAACAAAAACGAAGCTTCTAATTCGAGTTGCATATAGCTATCTGGCGCACAGGCTGTTCCAATTTTTTGTCTTCGTTTGGCGTAAAGTTCAATCAGGTTAAAAGCAATTTCTTTGACCCGTTTCTTGGTTTTCTGTTTCAGGACTTTCCATGCCGTAGATCCTAGTTTGTGGATCTTGGGAACCTTTCCGTCTTTGCCGTTGAACTTCGATATTTTATGGAGCGAGTGAATGCTTAAATACAAGATATCCCGATCGGCATAAACCAATTTAATCGCTTCTTGCTGGTTACCCTCAACGTCAATTTTCTGTAATCCACCAAAGGTGCCAATTCCATGATCGATATGTGTAACATAATCGCCTACTTCTAGATGCGTTAGTTCTTTGAGGGTTAGGGCTTGTTTTTTGGTGTAGCCCGACTTGAGTTGGTACTTGTGGTAGCGTTCAAAAATCTGGTGATCAGTAAAAATAGCCTGCTTGGCTTCAATGTCTTCAAAGCCTTCAAAAAGCGGCTGCACTATGGTTTTATAATGAACGGTTTCTTCCATTTCAGCAAAAATGGTATTGAGGCGTTCGGCTTGTTCTGCAGAGGCACAGCAAATGAAGTTCTGATACCCTTTCGCGTGATTCTCGTTGAGGTAAGTTATTAGACGATCAAACTTTCTATTGAAGGCAGGTTGCGGACTTTGTTTGACCAAGACGGTTTGCTGTGTCTTTTTTTCGGTGGAAGGGAGTAGGCCAACCCAGGAAAGAAGTTCGACACTTTCAAGAAAAATCTTCTTGGAAAGGAAGAGGGTGTCTGGAGGGAGGTGCTGTGTTTCTCCAGAGAGGGCTGCGTAATGTTTCTCCGCTTCGGTGTAATAATTTTCTAGTCGGGCAGCAATTCCATCTAAGTTTTGAGCAACGAAGACGCCTTTCGGCGCAATAAGTTCGATCAAACTTTTTCGAGTTGCGCGCTTAAACCCTTCGCTGGTATTGGGCAGAAGTTTGATTTTTTCCAAGCTTTCAATAGATAATTGGGTCGCCACATCAAAACTCCTTAAGCTTTCGACTTCTTCATCAAAAAATTCAATGCGATAGGGGTGTTGGTTGGCAAACGAAAACACATCAATAATGCCTCCGCGTACCGAAAATTCTCCGGGCTGTGAGACAAAATCTACTCGCTCAAATTGATACTCAAACAAAACTTCATTGACGAAATCAATGGAGAGTTGACTGCCTTTGACCACCTCAAGAGTATTTTTCCGCAGGGTAGCTTGAGAAACGACTTTTTCAAAAAGTGCTTGCGGGTAGGTCACAATTAGCCGTTCTTTTTTAGAATTACTTAGCTTGTTCAAGACTTCAGAACGCAACAGCACATTGGCATTGTCTGTCGTTTCGGTTTGATAGGGTTTTCGGTAACTCGACGGAAAAAAGAGCACCGTTTCTTGTCCCAAAAGTTGTTCTAAATCATTGAGGTGGTAGGCCGCTTTTTCGCGATCTTCACATACAAATAAAACTGTTTTTTGATGTTGATCGAAGGCAGCCGCCAAACGAAAGTTGAGGCCAGAACCCACAACACCTTTTAAATAAAGGGATGTATTTTCCTGCAAAAAAACCTGTGCCAGGCTTTTTTGAGAAGGAGAATCAGCAAAGGCTGTAAACAACGGCTCGATCGCTTTTTTTTTGCAAATATAAAGTATCTGTTTCTTATCTCATCTGCTTTTTAGGTTCAATTTAATCCATTACAATCGTTAATAACTCCCCTTAATTCCTGTGCCAAGGGGGGGAAGAATTTCTTATTTTCGTTGGAATGTATTTAATCTTCGACACCGAAACCACGGGATTGCCCAAAAAATGGAATGCGCCATTAACCGACAGTGAAAACTGGCCACGTTGTATTCAGATTGCCTGGCAAATTCACGACACTGCGGGGGCTTTAATTAGTCATGAAGACTATTTGATCCAACCCGACGGCTTCACCATTCCTTTCGATTCGGAGCAAATTCACGGGATATCTACGGCTTTGGCAGAAGCGCAAGGTGTTCCGCTGGATGAGGTGCTTGAGAAATTCCATAACGCATTAGACGAGGTTGATTATGTGGTGGGACACAATGTTTCGTTTGACCGAAACATTATGGGGGCAGAATACCTTCGTGCAGGTTTGGCAGACGTCTTGGAAAAGAAAGCATTCATTGATACCTGTACAGAAGAAACGGCTCAATTGTGTCAACTGCCTGGAGGTCGTGGGGGGAAATTCAAACTACCCACACTTTCGGAATTGTATCATTTCCTTTTTCAAGAAAGCTTTGAAGAGGCGCACAATGCGACCGCCGATGTAGAGGCAACCTCCCGGGCTTTATTAGAACTCTTACGGAAAGATGTGTTGCATCCGGCTGTGTTCGAGAATCAGGCAGTGCAAACCCTTGCGTTAAAAGAAGTCTCCACCCCTTTTGATTTGATCGGTTTACGTCACCAAAACCTGAAGGAAGCCTCCTTAAAACTAAAAAAGAAAGCGACTCCCCAGTCACCAGCTACATCGACAAATGTTGACCCTTTGTTGGCAGATGCCCCATTTGTGCATTTACACAATCATACGCAGTTTTCTGTCCTGCAAGCGACTTCTCGCATTAATCAGTTGGTCGAAGCAGCAGCCAAGGAACACATGCCCGCGTTGGCCATTACTGATCATGGGAATTTGATGGGTGCTTTTCATTTCATAAAGGCCATCAGTAAGCACAATGAAGAGCTAGAAGAAGATCAGAAAATAAAGCCCATTGTGGGTTGTGAGTTTTATGTGTGTGAAGATCATAAAGATAAAACCCGCCGAGACGATGGATATCAAATCGTATTTCTGGCAAAAAACAAGCAGGGCTATCACAACCTAGCTAAACTCACTTCTGCCGCCTATGTAGACGGTTTTTACTATGTTCCGCGAATCGACCGTAGACTGGTAGAGCAGTACAAAGAACATTTGATTGTGCTTACTGGAAACACTTACGGAGAAGTACCGTCCAAAATTTTAAACGTTGGAGATCGACAAGCAGAAGAGGCCTTACAATGGTGGCATGATCAATTTGGAGACGACTTATATATTGAATTAATGCGTCACGGGGAAGAAGGAGAGAACAGGGCCAACGAAGTATTGGTGCAGTTTTCTAAGACCCATAACATCCCCTTGATAGCGTCAAATAACACCTATTACACCTCTAAAGAAGAAGCCAATGCACACGATATTTTATTGTGTGTAAAGGAAGGTGAAAAACAAGCTACTCCCATTGGACTAGGGCGAGGGTTCCGTTATGGCTTCCCCAACCAAGAATATTATTTCAAGTCGGGAGAAGAGATGAAGGAAATCTTTCAAGATTTGCCAGAGGCTATACTCAATATTCAGGCGCTTGTCGATAAGATAGAACCCTTTGTGCTTGCACGAGATGTCCTCCTTCCAAAGTTCGATATTCCAGCAGCCTATCAGGTTGAGGTTGATACCGACGGAAAAAAGGGCGAGAACAATTACCTGCGTTATTTGACCTATGAAGGCGCAAAAGGACGCTATCCTGAAATCACAGACGATATAAAAGAACGCATCGATTTTGAATTGGATGTCATTGCCAATACGGGCTATCCGGGTTATTTTTTGATTGTCCAAGATTTTATTGCTGCTGCACGAGATATGGATGTGTCTGTTGGTCCAGGAAGGGGTTCTGCTGCCGGTTCTGTGGTTGCATATTGTTTGAAAATCACCAATATTGACCCCATCAAATACGACTTGCTTTTTGAGCGATTCTTGAATCCGGATCGGGTAAGCATGCCCGATATTGATATTGACTTTGATGACGAAGGACGTGGCCGTGTAATGGACTATGTAATTGAAAAATATGGTTCCAATCAGGTGGCGCAAATCATTACCTACGGAACCATGGCAGCAAAGTCGTCCATTCGCGATACGGCCAGGGTGTTGGATCTCCCTCTTGGAGAAGCCGATCGCATTGCCAAGTTGCTACCCAATATGAAATTGGGAAAAATCTTTAGCCTCAGTGATCAAGAGCTAAAAAAGAGTTTACGTGCAGACGAGCTTTTAAAGGTCAATGAGATTAAAAACTTGGCCGATGAAGATTCTTTAGCCGGAGAAACCATTCAGCAAGCCAAAGTGTTGGAAGGTTCCTTGCGAAATACTGGAACACATGCCTGTGGAGTAATCATTACACCAGATGATATTACCCAATTTGTTCCTGTGGCTACAGCAAAAGATTCTGACCTATATGTAACCCAATTCGACAACTCAGTGGTTGAAGATGCAGGTCTGTTGAAAATGGATTTCTTAGGCCTCAAAACCTTGACCTTGATAAAGGACACTGTTAAGCTTGTCAAGTACAAGCACAATGTAGATCTGGATCCCGACACCTTTCCTTTGGACGACGAAAAGACTTATGAACTCTTTCAACGTGGAGACACGGTAGGAATATTTCAATATGAATCTGCCGGAATGCAGAAGTATTTAAAGGATTTAAAACCCACTGTTTTCGCCGATTTGATTGCCATGAATGCCTTGTATCGTCCTGGTCCACTGGAGTATATTCCAAGTTTTGTCGATCGGAAGAATGGTAAAGAAGAGATTAGTTTTGATCTCCCTGAAATGGCCGAGTACTTGGAGGAAACCTACGGAATAACAGTCTATCAAGAGCAGGTGATGTTACTTTCACAAAAACTAGCTGGTTTTACCAAGGGTGAAGCCGACGTTTTGCGAAAAGCAATGGGAAAAAAGATCTTCGCTTTACTACAAAAACTAAAGCCGCAATTCATTGACGGCGGAAAAAGCAATGGACATCCAGAGGCTGTCTTGGAAAAAATATGGAAAGACTGGGAGGCCTTTGCCGCTTACGCTTTTAATAAATCACACTCTACTTGCTACGCCTGGATTGGCTATCAAACAGCCTATTTAAAAGCACATTATCCAGCAGAATATATGGCGGCGGTACTGTCCAACAATATGAATGATATCAAGCAGGTCACCTTTTTCATGGAAGAATGTCGTCGTATGGGGCTTAATGTGTTAGGCCCAGATGTAAATGAGTCGTTTTATAAATTTACCGTAAACGATCAGCATGCCATTCGCTTTGGAATGGGCGCTGTAAAAGGCGTTGGGCGTGGGGCAGTAGAGACCATAATAGAACATCGAAAGGAAGGGAAATATATCTCTATTTTTGATCTCACCCAACGAATCGATCTTCGGGCAGCCAACAAAAAGGCATTGGAAAACTTAACCTTAGCTGGAGGAATGGACTCGTTTGGAAACACCCATCGGGCACAATATTTTAATCCAGATGGTGATGGTATAACTTTTTTAGAAAAAGCGATTCGCTATGGAGCGAAACATCAAGAAAGCTTAAATTCTTCCCAGACGAATTTATTTGGAGAAGACAGTGGGCTAGAAGTAGAGGAAATCAAAATTCCCCACTGCGAGAGCTGGGGAACCCTTGAACGTTTAAAACAAGAAAAAGAAGTGGTTGGAATTTACCTTTCGGCCCATCCATTGGATGATTTTAAGCGCGAAATGAAATTTTTTTCCTCGGCTCCTTTGACAGCATTGAGCAATTTAGATCCATTGGTAAATCGCGAACTGAGTTTTGGAGGTATAGTGAATGCTGTTGACCATCGTATTTCAAAAACAGGAAAGGGTTGGGCCATTTTTCAACTAGAAGACTTTGCCGACCAGTATGAGTTTAAAATTTTCGGCGAAGAGTATTTAAAGTACCGTCATTTTCTTATTCCCAATGGTTTTATTCGTTTACGGGTAAAAGTTGTGGAAGGCTGGCGAAACCGAGAAACGGGAAAAGTTGGTGCTCCGCGTATGCAGTTCAATGGTTTTGAAATGCTTCACGATACGTTGACCAACAATGTAAAACGGTTGACGTTGCAATTAGATGTCAATCAGTTGAGCGAAGACAGAGTCGCACAGATAAGTGAAATTATTCGCTCCTTTAAAGGCGAGAAACCTTTGATGGTGGATGTTTTTCATGCGGAAGAAAAAATAAAATTATCCTTACCCAGCAGAAAACAAAAGGTGCAAGTTAGCAATGAGTTTTTGCAGTTATTGGAAGAGGAAGAGCTTCCTTACAAGCTTAACTAAAAGTTGAGTTTATAGCGGCATAAAGTAAAAATATTTAAGAAGTTTCAGAACCCCGTGAATTTAATTACCTTTGTTTAAAATTTAAGATATGGCTTTAGAAATTACCGATGCTACTTTTGAGGAACTAGTATTAAAATCTGATAAACCAGTTATGGTAGACTTTTGGGCAGCTTGGTGCGGTCCTTGTCGTATGGTTGGTCCCATCATAGACGAGATTAGTTCTGACTATGAAGGAAAAGCAATTGTGGGTAAATTGGACGTAGATGCCAACCAAGAATTTGCAGCTAAATACGGTGTGCGTAACATTCCTACCGTTTTGGTGTTTAAAGACGGAGAAGTTGTTGGTCGTCAAGTTGGTGTTGCTCCCAAGACTGCTTACGCTCAATCACTCGATACTGTATTGTAATTTATCATTACGCAAATAGCAAAGCTCTTCATTTTGAGGAGCTTTTTTTGTGCTTAATTGTAGCAAACAAATAGTTTCATGCGTTGGAAATATTGTTGTTCATTAGCAGTAAATCAAAGAGTTAATAGAGGGTTGCTTGAAAAGTTTATGCAAAATAAAAAAAAGCTATTTTTTCCTCATTAAAATGTTTGGCATAATAAAAATGCAGTGTATATTTGCACCCATTCTAGGTCTGGTAGTTCAGCTGGTTAGAATACCTGCCTGTCACGCAGGGGGTCGCGGGTTCGAGTCCCGTCCAGACCGCTACAAAGCCCCGTAAGCTCAATGTTTACGGGGTTTTGTTTTTTTGCTGGGTTGTGTGCTGGGTTGTTCGGTCTCTTTTAGCCTTAAAAGATGTGACTGATCCGAGCGATTTGACCATGCTCTGGATGATGCAAAAATCCCTCGATTGCTTTAATCGATCGATAGCCATTTCGATCATGCCAGGAATCTGTCCCAGATGGAGACCTCAGCGATTCAATGTTCACCTTTCCAATGTCTTTGGATGTCTTATGGTGTACGTGGTGAGTGTATATGTGTCGATGCTTTGTTTTGGCCCAATCTTCTGGTGATTCCTCGGCCATTAGCAATGGAAGGTCATTTTGCTTTGCCCCGTCTCCATGTATGGCCCCTATGAGGTTATTTCCATATCGGAAATATTTTCGATGTGCAATGGAACAATCAAAAGTGATATTCTCATTCTTGTGAAACCAGGTTTTGATCACATCTGACAAAAAGAATCCTGAGACATAGTCATGATTTGATGGGCAATGGATGTAATGCACATCAGCAACTGTGATCAGTTTCTCCAAAACCTCAACAATCACATCCTTTGCTGTCAAGTAATTTTCGTACCACATACCATCGGTGTCCTGGGGTGTGTTGCTTGTCGTGGTCCTTTTGGCGTTGTCGGTGTGCAAAATATCATTCCCACCAATGAACAGGATTTGATCAATGTTGAATGATGAGGTTTTGTCAAGTATTCCCTGGACACCCTCATGAACTCTTTTGGATGCAATTTCTACATCATAAGCATCACCAGTCTCAAAGGCTGTGGCCAATTTACCGATATGAATGTCAGCTGGATCAATGACCAAAAGGTGAGAATCTTTCGATTGCTGTCTTTTTAGCTTTGGATAGACTGGAGCGGCCTGGAGCATTTCATCTTTCAGCTCATCAAAAATTTGCTGGTAAGTTTTGCCATGATTTTTGACAAACATTGAAATGCGCTTTGATTTGTGCCAGTAGTGTTTGACGTCCTTTGCTGGGATTCCTAGCCTCTCAGCTTCTTCCTGGAGCACTTTGTGGTCATCACCAAACAAAACCCCCAGGTCTTTCGCTGTGAGCTGACTGATCTTAGTTGAAGTAGATGGTAAGGAAAAGCAATGGATAGGGCCTTATTCAATACAAACACTAAAATAATTTAATATGAAAAGTTTTGGAACAAGTAAAGAGTGTTTACTTACTGATGAAATGTCTTGGGAAACTGTAGGCGAGGGAGTAAAAAGAAAAATAATGGGATACGACGATTCGATCATGTTGGTTCACGTATCTTTTGAAAAAGGAAGTATCGGACCGATGCACCAGCATCATCATTCTCAAGTAACACATGTCGTTAAGGGTACCTTTGATGTAACGATCGGAGGAAAAACAAAAACCCTCAAGGCAGGGGATAACTTTTATATTCCTACCAATGTGCTACACGGAGCGGTTTGTACAGAAGCTGGAGAATTGATCGATGTTTTTAGCCCAATTCGAGAAGATTTTATGGAATAAAAATGTTAAAAGTTTTAACAATTGATTATTTTTAATATATTTGGTTCACCAACTTGGTAAACCAACTTGGTAAACCAGTTTAAAACAAACAGAGAAAGAGTACCGTTCTTTGCATTTTATGTCACTCTAAACCAGTGATGAAGACACCGCCAGGGAAGGTAGGATCAAGTTTATTTGAATTTCCTATTTACACTGTGCGATCATCTTTTTTAAAGATGAATTTATTAACTAAAAACAAACTAATTAAACAACGTATGAAAATTAAATCTCAATTAACACTGTTATTTGTTTTGATGGGCGTGGTCTTAGGATTTGCTCAAACACAAGTCAGTGGAACAGTTTCGGATGCAAATGGTGATCCAATACCAGGTGCAACTGTACTTGTTCAAGGAACAAACAATGGAACAACTTCCGACTTTGACGGAAATTTTTCTATTGCAGTAGAAGAAAACCAAAACATAGAAGTTACATATATAGGTTACACTTCACAAACAATTTTATTCACTGGTCAAGATAGTTTAAGCGTTAGCTTAACTGAAGATCTAAATGAATTAGACGAAATTGTAATTACAGGTTACGGTTCAACTAAAAAGGCGAACCTTACAGGTGCAATTGCCAAAGTTACAGGTTCAGATATTGCGAGTGTTCAAACCGCTCGTGTAGATGATGCTCTTGCTGGTAAATTATCTGGGGTATTTATTCAAAACCAAAGTGGTAATCCTGGTGCTGACCCTAAAATTGCAATTAGAGCAGCATCTTCCATCACAGGTAATTCTAACCCACTAATTGTTGTGGATGGATATCCTATTTCTGGAAGTTTAGCAACAGTTAACCCAAATGATATCGAAAGTATAGAAGTATTGAAAGATGCATCTTCGGCTGCTATCTATGGTTCACGAGGAGCTAACGGGGTTATTTTAGTTACTTCTAAAAAAGGTAAATCAGGTGCAACCAAGTTTAGCTACAATGCTTATACTAGTTTTTCTGACAAATACAGAGAAAACATCAACATGACTGCAGGCCAATGGGGTGCACATGCTGAAGCAGAAATAGCGAATGGAAACTGGGATATTACAGAGCTTAACTCTATTGCTCCTGGATATGCTGATTATAAAATATGGGGATATAAAAATTCTCCCGATGTTGTAGCTATTGAAGACTATGTTTTCGATGGAGGTAGCACGCAAAGCCATAACTTTAGTGCAAGTGGAGGTAATGAAAACTCTAACTTTTTTGCATCTGTTGGATACCAAGATGTAGATGGTATTACAATCACACAAGATTTCCAAAGAATTAATGCACGTTTAAGCGTAGACACTAAATTAGGTGATAAGTTTAAGGCTGGAGTAAGCTTTAATGGTTATACTTCTCAAAGTACTGCCTTAGAACATGATTTGAGAGATATTTTAAGAGGAGGTAGCCTTCACCCAATATACCATACTGCTGAGTCTATTGCTTTTGTTCAAGAATTAGAAGCAAGACACCGAGCATTAGGTATTAGAGTTGATAGAAGAGGTAATGTAGGAGGTTTCCAGGCTTTTGATGATAATAAGCCAAAGGAACAAATCCCAGGAACTCACGCTGCTCTTAGTATTTATGATCTTGAACCTGGTGACCCTGCATGGGATTTCCATTACGGAAGAATTGGTAACGGTATCGGTGGTTCTAGTAACCCAGGTACTGCATCTTTGATAGACAATAAGTCAAATACTGGTAAAGAATATTTTGCTAATATTAGTGCTTATTTAGAGTACAATATTGCAGAAGGATTGAATTTAAAAACAGTTCTTGGTGGTGATTACAGAAGTACTCAAGCTAATAGACATTATCTAGTAAGTGGAGATAACAACGGAGAGTTAAAAGACACTTACCTCGATCAAGATAACGTGAGCAGATCTTCTTGGTTAAGTGAAACTACTTTAACCTACAAAACAGTAATTAACGACGTACATGACATTACCGGACTAATAGGTGTAGAGGTTCAAAAAAATCAAGTTTCTGGTATCTATATTGATGGAAACAACGTCGGATCAATTCTTGGAGATCCTTTAAATTATGCTTTGTTAACTAATGCAGACACTGAAGTATCTGAAAAAGAAGACCTTAATCAAAGAGAGAGTGTTTTTGCACGACTAGGTTATGCATATGACAATCGTTATTTAGTTTCTGCCTCTGTAAGAAGAGATGGTGATTCTCGTTTTGGATCAAACAATAGACATCAAATATTCCCTGCTTTTTCTATCGGATGGAATCTTCACAATGAAGCTTTTTTCAATAACGCAGGTTTAGTGAGTAAATTAAAACCAAGAATTAGTTATGGTTCTTTAGGAACGGTATCGAATTTAGGGTATCATAATGCATTGAGTTTTGTAAATGCATCTGGTACTGTATTGGGTAACGGATTCAATATTCCTTCCGATTTATCAAATCCAGATTTAACTTGGCAAACGAATACAGAAACAAACTTTGGTATAGATTTAGGGATCTTAAACAACCGCATCACGTTTGGAGTAGATTATTATACATCTGATATCGAAGACATTTTAATTGATCAAAGTGTTCCACAGATTTTCGGAAGAAAATCTATTAGACTTAATTCTGGAGATTTAAAAAGTTCTGGTTTGGAATTTGAATTGAATGCAGGAATTATTCAAAATGGAAACCTTACATGGAGCATGTCTGCAAACCTTTCAACAGTTAAAACTGAAATCACTGATCTAGGAAGTCTTTCTGCATTACCGGATAACAATTCTTACGGTACTTCTGGTAGAGGTGGTGTTTACAGAAACTATGTTGGTGGAGAGATTGGAGAAATCTGGACTCTTGAAACCACAGGATCAGTTGCAATGGAGCATGTAATTAATCCATTAGATGTAATTGGTAATACCTCTGGTGAGGTGTATGTTGTAGATCAGAATGGTGATGGTCGCATTGATGCTACAAAGTCTGTTGCAGACGGAGGAGATTTAGTAAAACAAGGGACAAATACTCCAGATTTTTATTGGGGTATGTCACACAACCTAAATTACAAGAACTTTGACTTGGGTCTTCAATTCCAAGGGAGTCATGGTGGAATTGTCTACAATGTAGATCCACTTTACAATGGATCAAACTGGGGTGGAAGATTACGTTCTAGTTTTGATGCAAATGGAGACGGACAAGAAGATGCTACAGGTAAATTTTATAAGAGAGAGAGAGATTTCACGGACCATGTAATTCAAGATGCTAGTTTTATAGCTTTAAGAAACTTAACATTTGGTTATACTCTTGATGATTCTTTAATTAACCAAGTTGGATTAAGTTCTGTTAGAGTTTATGCTGCAGCTACAAACTTACTCTACATTATGGCTGATAATTATACATCATACAATCCAGAAGGTGTTGACACATCTAGTTCATCTAAATATGCAGGGCCAATAACTTATGGTCACCAATCAGGTGAAACACCAATCGCGAGAAGCTTTACATTTGGTTTAAACATTAACTTCTAAACAAAAAATAATGAAAAAAATATTTATATTACTGGCTACAGCGCTATTTACATCAGCATGTACTGCAGATTTAGATCAGGTTCCGCCTAATCTAGGAGCTTCTGAGTCCATTACTGACTTCACCCCGGTATTATTTGCTGCTTATAATTATCAAAATCAAGCAGTTGCACCGATGGCGATTTTTGGAGATTTTAGATCCGATAATGCTTTATTTGATGAAGAGTTTACAGCCTTCGATACGTTTACTTTACCAAGTACATTGGCAGGTGACGCGACTCAAGCTTTTTTAGAGCCATTTTATGTTGCTTTGTATAACTCTATACTAAGTGCGAATAATGTTATTGAAAACTCATCTGATGCTACTCTAGTTGCTGAAGCAAGATTTTTGAGAGGCTTATCTTATTTTAAATTAGTACAAGTATTTGGAGATGTTACAGTAAACTTATTGAATGCAACTCCGGATCAAATCGCAGCAGCGGATATAACAAGACAACCAAAAGCAAGTGTTTATACTGATGTAATTATTCCAGATTTAGAAGCAGCACGTGATGGATTGGCTGCCTCTACAGCTGCAGCAGCTAAAGGTAGAGCTACTAAATATGCTGCCCAAGGTTTACTCGGTAAAGTTTTAGCTACTACCGGTAATTATCCAGAAGCTGAGGCTCAATTAGCAACAGTTATGAGCGGAACAGGTGCAGCTGGAATTATCAGCTCAACATCATTTGCTGATGTTTTTAGTTCTGACTTAAATGCCGAGATTCTTTTTGCAACACAGCTTTCTTCTTCATTTTCATACAGTAATGAAATTTTCACGAATTGGTTTGCTGGGAATAACACAAAAGCTGATCAGGGTGGCCCAGTTTCACCTAATTTAGTTAGTGCTTTTGCTGCTAATCCAGCTGACGTTAGAGGAGCTTTGACCGTTGATAATAATGGAGGTGATCCTATTGCAACTAAGTTTGCAAGAGGCACGGAACAAGATTGGATCGAATTAAGAATAGCTGATGTTGTATTGTTATATGCTGAAGCGTTGAACGAAAACAACAAGACAGCTCAAGCAATTACTGAATTAAATAGAATCAGAACAAGAGCTGGTTTAGCTGCTACTGCAGCTATTTCTAAGGCTGACGTTAGACAAGCTATCCTTGATGAGAGAAGACTTGAGCTTGCTCTTGAAGGACACAGATGGTTTGATTTAGTTCGTGCTGAAGCTGCTGAAGCAGGTTTAATGAATGCAAACATGGGGGCTACTGTTCCTAGTTCTCTTTATATTTTCCCTTTACCAACCACAGAGATTACTTCATTCCCCGATATAACTCAAAACCCAGGTTACTAATATCAGTATTTCACGGTATCAATTCTATAGAAACCTTTACTACAGATTTTAGCGCTTAAGTCATTAAAAAGGATAGGTTTACCTATCCTTTTTTTATCAATATTAAAATAAACTAGATTAGAATAATGAGTACAAATAACAGAGTAGCTTTAGTAACTGGTGCCACTGGCGGAATCGGATTTGAAGTAGCAAAGCGTTTAGGTCAGGATGGCTATACGGTAATCTTGAACGGTATCGAAGATGCTGCCGGAGCAGAACGAGTAGCTGAGTTAGCTTCAGAAGGAATCACAGCAGAATATATGGGCTTTGATGTAACCAATGAATCAGAAGTAACTTCAAATATCAATGCAATTGGAGCTAAACATGGCAAGATCGATGTATTGGTAAACAATGCAGGAGGTCTAGGAGGACGTTCTCGTTTTGAGGAAATGACCACTGAGTTTTATAAGAACGTAATGGCGTTGAACTTGGATTCAGTATTCTATGCTTCACGTGCAGCGATTCCTTTCCTTAAAAAAGGAGAGCTTCCAACGATCATCAACTATACATCGAATGCAGGATGGAATGCAGGAGGTCCAGGAGCAGGAATCTACGGAACATCAAAAGCAGGCGTTCATGCAATCACACGAGCACTAGCAAAAGATTTAGCAGAGTATGGTATCCGCGTAAACGCTGTTTCACCAGGAACAATCGATACGCCTTTCCATGCACAGATCAAATCGACTAAGCCGGAAGTTTTTGCATCATGGAAAAACAACATCATGCTCGGAAGATTAGGTCAGCCAGAAGAAGTAGCTTCTGTAGTGTCATTCTTATCTGGGAAAGATGCAGCGTTTATCACTGCAGAAACGATCCAGATTGGAGGAGGACAAGCTTTGGGTATCTAAGCTATTGAACTGATAATCCACTTTATATAAATCCTTTAACACAAACTCAATGCTTTCATTTTATGATAATATAGTTATCGTTGCCTACTTCATTTTAATGTTGGTGGTAGGTGTAGTGTTTAAACGCATGAATAAGAATACTAGTGACTATTTTCGTGGCGGAGGGAGTATGTTGTGGTGGCTTGTAGGAGCAACTACATTCATGTCGTTCATTAGTGCTGTTACCTATACAGGTGCAGCAGGGAAGGCATACGAAACAGGAACTTTTGTTTTTGTAGTCTATATTGGCAACGGAGTTGGTTTTTTTATTAGTTACTTATATTTTTCGAAGCGATTTAGACAAACAAGAGTTGTAACTGCCATTGAAGTTGTAAGAGAACGTTTTGGAAAAGTTAATGAACAATTTTTCACATGGATGGTGGTACCCTTTGGTGTAATTCATGGCGGCGTTTGGTTGTATAGTTTAGGAATAATTATTTCAACTGTGTTTGGAGTAAGTATGGAAATTACAGTCTTGACTGTTGGGGTCACAGTGTTAACCATATCTCTTTTAGGAGGTTCATGGGCAGTAGTTGCCAGTGATTTCATGCAATTGATGATTATGGTTCCAGTAGCCATTGTCATGGCATTTTTATCTTTACGTGAACTTGGTGGTGTAGGTAATTTTATAGAACAACTGCCTACGACCCATTACAATTGGTCTGAATTAGCTGACAGTAAAATTGTTTGGCTTTGGGTTATTGCTTCGTTCAGTAAACAGTTCTTCTCGGTTAATAATACCAATGATGGGTATCGATTTTTAGCCGTTAAAGATTCTGACCAAGCACGGAAAGCTTCCCTAATGGCATCAATTTTATTCTTCACGATTACCTTCATTTGGTTTATTCCTCCGATGGCAGCTTCGATTTTGTTTCCAGATATTTCGGTAGTAGAATCACTAAAACCTCTCGGCGATAAAGCAGTTGATGGTATTTATTTGGCAATGGGGATTGAGTTACTTCCTGTCGGAATGATTGGTGTGATGATTTGCGCTATTTTTGCAGCAACAATGTCCTCCATGGATAGTACATTGAATAGGAACGCTGGTATTTTTATCCGTAATTTTTATAAACCTATTCTCAGAAAAAACGCAAATGATAAAGAATTATTTAGAGCGTCGCTTGTGGTTACCGTTTTTCTTGGAGCATTAGTTATTCTTTCAGCAATTTTCTTTAGTGAACTGGAAGGAATAAATTTATTTGATATCAATATGAGACTTGGAGCCATGATTTCGCTTCCATTTATGATCCCCTTAACCTGGGGTATTATTTTTCAAGATACTCCCCGTTGGGCAGGGTGGTCTACCGTATTGTTAGGGATGTTAATTTCGTATATCATTCAAACCCATATTGGACCAGAAGCACTATTAGATATTATCGGTGTTGCAGCGCCATGGTCCAAACGTGAATTGATTGATGTAATGTTCTTTTCTAATGTGTTTGCTGTGATTATATTGTGTTCTTCTTGGTTTTTGGGAGCTCGGTTCTTTAAAAATACATCTCCTAAAGTTTATCATGAACAAGTAGATGATTTCTTTGTAAAAATCAATACTCCAATTGATTTTGAAAAAGAGCATGGGCACAAAGGAAATGATGCTGAACAATTCAAAATTCTAGGGAATATGTGCCTTGTTTACGGGAGTTTTCTGTCCTTATTGATCTTAATTCCGAATGATCTTATAGGCAGGCTTTGTTTTGCCTTTATTGGAGGGACAATGCTTTCCGTTGGCTACATTTTCAAAAACAAGTTTAAAAAGAGTAAAAAGTAAGTATTGACATATAAACTCTCAAATTCAAAATTTAAAAAATGAGTAGTAAATTAAAAGTATTAATTTCTGGAACTGGATTTGCAGGTCAAGGCCATGCGGATGCATTCAGAGCCATGGGAGCAGAGGTGGCAGGTATGGTTGGAAGAACTCCAAGCGTAGTTAAAGAGGTGACGGAGAAAATGAATATTCCATATGCTGGTTCTGATTGGGAGCAAGCATTAAAAGATTGCAAACCAGATATTGTATCTATTGCCACGCCTGGAGGTGCTCATTATGAACCTATAAAACAAGCCATTGCATTCGGCTGTCATGTATTCAGTGATAAGCCTTTAACAGATAAAGGAGAAACTGCATTAGAATTATACGAGCTAGCTCAAGAAAAAGGTGTAAAAACAGCTTTCGCATCCAGTTTTCGTTATATGCCGCATATTCAACATGCAAAACAGTTAGTTGCTGATGGAGCTATTGGAGAACCTGTTGAAGTTGAGTGTATATCTCATTTTGCCCTTGAGCGCGATATCCCTTTTGGATGGTCACATAGAAAAGAAGCTGGTGGAGGTCGTTTAAATAACAACTTTACTCATATGATTTCAATTGTAACTTCTGTTATTGGCGAAAAAATACTATCTCTTATTGGTGAAGTACGTGATGATTTGGGTAGAGCACCCATAGTAGAAGGAGTTCATAATTTTAAAACGCGAAGAGATTTTATTCCTAAGGATTTAAATGACCCTTCACTCGAATGGGGAGAAAGTAATGTGGAATGGTCTTATACGGTTTTAGCAAAATTAGAAAGTAAATTTGCTAATAATCCAGTTTCAGTTTTATTCAAACATGGCGGACTTAACCCTAAATTTCAAGAAAATCACCTTGTTTTTTATGGTACAAAAGGAGCTATTTTTATTGATGGACATTACGGTATGGGGCCACTGAATTATTATGACGAAACTAAAACGTGGAACGAATTAGCGCTTCCCCAAAATATTGTAGATAACCAACCAAAAATTGAAGGTGATACGGAACGAAATTGGCATTATCTGGTCCGGGAGTTTGTAAATGATATTAAAGGTGAACCTTTTGAGTCTTATCAAACTTTTAAAGAAGGAAGTTTATACCAAAAAATGATTGATATTATTAGGAAAAATGATAATTGGACAGACGTAAATCATCTCCAATAAAAATAATAAACTATGTTTTATGACTATTTAGTAATTGGTCTCTATTTTATACTGATTCTTACCATTGGTGTTGTGTTTTCACGAATGGCAAGTAAATCAACTAGTGATTATTTTCGTGGTGGCGGAAGAATGTTGTGGTGGATGGTTGGTTCGACGGCTTTTATGGCACAATTTTCTGCAGTAACATTTACAGGAGCTGCAGGAAAAGCTTTTGCAGATGGGTTTGCAATATGCGCTGTGTACATTGGTAATACGTTTGCATTCTTTGCAGGATGGGCATTCTTTTCTCACCGGTTTAGACAAATGCGAGTAGATACTCCTACTGAAGGTATTAGGAAAAGATTTGGTCCTCAAAATGAATTATTTTTTTCGTGGGCGCTCATAGTCTTTTCCTTTATAAACGCTGGGGTTTGGTTAAACGCTTTAGGTGTTTTTACTAGTGTAGTTTTTGATGCTGACATTAGTATTACGATTATAGCGATTGGTTTTACAGTGCTTTTTGTATCTGTTTTATCTGGAGCTTGGGGTGTTGTAGCTTCTGATTTTGTACAAACGCTTGTTGTGGCTGTTGTTTCTGTAGCTACTGCAATTGTTGCTTTAGTGCTGGTTGATGGTCCTGTTAAGATGATTGAAAATTTCCCAGGAGGATTTCTGGTTGGACCCAATATGAATTATCCATTAATACTAATTGGAACGTTCATTTTTTTCTTACCCAAACAGATAATAACAATGATGAATCTTCATGATTCGTTTCGATTTTTAGGAGCAAAAGACACAAAGAATGCACGAAAAGCAGCTTTATTAGCGATGACACTAATGGGTCTAGGGACTATTATATGGTTCATTCCTCCATGGGTAGCAGCCTCTTTGTACCCTGATTCACCCTTAGATTACCCTCAACTAGGAAACAAAGCAAAAGATGCAGTATATCTCGTATTTGCCCGAAATGTTATGCCAATTGGAACTGTTGGTTTATTGATGGCAGGTCTTTTTGCAGCATCAATGTCTTCCATGGATTCTGCGCTTAATAAGAATGCGGGAATCTTTGTTCGAAGTATTTATGAACCTTTTTTAGCTAAAAGAGGTGAGCAGAAAAAGGACGACAAGAAAATGTTGAATATAAGTAAGCTAGTAAGCTTTATTAGTGGCCTAGTAGTAATAGCAGTAGCCTTATATTTCGCTTCACTAAAAGAATTGAGTTTGTATGAACTCATGATGCGTGTTTCCACGATGGTACAAGTACCTATGATGATACCACTTTTATTAGGAATTATTATAAAGCGCACGCCAAAGTGGGCACCATGGACAACAATTACGGTTGGCCTGATTGTATCTTTGATGGTTGATAATGTATTCACACCCGATGTTGTTGTGTCTTGGTTTAGAGTGGAGTCGCTTACAAGTCGTGAAGTTGTTGATATGAATATAATCCTTACCATTGCCGGTCATGTATTCATAACAGGTAGCTTTTTTTGGGCTACATCTCTATTTTATAATGAGGCAAAAGACACACACAAATTAGAGACAGACCGCTTTTTTGAGGACATAAATACTCCTATAGTTTCAGATGGTCAGCAAGATGAAATTGACAGTCAACAACGAAATAAATTAGGTGGTATGGTTTTGATTATGAGTGCAGGTATTCTGTTAATGGCATTAATTCCCAATCCGAATTGGGGTAGGTTAATGTTTGTAATATGTGCCTTAATTATTGCAACCGTAGGCTACCTATTAAGGCGAATTGCTAAATCAAAAGTTTCTTAATAAAAAACAATGCATAATAGACACCTTTTATTTTTTGTATCATTTTTTGCTTTTTTATACTCTTGCAGTAAACCCAAGATAATTTTATCTGATGGAGTAGACAAATCTGCTGGCGGCGTTAACTGTTATGTCATTGCAACGCCATCTGCAACTTATTTTTTAGAAAAAGAGGGCGGAGGTTTATCAAGTATGATTGACAAAGAAGGAATAGATTGGATTGGTTTTCACAGAAAAGAAGGTTCAGGTCATAAAGGAGAATACAGAGGATTTCCGAATATTCATAAACAAGATGGGAACTATTTTCATGCTATGAATGTTAAAACAGATGCTTCAAATTCTGTCGTTAATATCGTATCTGATGACCATGTCAGAATTACATTTTCCTCCGATAATAAAAAATG
>Ga0209138_1000118_pt1 | contig 76884 bp, 66 predicted proteins | sample SaaInl3SG_22_DNA_FD_184645 | JGI IMG/M metagenome (GOLD analysis project Ga0209138, IMG submission 184645) | Marine microbial communities from expanding oxygen minimum zones in the Saanich Inlet - ESP_153SG_22_DNA (SPAdes) (version 2) | ecosystem: Environmental > Aquatic > Marine > Intertidal...
CCAGGTGTGCGTAAAAAAGGTACTAAGAACAAAGTAGGACTAATCGAAGCGTTTGAAGATAAAAGCACTAAAGGCTACAACTGGAACAACATGATGCTACAACGTTGGACTGATCACGAAGGTGCAGAACATCGTGTACTAGATGACTACAATCGTAATGTTGTACTGTGCGATTTAACTGCACAGCCCGAAGACATTAGACAAGAAATAAATAATACTATCCAATCAGCAGAAAGTAAAAATATTTCGCAAGTAGGCATGCGACTAATGAAATTTTGTGCTCGGTGGGACTTACAGCGTATTGCAGATCAAGCAGCAATGTACGCAGAACCATTACAAGCGAGGTATAACGTATGAGTGTAAAAGCAAAACCAGTTTTAGAAAACAAGTTTTGGATTGTTGAAGAAAAAGGACAACGTATTGGAACATTAAGTAAAAGCGACGATGGGTATATCCTTGCTAAAAAAGGTGATGTAAAAGTTTATTCTTCTGAACGTCAATTAAAAAAACATGTTGGTTTAAAATTTACTATTAGCGATCTTGCAAATAAAAAGCTATTAGAAGTACAGGATGTACACGGATATCCTGCAAAAGGAATTCCTTATAATAGCATGTTTGATATTAAAAGAAAATTGCCTCTATTTACTAAAAGTGAAAAATCTAAAAGTGTATATTGTGCAGGATATTACCTTATAAAGTTTAATGTGAATTGGCTTAAAAGTTTCTGTCCTAAACTAATTACAGTCGAACGAAACGAATATATTGGCCCGTTTAAAACTGAAATAGAGATGAAAGAAAAATTAAAGCATGTCAATAGAGCCAATTAATACAATACCTATACAGCAATTTTTACAAAAGGTTAAATCTGCAGACAGCGGCAATGCAAGAGAAGTTAAACTAGACATTGCTACTGCTAAAAATTTAGCGTTTACATTAGGCATTGTAATGAGTAGAATGAACGGTGATTTAGAAAAATTTGTAAAAGAAAATGCTGGTGGATCTATGGAAGATCTTGTAATTGAGTTAGGTAGTAGCAACTCGGATTGGTAGATAACAGCGTATAAAAAGATAAATATATGCGTATATAATTGGAGACGCATATGAGTAGGCCAAAGCCAAATGTTTTAATGGAGTATACAAATCCAGCAACCTACAAATCTGAACAAATTTTACACGCAGAAGCAATATGGGCTGTTTTTTACAACGGAGAACCTTTTAACTTAAAAAGTTCAAATGCTCTTACAAACTATCCTGGACCAAAATACAAAAAAACAAGTTTTTCAAATCCTGGTCATGCACACAATCTATCTAAAAAACTAAATCAAATGTTTAAAACAGATAAGTTTACCGTTGTAAAATTAACTTCGGGCGAAACTATAGAAAATGTCTAATAAAACTGTTTACACAAAATTGTTTTTAAGAGAATTAGGACAATCTGTAAATGAGCAAAATGTCAAGGCTATGATGCCTATATGGTGGTACAACACTCGAGACAAAGAAATAGGCGGACTGCGATTAACCGACGACGGTTTCGATACTATAAATAAAATAGAACTTGCAACATACGACATACCGTATCCAAAAGATATGCCGGTAACTACACAAGTAATTATTTTTTTAGATCAATTTATTGATTGTCCTTATTATCTAACTAATAGAAGTATTACTGTTACCAATGAAAAGAAAGCAGTTGAGCTTACATTGTTTAGTGGCGATTTACGTAAATACGGTTTAACAAAAGCAATGAAACGACATGAGGATTGATTTACACGGATATCATATCCACGAAGGTTGGCGTAAATTTAAAATAGCAATTGATCGTGCATACTATGACAATCATAAGAAAGTTACAGTTATAACAGGTCAAGGTGCTATGATGCACGAATTTCCTACATGGGCACACAATCACCCATTAGTCAAAGAATGTAGACAAGAAAACCATAATCCCGGAAGTTTTAGTATAAAATTAAAGAAAAAAGGTTGACTTTAACTGTACTTATGCTATTATAAAACATAGGCACAAAACACAAAGGATATACTATGTCTGAAGCACGTACACTTAACCCTAACAAAGCAAAAAACGCATTGCGTATTGCAATGCAAAAGAAACGTCCAATTTTCCTTTGGGGTCCTCCTGGTATTGGTAAATCTGATATTGTAGCACAGATTACAGATAGTCTGTCTAACTCATATCTTATTGACATTCGTTTGTCGCTGTGGGAACCCACCGACATCAAAGGTATTCCGTATTTTGATAGCAATGCTAACAAAATGGTTTGGGGTGCTCCGGCAGAACTGCCAGATGAGGCTATGGCAGCTGAATACGACCATATTGTTTTGTTCTTAGACGAAATGAACTCAGCTGCTCCTGCTGTACAAGCGGCAGCGTACCAATTGATTCTAAATCGTCGTGTAGGACAGTACAAACTGCCAGACAATGTTATTATTGTTGCGGCAGGTAACCGCGAAGCAGACAAAGGCGTAACTTATCGTATGCCTGCTCCACTTGCTAACCGATTTATCCACATCGAAATGGGTGTCAACTTTGACGACTGGTTTAACTGGGCAGTTGATAACAAAATCCACCAAGATGTTGTCGGTTATTTGCAATTTGCTAAACAAGACTTATACGACTTTGATCCTAAAAGTTCAAGTCGTAGTTTTGCTACACCACGTAGCTGGAGTTTTGTAAGCGAATTGTTAGACGATGAATTCGACGATGGCACCACAACCGATCTTGTTGCCGGTGCAGTAGGCGAAGGCCTAGCAGTTAAGTTTATGGCTCACCGTAAGGTTGCTGCAAACATGCCGAATCCTACAGACATTCTGCAGGGTAAAGTAAAAGAGCTTAAGACTAAAGAAATCAGTGCCAAGTATTCCTTGACTGTATCTCTTTGCTATGAGCTAAAAGAAGCAAGTGACGTAAACGATAAGAAGTTTGACGACAAGGTTAATAATTTCTTGCGCTTTGCAATGGATAATTTTGAAACTGAGCTAGTTGTAATGGGTATTAAACTTGCTCTTACACAATACTCACTTCCAATTGATCCAGACGAAGTAGAATGCTTTGACGAGTTTCACGATCGTTATGGCAAGTATATTAAGGCTGCACAAAGCACATAACGGTACATAATGGGTAACTTTTGAGTTACCCATTTTTTCTAGTTGACATATATGATATAGATGCTATAATATATGTATAAGTTAACAAAAGGGCGATAACAATGGCTACTAAAGATACACAATCTAAACTGAAAAATTGGGAACCAAATCCTAACATTACAGAAGCAGAACTTTTATCCATGCGCGATGAAGTACACGAACGCATTATTACTGCCCGTGTAGGTCTATTGTTGCGCCATCCGTTCTTTGGTAACATGGCAACACGTTTAAAAATTCAGGCAGCAGATGAGTGGTTAGGAACTGCCGCTGTAGACGGTCGTAATTTGTTTTACAACACACAGTTCTTTAATGCAATGGATAATAAAGAAATCGAGTTTGTTCTTGCACATGAAATTTATCATATGGTATACGATCATCTAAGCCGGCGTGATAACCGCAATCCTATGCTTTATAACATTGCCGCTGATTATATTGTTAACAACGAACTTGTAGACGGTCGTATTGGTAAAAAGCCTAGCATTGTAGATTGTTTCCAAGACTTTAAATATCGTGGTTGGACATCAGAAGAAGTTTACGACGAGCTGTTTGAAGAAGCTAAAAAGAATGGCGAAGAGTATCTCAAACAACTAGGCGAAATGTTAGATGAACATTTGGACTTAGAAGGTGAAGATGGTGATGAAGGCGAGAATGGCAAAGACGGCAAAGGTCGTCCTAAGTACAGCAAAGAAGAAATCGATCAAATCAAAGACGAAGTAAAAGAAGCTATGATTAATGCTGCTCAGACTGCTGGTGCTGGTAACACACCTGCAGGTGTACAGCGTCTTATCAAAGAGATGACAGAATCTAAAATGAACTGGCGTGAACTATTGCGTCAGCAAATCCAGAGTACAATCAAAAGTGATTATACATTTAGTCGTCCATCACGTAAAGGTCAAATGACTGGTGCTATTTTGCCAGGTATGAATTATCAAGACACTATTGATATCTGTGTAGCAATTGACATGAGTGGCAGTATTGGAACTCAACAAGGTGCAGACTTCTTAGGTGAAATCAAAGGCATTATGGAAGAATATCAAGACTATAATATCAAGGTGTGGTGCTTTGACACAAAAGTCTACAATGAACAAGATTTTACTGCCGACAGTGGCGAGGACTTGTCTGAATACGAAATTATGGGCGGCGGTGGCACCGACTTTGATGCTAACTGGAAGTACATGAAAGAACAAGATATTCAACCTAAAAAGTTCCTTATGTTTACAGATGGTTATGCTTGGGATAGCTGGGGTGACCCAGACTACTGCGATACGGTATTTGTTATTCACAGCAATCATGATAAAAATTTGCAAGCGCCATTTGGCATAACAGCTCACTACGAGGAGGCAGCTTGACAAAAACTTTGATTAAAGAGTTGGATGTTTTAAAATTAAGGCGTGTAGATTTTTGTCCTGATCATTTTACAACAACAAATACTCCACGTCACTACAACCTTGAAAATGCTATTGTAGCATGGATAGAAACAAATCTAAGTGGAAGATTTTTCTTTGGACTAAATATTGAGTTAAAAAACAATACTGTAGAAAAAGTTTATACTATAGGGTTTGAAAGGGCAAGCGAACTTAGTTTTTTTATGTTAGCTTGTCCACATTTAAAATACAATTAAAAATGCGCAGATAATTATATTTGTAAAAGGAGAAAATACATGTCAGCGACACAAGAACAAAATGCTAATGAATTAAATATTCAAGACTTAGCAGTAATGCGTAGCGTTATTGAATTAGCTACAGAACGTGGCACATTCAAAGCACCCGAAATGGCTGCTGTAGGCACACTGTTCAACAAATTAGACCAGTTTTTAAAACAAGTCGAAGAACAAGCTAAAGCAGCTCAAGAAGGTGCAGAAGCAGCTCAAGAATCAGCCGATACAGGCGCAGGAGAAGAAAATGGCTAATATTAAACATGTGGGAAGAATTACCCATAATCAACGAAAAGTAGTTGTTGCATACAGAGTTATTCCGGGTGACCCAGAAAACTGCTTGATTGTGTCAACTGAAAGTCTTAGTGCTGATGAACACGATGCATTAATTAAAGCAGTTGAATCAGCTAGTGGACAATCTGCATACGAATTTGCAGAAGCAATGGCACGTAATAGTTTACCAGACGGCCGTAACATGCTTGCTGGGTTTCAAAAAACAGGAAAGTTTCAAAAAGTACCAACTAAAATGGTAGAAATGACTCCTAATACTATTACATCAGTAAACTTAGCTGAATTAAATCAAATTATGGCTGATCAAAAAGGCGTAACTATAAACGACTTGGCTCTTAAGGACGAACAGGGAAATACTGTTCCAGTTCGTAGTAGTGCCAGTGATACACAAATTGATCCGGCGGCACTATATACAAATGAACAACCAGCTACTACAACAACAGCAGCATCAGATGGTGTACTTTCAGATGAAGATTTAGCTGCTCAATACAGATCACAAGCCGATGCACTATTTAAAGAAGCAAAGGCATTACGTGAACAGGCGGAAGAGTTGGTTCCAACAAAAAAGAAAAGCACAAAAAAGTCAACTGAAACAGTATAATGAAAAAAACTGAAACATACTGGCAAGAAATTTTTGATACTGTTGACATGAAATACTTGCCAGTATCTTATATGAAATCAATTGAAGTTGAGTTTACTGATGGCGAGATTTGGGAAATAGATCTTGATGAAAAAGAAAGTGAAAATGTTCCTGTTGACGAAGTATTAGATAATTTTTTTGAAGAATACGAAAATACTATCAAGGAAGTGCAGTTTAAGTTAGATTTTGATAAAATCAAATACGATATTTCAAAACGTACAACAAAATTTTTAAAACATAACAAATAATAAACTGCCTATAGTGATAAATACTATATAAGAAATACGTCACCTAGGAGATATTTAACATGGCTTTGCGATTAAGACGCGGTACAGATGCAGAACGCTTACTAATTACCCCAGCAGATGGGGAAATGATCTGGACTACAGATACACAAGAATTATATGTAGGGAATGGCACTACTGTAGGCGGTATTAGAATTACCGGTGCGCTAAATGATAGCCCAGAATCACTTACACGAAACCTTGACTTAGATTCTAATACAATTTTTGGATCAGGTGATATTAATATAAGTGGACAAATTACTACATCAGGATCAATAACTGCTACAGGAACAGTGACAGCCGGTAGTTTAGTAGGCGATGGTAGTCAAATTTACAATCTTAGTGCTGCAAATTTAGATGTAAGTGATTTAGTTGTTGAAGGTGGTGCATATTATTTAAATATTGTTGGACCAGATAGTGCAAGCGTACTTGATACACAAGCAAGTGAACTTAATATAGATAGTATTACAGGAACATCTATTAGATTATCGGAAGATGCAGATATTGGAGGCAGTGTAACAGCAAATCAATTTTATGGCGATCTAATCGGTGAAGTTAATTCAGAAGATAGTACTATTGTAATTGACAGATTTGGCAACTTATTTACAGAAGAAATTACTGCTGATTTTTTAAAATTTAAAAGAAGTGACACAGCAACTAACAATGTACAAATTGAAGGTAACGACAATTCATCCGGATTGTTTTTAACAAGAATATCGCCAAGTGGTTCAGGATTTCCAGATTTACTCGGTCGTGTAAATTTTGACGATGATAATTTAGATACACAAACAAGAACTACCTATGCATTTATTAGTGCTTCGCCTTACGGAATGTTTTTAAGTGCAGACCAAACCGGAATACATGCAGGAGATAAAGTTACAAATTTCGTTAACGGTGCAATTGGAATCGGCGGTTTACCAACTACAGATTATAAACTTGCAGTATTTGGCGATATTAATGTTGACGAAGGAAAACTTACATTAGGACAAGTAGAACCTAGTGAAGTTACGTCTCCGTCAGCGGGCGATGTAGTTTATTCGCCTGGCGCAGATAGAGTATTCTTTAGAGAAGGAAGTACATGGAAATTTCCTCTCACAGTTGGCGAATCAGATGTTTATCTAGCTAACACTCTTCCAATCCAAGCATCAAACTACAGTACAATACAAATTGGTCTAGGATTGACTGGAGCAGAACAAACAGGTGTTCTACTATTTAATACAACAACAAAACAACTACAAGTTTACAACAATGGTTGGAAAAATATTGCCAGTGACGGCGGTGTGTTCGTAGGTGATCATCAAGGTAGTGTAGGACTAGACGATAGTACTACTGTAATTGATGGAACTGATGGTAAAATTACTGCACCAAATACAGTTACTTTTGCAAGTTTCTCGACTGTTGAAAGAGATGCGCTAGGAGTTGTTACAGGTGGTACAGTAATATTTAATAGCACAACTGCTAAACTACAAGTTTATAACGGAAGTACTTGGTTAGACTTACACTAAGTAAGTCTAACACTTTTTATTTTTCAATAATATCTATTTTTTGTTTAATTTTAGTAGGAAATGTAAAATCAGTAGCGTGATGTTCTCTACGATTTCTATTTTCATTTTTAAACCCAATACCCATTAACAATAGAATATTATTATCAGCACCTACTATTTGCTTGACGTTTTTGGCATCAAAGCAACTACAGCATCCTGTATTAAGCCCTAGCATACTTGCTGTTAAGTTTGCATAACCAGCAGCAATACCTACTGCTACATGTGTATCTCTAACAAGATTTTCAACAGAAGTTGATGTCATAGTACCAGTTATTGTTTTTTCGTACCATTCTTCGTTTCTCACTTCCGTGTTTGGTGTTTCAAACGGATTAGTTGCTTCAAATGCTAAAACTAAGTTTGCTAAAATTTGACTGTTAGTAGTACTTTCATTTGTTTCAAAATTATAAGTAAACCCGTCGGTGTTTGAATGTATTTGCTCGATTATATTACGATCTTGTATAAAATGCACTTTGTAAAATGCCATATTTTGCTTACTAGGACAGTTAGCTACAGAATGCTTTAGCAAGTCTAAATCGCTTTTTGGAATACTTTTTGTAAGATCCCAGTTTCTTTGACAGTGTTGGCTACGTATCACTGCTTTTTTTACATCATTGTATGTAGTTTGCATAGTATTCTCCCTATGCAATTATTTATCTAATAATGTTGCTACTAGATGTATCCTATTTTCTTTGCTAGAATTTATTGCGGTATGATATAGTTTTGTATTAGTCCAATACCATTTATTCTGTTCTAGATATTTTGTTTCTTCATCGATTATCATCAAACATCCTTGTTGTGTTTTCATTGGAAAATGTATCCGAGTTGTATCGTCTTTATGCCAACTTAAACAAGTTTTAGGTTTACTTATCATAATTCTAACACGCCCTATATTAGTATATTTTTGTTGAATAGCATTATAAACTATTTCAAAGTTAGTTCCTTTAAACTGTGTACATAGATACTTAAAATCTTCTTCTTTAAAAAATTTTTCTCTAAGAGGAATGATCATTTTTCCTTGCTTATGATCATAATAGCTTTCATCCCAATCATAGTGCAAGCTACCTCTTCCAAAATTATAGTTATCATATTTGCCTTCAACTGTGTTTAAGCATATTTGATCTGTGTCTTCTTTGTATTCTAGAATACCAGCATCTATCATTTTTAAAAAATCTTCATACAAGTTATATACTGGTAAATCAATTTCTTCAAAGTTATTCATCTATTTGTCCTAACAATAATTTTATATCTAATGTATTATTTTTTTCTGCATTTTTGTTATTGAGATAGGCTTCAAGTTCTGTTTTGTCAAACGCTTGTGTTCCAACTGTATTTATTAAACTATCAAACCATGTATATACTTCGTTCTTATTTAAACACTTTTCATTATTGTGTTCAAATATATTTTTTGCTTGTTCTATATATGTTTTTAGGTATTTAGGTGCTTTAGAAATACTAAGTTCAATAGGCTGAAGTACAAAATTTGGATTTAAGTAATAAGGTTTATATCCTTTAGTAATATGTTTAATATAATTAGGAAAATCTTTGATACTAAGAATATTAACTGTAGGATTATAACTTATACAAAATGTTCTACGATGATGATATAGTGTATTTAAATTATCATTCCATTGTTTCCAACTAGAACCGTGCCTAATATTTTCAAATACTTTTTTAGTAGCCTCTCCACTAAATCCCCAAACCCAAACCCAGTTAGTTTGTTCCATATAATCTAATAATATTGAAATTACACTACTATGCATATTTCCATTACTAGTTGTGATTAACACAATATTTCTGTCATTTGCATTTGTCTGTATAAGTTTTTGTATAAATTGATGGTAACCTTTACTAAGAGTAGGTTCTCCTCCTAACATGTTTATACGTATTTCTCGTTTTTGAAAAATAATTTCTTTTATATATTCTGTAGCAATTTCTACATCATTTCTGTCGTGTTTTGTAATATATTGATGTAGTCCTTTTTGTTTTGCTATAGTACTGCTATCAATTTCGCTACAATATAAACACCCTAAATTACATACATTATCAAATTTTAATTCTATAAATTCAACTAGCTCGTCAGGAGTTTTATTCAAGTTTATTGATTTATTGTAAATATCTCTATAAGAAGACCCTGAGTTACTATCATGATTCCAACAATAATTACAATGAAAATGTTTATTTCCTTGTAAACTTTGAGTTCTTCGTTGAATAATTTCAGGACTGTTGTTTATAAACTCTTTATCTAATTCTGTGTATTTTTCACTTAATGATTTGCAACAATGCTTTATTCGTTTTTCGCCAAAGTCTATGTTAATATCAGTCCAGCTTTTCGAACATAATGCCATAATTTAAACTTATTCCTAACTTATAAGTAGCAGATTTTTTAGTTAGTTTTTCTGCCCAGTGGATTCTACAACTATCAAAAATAATTAAATTTCCTGGCTTCCATTTATGTTCTGCTTCTATTGATAATTTGTCAAATGTGCTATACGGAACAAAAAATGGCTCGTCTATATGTTCTTTCCACCAATTTTGCGATATTGTATTTGTTTCTTCTAAATATTTTACACCATCGTTTTTGTAATCATACGAAAAATAGACACCGCAACTCTTTTGCCGTTCTATTTCTTTGTCAATACTATCAATTTTTTCACATCCATTACGCATACGTGTACTTGGACCGTAAAAATATTGATTAGCAGTATAAAGCATTGGATAATCGTTAGTATCTATTTCAACTGGTACAACAACACTACGAGTTCCTACTATGCCTTTTTTATCATTATCTGCTCTAAAATCTCTATTATCAATATGTACATCATGAGGAGGATAATTTATGCAAAAAGCAGTATCTCCTATTAACACTTCGTTTGGATCAAGTAAAGGTTCAATGTACTTTTTACTAAATTCTTGTATTATTTGTTGTGTGTGTACCATCCCATTACGATACCAAAACAAGGTTTTTGGAAACTGATCCGGAATATTTAAATACTCGTATACAAATTTTTTTAAATCTTGTAAAACATCTTTGGGTATACAATTTTCAATTGAATAAGATTTGTTTTCGCTGCTAATTAGATTTTCTACTGTAGAATTTAACGCAAATGCATCAGGATGGCTCATTGGTATTTTCATGTGTCTTCCTTTTAGGTATTTTACTATCTGCACTACTCACACAACTATCAGTCATACAAGGCATAGGCTTATCAAACAGTTTAAACCCTGTTTCAATGTTTCCTAGAGGAACATCGTGGCAACTGTAACTGCGCTTTACACTACCATCTGGTTCGCGTATAATGATACCCTGATAGCCGGCGTTGCAGTTCCAGCCTTTGAATTTGTTAAAGTTAAATGCATTAAAACGTTCTGCTTGATCCATATACCACTTCTTGCCGTCTTTGTCTTCAAACTCTACTTGCATGTGCCATGGAATACTAGTATCAAGTTTTCCGTCAACTCCAGTAGGTATTTCAAATGTTGGCTTAGGACGTCCTGACCACTTGCGTTTGCTTTCTGTATATGCACGTTGTGGCATGCCGTTGTGCAGTCGTTTTAGGTTCTCGTCTGTATACCCATCTACAACTCGACTAGCTGTAGGGTCGCTTTGAGGCTTTAGCGTTACGTTGATTCCTTGCTCGTGGAAGAACAGGGCGTTTTCCCAATCTCTTTCAAACCAATCTGGTACCATGACCATATTAATGGTAACCTGTACATCGTGCTCCTGACAGAAGATTAACTTGTCTGCAAAATCTTGCATCTTCTCAATTGTATTTAAGTGTTCTGTGTGCAAACTTGCTGTAATGCTGGCACGGTGAAATGGCTTAACTGCTTCTACATACTTTTCAAACCAGGCCATATTGCGTGACATATTTGTTGTCATATGAACACTAGTATAGTTGGTGTTGTCTACGTCATCAGCCAGATGTTGTAGAATGTCCAAGTAGCCAGGATGGAAAGTAGGCTCACCACCACTAAGACTAAAATGATAACTATTAAATCCGTTTTCACGTGCTTGCCTCTTTATTTCATCCATGGTCCGTAAGCAGAGCTCGGTAGGACGGTGGTCTTTACGATCGCTGCGGGCATAAGGCCAACAGTAGGAGCATTTGTAATTGCAGAACCTTCCAAGGAGCCAACTGACAGTAAATATATCACGATACAACAAGGTACGCTGACCAACACTAACAATATCGTCAAAGGGTATTTTTGTAAAGTCATAGTTTGACCATTTTAAATCTTTATTCATATCTATATTATACTACCTTTAGCTATTTTGTCAATCAAATTCTATTGTGTCCAACTGTTGTTAACCAAGGAAATGTTTCTTGCCAATTTGTGCCTCTACGTTTGTCAAGTTCTGTAAGACGCCATTTAAGCATTTTAATTGCTTCATAATCTGCAGGTGTTTCGTTTATTTCTTTAAAAATAGTATCTACATAATCTATATAAGCAGTATTTTTACCTTGATACATAGTTTGATTAAGTTCTTTTAATTGTGCAATTACGTCATCGTAAAACCCTTCGGGCATAATTTTAGGATCAAACCAATGCGGATCATGGCACCTATTATAGTTTACACTTACATATCTATGTTTATTCCATTCTATTACCTTTTTAACTAATTCAGGTGTATTTTTTAGACTAAGATTTGTTACAGTCCAATTCATAGTTGGAATAATTTCAGGACATTCGTATATTAAATAATTTATGTTTTCTTCCATTACATCCCAGTTGTGAGGAAAACGTATGTATTCACTTTCTTTTCCAACTGTATCAACACTTATTACAAAAACAACTTCTTTAACTGTTTTACTAAGCTCTTTAAGTTTTTCGCAGCCTCTTTTAAATAACTTAGGCTTAACTTCCATGTTACTATATATTTCTATATCGCATTCAGGGTTAGGGTGGTCGATCATCCAATCAACACAATCCCAAGTTTCTTGTTGTATAAATGGTTCGCCACCTAGTAAATCAAATGCTTTTAAACTACTGTAATTATTTTCCATCCATTTGTAAAATTTTTTTAATCTGTCTTGATATGTGTTTTCTTTTATATCAACGTCTTTTATAAAACTATGATCAGGTTCGTACTTTTGCATTTCTTTAACCCAGGCACTACTGTATTGAGGTCCACAGTAAACACATTTTAAATTACATTTGTTATTAAAGTGCATACTTACTTGTGTAGGTTTTATACGTGTTGCTGTTGGATTGTTAAAAAGCTCTTTTGGAACATATCGTTTATTGTTTTCGTTGCTTAACCATTGCATACGGTCACTAGTACCGCCAATTGCTTCTTGGTCTCTGCAATGCTCGCAGCCCCAGCCATCGCTTGGCCAATTTCCTTTGAGCATTTTTTCTCTATGTTCTACCCACTTAGGTTCATTGTGAAAATCAAAATTCTCACCTATCGGAGACATGCCATTTCTATGACAACTACTACTAGTATTATCCCACAAACTTAATGTAACCTGACTCCATTTAAGTAAACAAGCCTTATTGCCTTGAGCCGGAAACCAATCTGGATTTTTCCATTCTTTTTTACTCATATATACTCTCTTAACTTTAATAGTTTTTCATCTTTTTTCTGTGCAGCAATTTTAATAATCCAATTATCTAATTCTAGATTATTTTGCTGTTGTGTTCCTATACGTGCTTGTAATTGTTCAAGCCATTTATATGTGTGATTGTACTGTCCTTGATCTAAAAACAAGTCTTTATTTTTACGTATTAATTTTAAACATTTTTTAACATGTTTTTTATAAGAGTTATCTAATCGACTTGGGTCAAGTTCGTTTGGCCAATTTACCCAGTTTCCAAAAATTGCCAGTTTGGTATTTGTTTTTCGTAGTTCAGTAATAGTCCAATCAAAATAATCATACATATGCCTAACTGTAAAAATATTAGGAGTAGGTGCAAGAGTAACATTTACTAATCTTGGATGATTGATATAATCTATAAAATTATTTTGAAAACGTTTCCAATCTAATCCGTATCTCACCGATTCTGCTACAATTCCAGTTGCCTCGTTGCTTATTCCTAAACTTATTCCCCATTTCTCAGGCAAACTATCAAATAAATCAAGTAGTTTTTTTTGATTTTTAGCTGTTGCATTACCGTTAGTGAGTACACTAAAATTTATTCTACTATCGTAAATAGATTCTTTTTGTAATATAAGTTGCATAAACTTATAAAAGTTTTTGCTGTAACTTATTTCTCCTCCTAAGAAACTTAAAGGTATAAATTCTTGTTTTAATGCTACAGATTCAAACCAGTTAATAAATGTTTGCATGTGTTCTTCATTAGGAACATTCATTACATGCTTGTGGCCCAGCTCTTGTGCAATACGACTACTACTAGTTGCATCACAGTATACACATGCCATATCACAAATATTATCAAGTGTAATTTCTATGTTGTTGATATTTGTGTTTATACTACTGTTATCAACCCATTTGTTTTTAAAATCTCTATATGCAGTTCCGGTTTCTTTGTAACTATTCCAACAAAACTTACAAGCAGGATTTTCTACCCCGGACATTAAGTCTTTCCTAAGAGATTGTATGTGTGTGCTATTGTTAAAAAAGTCTATTGTAACATTCTCAGGAAATGGTTCACGCTCACTTTTACAACAATGACTTAAAGTCTTTGCACCAAAGTCTACGTTTATATCATACCATGCAGCACTGCACAATGTTTTATTTAATGCCATATTATGTATGACCCTATATTTTCTTGATTTGATTTGTGATAACTATTATCAGCAGGAATATCTTTTTGATCTTGTATCCTTGGATCAAAATAACTTGTTGCATCTTCGTCTTTATAACCTAACCCTAATAGTACTTGTACTTTATGCCCTGGACGGCCTAACGATTCGCTTATGTTAGTAGGTTCTTGTATACATGCACAATATCCAGTACTTAAACCTCTAGCTTGTGCATTCCATATAATAAAACTGCTTGCAATACCTATTTCTATCATCGATTCCTGCACAGCATTATCATCTGGATTGTGCGAAATACGAGGAGTAAATGCAAACAAATACGGTGCAAGAACCTGAGGATTTCCAAAATCTGTTTTTGCATCGTGTTTAGGTTCTCTCCAGCACCATTCAAATATATCATGACGTAAATCTTTATTTTTCCAATCTAGTACATCTAAATAATAAGGTGCCCTGTTCTGTTTACTTGGAGCATACATATGCAAATCTAATAAAATGTCTTCTACTGTCTCTTGAGATACTTTTTTATTACTCCAGGTAAATGTTGTCTTACGTTCCTTTATTAAATCACTAAAGTTTCTAGTATAATTTGCTTCTTCAAGTTTTACAAAATTATCTTTTAGTAATTGCATTGCTTCTATCATAATTTCAACATCTGTTCTATGATGTTTTAGTAGCTTGTATAATTCGCCTTCGATATAGGCATAGGTAGCCAGTTCTACTTTGTGATCATATAATACTAACTTTTTATTTTTTACAAATTTATGAGAAATCTCTTTAATACAATTTGCATCTTCGTGCAAAATACATCTAGCAAGTCCCCACAAAATATATTTTAAATCACGTTTGCATCTATAATGATCTCTAGTTCGCTGCATTGGAAATTTTGTCTTTACAAAATTCATTCCCCATTCAGAGATTTCATCTATTCGTTTGTGTAATATATGGTAACCAACTAAGCTCATATTTTTATATCTCCAAAGTATTTAGCACTAAATATACGCATATAATGAAGAAAAGGATTCGACATGTATACAGTTACAGAATGGGGTGTAAGCAACGAACCACCTGAAATATTTGCAGATAGAAATAAGTATCCAGCAAAGCCAAAATACCCACAAGATTTAAAAAGCTCACGTGATATACACATGAGTGACCAATTAGATTATTTGCCTATTGTAGGATTTGAAGATGCCGAATGGGAGAAGATGTTACAAGAAGCAAAAAATTTAGAAAAACATTATGTTCCGCATAGACATCACGAAAGTCATAGTGGCTGGAGTAGTTTATGCATACATGGGTTAAGCAGTGTACATACCGAATCTCATCATACATACGGATATACAGATAGAAAGGACGCTCCTTACAAATGGACCGATGTTGCAGACTGGTGTCCTACAATAAGAGATTTTTTTGAAAACCGGTTTGATTACAATCAATATGACAGAATACGTATTATGAAACTATCTCCAGGAGGATGGATTATACCACATAGAGATAGTGTAACACTTGACGAAAATCATATAGGTCCTACTAATATTGCATTAAACAACCCAGAAGACTGTCACTTTTATATGGATAACATTGGATATTTGCCATGGGAACAAGGACGCATTATTAAATTAAATTTGTATAATTTGCATTGTGTATACAACTGGAGCAACGAAGATAGATATCATATTATTGCTCACGGCAGACTAGGAGACGGCTGGAACAAACGTATTGAAGATAGTTATCATCACTGGAGAAAAATTTATGTATAACATACAACATGCCGTTGTTGTACCAAAAAATGTAAAAGAAAACATTAATCGAGATTTATATCAAAGTTGGATGTTGTATTATCAACGTGGACACTATGTAAAACAAAGCGTTGAACAGCATCCATTTGTGTGGGCAGAAACAGTTGACGATATATTATCAATTGTTTCTCCTAAAAAAACTGAATATTTAATTGTAACTTGGTTTGGGATATATAATCACGACTTTTGGAATGTTCATACACTGTGTATAAAAGACATACAAGATCAAAAAACAGAGTGGAACGTATTGCACAGCAATAACACACCAACAATACAAATTGTTAATTTAAAAAGATGGAGAGAACAAGGCCAGCCGGCATTTGCAGATTACATAAAAACAAATAGTAAAAAAATTAATCCTGCTATTTCTACAAGTTTACTAGATTCCGAAGCAACACAAAATCCACAAGCATGGAGCGACGAATTAAATCATTTTACCAAACTACCTATTATCAATACAAATCTTACTGAGCTACTTGTTAAACTTCTTACAACACGAAATCCAAGGCATGCTAACAACCACGACAAGGGTGTGTTTTTCTTATATAATACAGAAGCTATATGTACGGATAAACAACGTCTAAGGGCGGTACAGGGCGCTATAAACACGGTTATAGGCCCTTGTAGTATGTTTAAAGCATTTATATTAGGTAGTAAATATATAGACAATGTTGATAACTATTTACACTTTGATATATTTGATCGTAATTTACAATGGAAAAAACTTATTACTGAAAATTGGGACGGTACTAAAAAAGGATTAACTAAAACACTATCACTTTGTGCAGATGAAGGAGATGGCGATTTTAGCTTTTGGAATAATAGCAATGAAAACATTATTGAAAAGCAGTGGAATGTACTATTAAACGAATTAGGAAGTAAGGAACAAATACTTAGAGCATGGAATATTTACAAAACAAAAAATCATGCATATGCATTAAGTAATATGTTGTTTGACGATAACGAAATTATAAACAAGTTAGAACAATTTAATATTACAGGAATATATCATGCAATAGGAGATATACCCGGTTTTAGAAGTAATGCATTACAGTTTGGATTACAACAAATAAATCAATTAACTAAAAGTCATCTAACTAGAGTTGCTAAAATAAATAACAATCTTTATGCAGATATAAAAGTTCCTGCGTCAGATTTACAAAAGTTTAAAAAATACAACGAAATCATTGACGATTTACAAAACGATTATAACGAATTTTCGTTCGAAGAGTATTCAGAATAATTATCAAACAAATTAGTGCCGTGATAGTTATCTAATGCGGCACTATAATCTAAAAATATCTGCCACTTATTGTTTCTATCTTCACTGTTCATATAATTTAGTGTATTAGTAGCAAATTTTTTAATTCTATCTAATTGTTTTTGAGGTTTTACCTTATTACTTACACTTTTTATATATTCTTCAGCTTCGTTATTGTACCATACCCAAAATTCTTCTGTAATTGAGTCCTTTAAATGCTGAGGTAATAGTTTAATGTTTAATGCTTCAGGATATTGTACTAAACTTGAATGAAAATATACATCCAAACTACAAAAATACTTTACAATATTGGTAAATCTAGTTATATTATATAAATTTACTGTGCAGGTTGCACTAATATCAGTATTTGTTAATGTACTATTTAAAATTTTAATATTTTCTTCTACTTTGTCTAAGTTTCCTGCGGCTCGTACATACTCATAGCAACTTGGATCGCCGTCTATACTTACACGCAACCATATTTCTTTAAAATTTTTCCATAAATCTAATACACTTTTACCTTTGTATTCTAAAATATTTAAATTTGTATTATAACTTAATCTAATATTTTTTGCATAAGGTTGCATATCTTCTAAGAATTTGTAATGTTTGTCATGATACAACGGCTCGCCACCAGCAATCATTATTTCTTCTAAGTTTGGAGCAAGTTCATTTGCTATTTCGTCTACCATTTCTTGTGTTAAACTAACATGTTTAATATCTTTTCTGTATGTACCGTATTCTACCATTTTATCAAGTAGTGCCGAATCACGTTTTACAGCTTGTTCCCATACACTACTAAAGTCTGGACTACAATGTCTACACATAAGATTACATATATTATCAAATCGTATTTCTACACTTCTAATATATTTTGTAGGAAAACTGTAATCACTTCCGACGTTTTCTTTAACAAACTTTTCGTTAACATAAGGAAAAGTTTGACTACATTGCTGTCTAGTACTAACACTACCACTTTTTTCCATATCCCAGCAACTACGACAACCGTTATTTTGTACTCCATTTAACAAGTCATTTCTAACTTGTTTTACTTCATTACCGTTCCATATGTCTTGTAATTTTTGTGTACGATAATCACCAAGTTTGTCAGGAAATCTCCAACAAGCACTAACTTTGCCTTCTTGTTTAATATTAAGATGTGTAAAAGGCATGGGACAAAATGTCATTGTATTTTTCCTTTATAATCTACGTAATCCTTTATTTGTTCCCAAAGCTCGGGCAAAGATTCTTGTATTTTTTGATTGCGCAGTTTATCAACATCGGCACTATATTCAACAAAGTCTTGTAAACTATTATTTGTATTTTTTGAAAAACTACTTATAATATGTTTAATCATGTATCTAAAACGTACAAATATTTCATACTCGTCTAGATTATCAACACGTTTAGAATGCTTTTTAATAATTTCTTCTAGCTGATCAATAACTTCTTGCTTTTGCGGTAACATTGTACTTGTTAAATAATTAGGTGTTTGCAACATTGTAGGACTAAATCTTGCTATTTCATATATGTAACTAATGTCTGTACCGTGTTTGTTTTTGCGAATATACTTAGAATATAAATCATTGTCTACAATAAATTTTTTACCGTATAATTCTTCTTGTAAATTTTCCCACCAGTTCCACATTTTTGGTAATTGTAAAATATTATACAAACTAATAGTTGGAGAAAATACAATATCAAAGTTTTTATATTCTTTTGCTAAACTTAGCCATTTTTTAGCACTTTCTTCAACAGTATGCCATTTACTCGGATAACGTATATAATCATTAACTTCATCTAATCCGTCAATACTTAAATAAATTTGTACTAACCCAAATTGTTTTAACCTATCAATTATTTTTGACTTAGGAACCCAACTACAATTAGTATATATTTGTAGCATAATATTATCTGTATGTCCACTTTCAATAACCTTGTCTATAAAAGGAATAAATGTAGGAACAATCATAGGCTCGCCGCCGGTCATTTTTATTAACTGTGTTTCTTTAAAATCATCCGCAGTAAAGTTCAAATCTAACACTTGCGGACGTTTACTAAAATCAAACCTATCTTTGTAATGTTCTGCTAATACTTTGTCATCTGCATCCCACGTTGTACTTAAATCACTACTACACATTCTACATGCAAGATTGCAGTATCTACCTGTTGTTAGTTCTAAGTATTTAAAACTGAGCTGTTGATTAACATCGATAGGCCTAAATTCGTTTTGCTCATTCCATGCATTATTAGCATTAAACCTCATACTAAATTTGTCGCCGGCGTCTTCTTTGTCGCACTTGTAACACCCAGGAATTGTTTTTCCTTTAAGCATATCGGTACGTAAGTCATTCCAAAAATCACTTTCCATTATTTCTTTAAATGATTTTTCTTTTACATTATACTGAGACATTATAGGATTGCCTTTTTCGTCTCTGTATGCTTCATTCATATGATCAAACCGACAACAAGGCTTTGCTTGCCCATTGGGTTTTAGTTGCATGTGTATCCATGGATATATGCAAAAACTATTTTTTACTACTGTCATTTACATAAACCGTTTTATTTTGAAATTTTTTGCCACATGTTCTTGCACAAGTTAATAATTTTCCTTCAGCAATACTTTTTAGTTTAAAGCGTCTTTCTATATCATATAAATTTTCAATTGCTTGTTCAGGAGTTACTTTATGCAAATCAACTCCGTTCATATCAAACTCTTGATTAAATTGAAATGCTCCGGGGCTATCATGATGTAATGTTCCTAAGAAACAACAAGGCATTAAGTGACCTGTATGTGCTAAAAATAATTCTTTCCAATCTTGTATTTGACATTCAATTTCTACATTGTCAAATGGAGTAGGCTTTTTGTAATCAAATTTAAAAGTTGCAGGACCAGGAACATGATTTTGTTCGCCTACATTTGGGTGCCTATATTCTTTAGTTTCAGGCGGTTCTAAATCATAAAGCCTATTTCCATCTTCCATTACTGCCCAGTTCTTATGTCCTCTAAACTTTTGTGTAACTTTAAGTCTAAAATCCATGCCTAAATTTGCAGCTAATTCTTTTGCTTCTTCAACTTGATGCTCATTGTGTTTAAAAACAATAAACGTCCATGCACCGTTTCCGCCTGCTTCTTGAAATGCCTTTACATTGTTCCAGACCTTATCCCAAACAACTCCTCTTCTATAAAGATGATTAGTATCTTCAAGTCCGTCGATAGCAAAGTGTACTCTTGTGTTCATCGAACCAAGTTCTGCCCACCATTTTTTACTACGATATCCTGCATTAGTATCAATAGCAACATCAACATTGTGTTTTTTAAACCATTTAACATAGTTAACTAAACTTTTGTTTAAACAAGGATCGCCATAGACACCACTAAAATAAACATGATCTAAATTTTTAGTGCGATTTTCAGTAAAAAATTTAAAAAACATCTCGTCTTCTAAATCCATAGTATTTAAACCTGGTTGTAAATATCCATCTGTTGTAAATCTACTGCACATTGGACATTTGCTATTACATCTACCGCTGGCTTCTATATGTACACGTTTTAGATCAGGGACCATTAAATTTTCCTTGTAGTCATTAGGCTTAAGCCTGCTTTCATTGTAACATTATATTTTGGAAAATCCATACCGCTATGTGCCTGACATCTATCAAAAGCAATAATACTGCCTCTGTCCCAATTATACATTGCTTCAAAATCAAAACCTTCTAGCCAACGTGCAGGAAAATGGCTTAAATATTTTTCTCTTACTTCTGGATCAAACGGTTTATTCCAATTAACATCTTTAACTGTTCCGTCTTTGTTATAACAAGTCAATCCATCGTAATTACGTACCGTATAAAAAACATCTGTGTCGTATTTGTTATCACTTTTTGCAAAGTTAGTTCCAAATTTAATAAATCTGTTATCAAATAAACAAGTACCCGCAGGAGGAATTTTATCAGTGCCTTTGTATGTTTTGTTTGTATGCCCAACCCATAAAGGAATAATGATTTGCCTGCCCGGTACAAGCCCCCTGTCCATTAAATACTCTGGACGACCTGTGTCAATATGTAAATTGTAAGGACTAGCAGTCATTACAAAATTGCCTTCCCACATACCTGTTTGTTCTAATTCAGGAACATATTTTTTCCATTTATCAAAAAATTTGTCTTCGATGGCAGTATTGTCGCTAAAGAAATGTAATGTTCCTGTTTCCTTAACACGCATTTTGTTATAGCGTTTGAGCATATGCTCCTTTAACCATTCTAATTCATCTTCGTCCATTACATCTTGTACTTGAAAACTGTCAGTCCAGGTTTCTTTCCATGCGTTATGATATTCTTCTGCTACCTCAAAATCAATCTTGGTATCAGGATCGGTATCTAATTTTGCTATACTCATTGTTCGTTCCAATACTTATCTTGCATAGGATCAATACTAATCTCATTTATTCCTATGTCTTTAGGCTGATCAACAATCCATTTGATATATTGTGCTGCCCTATCAATGTCTAAACATATTCGTTGTGGATGCTTCATTGTATTATTACTTAGCGTTCCAAAACTTATGTAAGTAATTTTTGGACTTGTTCCCCATACTCCACTTATACCAAGTGTGTTACTATAATCACGCAATGCTTTCTTTTCTGCATTATAACGCCATGCTTTTCCATTTTTTACACGATCGGTAGTGCTACCTATGTTTATAATATGCGGCCTATGTTTGTGTTCTACACATAATTTATAAACTTCATCTAATAAATTTGTTTGATGAAATTTAAATAATGCTGCACAATTTATAAAAACGTCATGTTCTAACACCAATTTTGCAACACGAACTTGATCTTCTCTTAAACTTAAATCGTACCCAGTATTTCTACTACAAAACTGTGCATTAGGATAAATTTTTTCTAATGCGCCTGCAACACCAACATCCTTGTTACCTGTAATAATCATATATACTCCGAAAACATTGGCTCAACATCGAGCAAATTTTCATTTCTTATGCAATCTAAATCTTGTGTATATTTTAAAAATTCGTTCCAATGTGTTTCATAATAACTATCGCTATTCATATATCTAATAACACTGTTTTTAATTTCAATTGCTTTATTAAAAGTATTTTCAGAAAAATCTTGCGATTCGCACCATACTATAAAATTATCAAAATTTTGCACAATTTGATTTTTCATTTCATCTGGCAATACTCTAATATTTAAATGCTTAGGATGATGTGCAACGTGATGAGTGATAATTGGACGCTTTTTAGTGCTATTAATTTTTTTAAATTTGCTTTCAGTTAATTTCCACTTCATAAAATCAATCATATGATTTACGTTGTATGCGGTAACTGTAAATGCTAACCAACCCATTATATTTGGCGAAGTGTTATCTAATATTTGTAAATTTTTATAAATTTTATTCCATTTTGCAGGATGACGTTGATATTCTAAAACTTCGTTCATACCATCTACACTAGCACCTACACGCACTTGTTTAAAACTTTCCCATAATTTTACAACTCTAGGAGGCAATGTACTCATGTTAGTATTGTATTCTACGATCATATTTTTGGCACTACCGTTTTCTATGCAACGTTCTAAAAAGTCGTAGTGTCTTTCAATTAGCATTGGCTCACCGCCTGCAAAGTAAACATGTTTAATGTTGTGTGCATTGGCTTCAAGTTGCTCCCAAAACGGTTCGTGGCTTGGCCAATCAAATTCAGTTGCACAAAGTTTATTACCTATTTGTTTAATTTCTACTTCGCCGCTAGTATCTTTAAATGTATTTTTTCCTGTTAGTTTAATCCAGTCATCATACCATGCATCGCTGTCAGTTGGTCCACACATACGACATTTTAAATTACAAAAATTACCAAAACGTAAATCATAATATTCAACAGGAGTTTCTTCTATATCAATACTTCCGTCTAACTCAGTTTGCTCCTGTGCTTTTTGTAAGGTAAAATTAGGCCAATTTTGTTGTTCATACTGACGTCTGCTATTAAGTCCGTTTTCTTCTTCACTACGACATCTTCCGCACTCTTCGCTCCAGTTTCCTATGAGCATATTAGTACGAATAGTTTTCATAAAATCTGCATTGCGAGCATCTTGTAATACGTCAGCACCTGCGTTATACGCAGCACCGTCTTCCTTACGTATTACACCTTTGTTTTTTGTTACATTTGCTTGACAACATACTCGTATATCTCCGTTTGCTCTTACAGCTTGAAATATCCACGGTATTGGACAAAATGTATTAGACATTGTTGAAAATATCCTTCATTTCAGGAAATACTTCCTGCCAATTTAAATTACGTTGTTTATCGCATAATTCAATGAACTCGCGCATTTCGGGTAAACGTACACTCCAGTCTTCGCTTTCCATAAACTTGAGCATACCTTCCAAACGTTTTAGCCCATAAGGTGCATTATCAAACATTGCTTTTGTAACTTTGCCCTTGTGCCAACTTGGAACACCTAGTTCCCAGTTTTCTTCCCACCATGGATAAAACTCCTCATACTTTTTGCGTACTTCTGCTTTGAACCATTCTGGCAATACTTTAACATTTAGGTGCGGTGGATGGTATACAAAGTGATAGTTTACGCCGCCGGCGCCAAATGGCCACATATTAATCTTTTTAAATTTTTGTTCTAGTTTCCAACGAATAAAATCTGGTATGTAATATATGTTTAATGCTTGTACTGCACATGCTACAGTGATTTCTACATTGTTACTTGTTTCGTTGTCAAGTATATGAAATACTTCTTCTTGACGTTTCCATTTACTTGGATAACGAATATAGTCGTTCATTTCGTGTATGCTGTCTACCGAATAGTGAAACCGTACCAGCTTAAATTCTCGCCATAAATCAAATAAATCCTCTCGCCATTCAACTCCGTTTGAGTTATAACGTAGTTCGAGATCTTTTGCATAACCCATTTTAATTGCATGTTCAAGTATTTCATAATGTTCCTCGATAATAAGACTTTCGCCACCTGCAAAATATATCTGCTGCATACTAGGCATTTGTTCGTAAAACTGTTTCCAGAATGTGTCATTTTGTTTATGCCAATTATAACTGCTACCGTTGTAACTGCCTTTGTCTTGCCATTGCATAGTCTCTTTAAGACTGTCGTTTTCAACTGCTGGAAATATTTTTTTGTAGTCTTTGATCCATCCACTACTATCGTGCGGGCTACACATTACACAAGCAAGCTGACATTTGGTACCAAACCGTAAATCGATATATGCTAACTGCGGTGGAACACTGCCATCTTCTTCTGTATTAGCAATTAGTTGATCTACATCTGTTCGTTGGCTCCAGTATGCTGTTTCCCACATACGTTTACTGTTATGCCCTGCTGCTTCTTCTTTGTAACATTTTAAACAGCTAGGCGGCTTTTCACCAGCTAACATTTGCTTACGAACATTTCGCATATAGTTGCTATTCCAAGCAGTTTCGAAATCTGTAACGTTTAAGTTATTAGGTTTACCGTCATCGGTTTTAAGAATACCGACTTGACCGCCGTGCTCTTTATCATTAGTAGCGCCTACACTACTAGCGTTTGCTGTACAGCATACTCGCATGCTGCCATCTGGTCTTGTGCTTAAATGCACCCATGGCAATATGCAAAATGTTTCGGAAGGGGCTTTTCTATCTGTCATACTATATTTATTCCGTTAACTACGTACTTAATTATTTTCTGTTTGATTTAAAAACTGTTGTGCAATTTTTTCAATTTTTATATATTTGTTGCTAGTAAACCCTGGTGTACCATAAGGCATTGCAAAATCACCAAATATGTGTACAGTGTTAGGTATTCTACTAATTAAATAATCTTGTGCTCTAGCTCTGTCAATTAAACTGTGAAACATGCTTGTAGGTTTGTAATGGTATACGTTACTTAGCCACAATATTTTGTTTCCGTCAACATTTAAAAAATCATGTATTTTATCTGCTTGATCTGTTTGTTGTCTTACTAACAAGTAATTTACTCTTTCAAACCGAACCTTTATATTGTTTCTAAATTCATTCCACCATATACACCATTCATCAACTCCGCCAAAGTGTTCAATAAATTCAGAATTAAAATCACCAAAATTTTCAGCAACAAAGTTTCCATTGTGTATGCGTGTGTCAATACTTTGAATAAATTGTTTATAATCTCTGCCGTCCCAAGTTTCATACATCTTACGCATTACGTACAAACTAAACTTGTCATAATCAGCAAACATTAATTCAAAGTTATCTGCATATCCTATTTCGTGTATTGTTTTTAAATGATTAAGACCTGCTGCTACTGTAACCATACGTGTTAGTGGCTGTTGTGTAGTACAGCTTTTTACAAATCTAGGATTTGTATTATTTGTATCTGTATTATATACATAAAACTTACTAATACATTGCTTTTCTGTAAGTTGAGTTAATTTATCATTAGCATCGTCAGTATCAGGGTATAAATAGAATTTACTTTTGCGTACAAAGTCGTCAAAACTTCTTATAGTATATCCAGCAGTTAAAATGTCATGTACTATTTTATATCCAGGTTTACAATTTTCATATGTACTTGTAAACATACTTGGAGCAATCCAATGCGGAGTATATTCGTCATGATGATTTTCTTCACTTCTAGCAGGTTGTATTAGATCTACAGATTGTTTACATCTATCAAAGTTGCAAGAACTTACTTGTTTTAATTTCTTAATGTTTAAATAAAATGCTTGATCGTGTATTTCTATATAACGTTCTTGTCTATCTAGAATGTGTCCAACTAATATATCGTCATCAATAAGAAAACTATCTAATGTTTCTAAAAATCTGCCATGTACTTCAAGATCATTGCCCATATTAATACAGACCAAATGCTCGATGTTTTTTTCAACAGAATAATTAATAGCTGATTGATGACTGTCAAACTTTTTAATATTTTTTAGTCCTAGCTGAGCTCCCAATTCGACCCACCAAAACTCGGTTAGATTTTTACTAACTCCTTTTGTAATATTGCTTTTTGATAAATTCATATTATCAATAAATGCTATAAAGAAATTTCTCATATTTTTGTTAACCTTTTTACTGTACAAGTATCTGCACATCTTTTTATTTTTCCGCACTTGCCTTCGCCTACTGGATTGTTAAAACTTTCTATCAGATCATTTGCAAAAAACTCGTGTTTGATAATGTCATCAACACTATGATGCTCTAAACTATTAAATGTTTCACCGTAGTTTTTATTGATACGTGCAGTCATATGATCATACATTCCGTGACGCATAAAATATCCATTGTGTAAAAAACAACAAGGCCATATTTTACTATCATAACTCATAAAATACATTTTGCGTTCTAAGCTATGACAGTTGATAGGCAACTTTTCTTTTTCACTGTAATCCTTAGGCGGCAAATCAATATTAGGCACAGGACGATTTGCTGTTTTTTTCTTAACAATACTTAGTTGTGTTTCTTGTTCGGTTATGTGAGATAAGTCGTATCGTTTGTGAAAACTTTTAAATCCCATTTTATAAGCAAGTTCTTCAGCTTCATCTACTTGATGTTCATTCCACGGAAATATCAAATATTGCCAAATAACAGTGGCACCTGTACCAATTGCTGCTTTTGCATTTTCAATAATTTTATTGTAGTTTGTCTTTTGTCTATAAATGTGATTAGTGTTTGCCAACCCATCAATACTAAAATGTAAACTGTGATTAGGAAACTTTAGTAGTTCTTTACCTATTTTTTCAAAATATTCTGGTGAACGCAAACTTCCATTTGTGTGTATACTTGGAACTAGTTTATTATTAATATTACTTGCAATTGATAAAAATTTATCAAACTCAGGATGCATAAAAGGATCGTCTACAGTGCCACAAAACTCCAAGTCTGTTAGTGTACTCATAGTATCCGATTTTAGTAGTTTTTCAAATGTTTCTAGTTTTACTAATTTCTTTTTTGGTATAATTTTTTTAGTTTCGTTATAGTTAAATTGTTCAGTTCTATGACAACCCAAGCATAATGCATTACACATACTAGACAATTCCATTTGTAATATACTAGCCTGACTAAACATTAACCTTTTCCTTAATTTTGCGAGAGCCGTTTTTAGGACAATGTCTAACACATCCTATATAAGGATTTTTAGTTCTCCATGTATTATAAATTTTATCCCAAAGTTTTACAATTTTTTTTGGATGATTATTTTGCAACTTTAACATTTCGTAATCTTTACCAAATAAATCTCTTAGCTCGTGTTCGTGATTAGAATGTGTAGTTAAATAGCAGCATGGCAAAAATAAACCATTAATTTCTACAAAAGGATGTAAATTTTCCATGCACATTGGTTTAATTTTTTTATACATTTAACGAGCTCACTATTGTATCGGTATTATTTTTTGGATAACTGAAATTATAGCCGCCTAGTTTTAAAACTTTCCAAGCCCAACGTGCAGAAAAGTCAGGACGTAACCATTCATGCTGGCCTACATGCGGCCAATCAAATCTAATATAATCAAACTTAGCGTTAATTGCTTCTTTTACTATATCAACTAATTTCCATTTGTTATAAGAAAAACAGATTGTTTTTTGAATTATTGTTGGTTTATTTTCAACTTGCAATAAAGACTGAATTCCTATATCTATACTTTGAATATCCCCATTTACTCTATATTTTGTAAAATTTTCTCTAGTGCCATCAATTGAAAAATATATACAATCAGTTGGCTTCATTACATTACCTAATTCTTTCCAAAACTTTTTATCTCTGTAACTTCCGTTTGTGTGCATTTGTATTGTAATTGGCGAGCCAGTTTCAATTTCTCTTTCTCTAATAAATTGCACAAGCGGTATTAAATCAGGATAGTAAATTGGATCTCCCCAATTTCCACAAAACTCAATTCCAGAAGGGTTAGTTTTATTGATTAATTTTGTATAATTTTTATAATTAACATGAACGGTGTTTGTTATATCAGGAATTGTGTTTTTAGGAGCAGTAGTTCGAGCACACGCCAAGCATCCTAGTGTGCATTTATATGTTAGTCCTAAATGTAAAGAATCAATTTCTCTACCTTTCCAATTCATTTAAATTGCTCCGCAAACGGATCAAACTCAGTACCGCACTTTTGCGCACATACTCCTAACTTACCTTCTTTAACACTAGACAAATTCCAACTGTTTTTAATATCAGACAACAAAGATCCGTTCATAACATCTTGCAAGTCGTTGTCAATTACATCAATGCCTTCTTTGCCGCCTGCACGGTCAATAAAATCCCAAACTTGTTCTACGCGAGGATCTGGATGCCACCATTTGTACATACGTCCAGCAGTCCAACAACAGGGCATCATCAGCCCTTCTGCTGTAATAAAAATATTACCTTCTTCTGCAACTTTACATTTAATACTACATGTATCGTAGTAATCCTTCATACTACCATATTCTTTGGTAATTTGTTTTTCTTTTAACAATGCAATATTAATGTTTTCTTTTTTCTTAGGCTTTGCTAAGTTTTGTGTATCCTCGCCTTTGCGGTTTTTTGCTTGGTGTGTTTCTTTACCTGTTAACTTAGCAGTACTGTAGAATCTGCCGGTCTTCTTTTTAATAAATTTTTCACATCCCCAAGAATTAGCAAGTGCTTCTGCTTCATCTACTTGGTGTTCGTTATGCGCAAAAATAATGTAATCCCAACGAGCTCTGCCGCCGGCGTCAATAAACGCTCGCATGTTGCGTTCTACATTGTCCCATACTACTCCTTGTCGATACAAATGATTCGTATTGCTAAGACCGTCCACACTAAAAATAACAGCGCCCATTCTTCCAAAGACATGGGCTAACTCGGTCCACCATTTAACATCTTTCGCTCCTGCGTTTGTATTCATGCTTAACCACATGTTTGGATTGTGCTCTCTAAAGTAACGAAATATTTCTAGTGTGTCTCTTGCAACAATAGGATCACCTAAATTACCACACATAAACATTGTTTTTAATTGTGCAATAAATTCTGGTTTAAATATACGTTTACAATCTTCTAAACTTAATTCTGCATTAGTAATATGAGGATTATCAGCACCGCCATTCATATTACGATCGCACATAGGACACGCTGCTTGGCAGCGTTGTGTTACTTCTAGGTGTACTGTTTTAATATCTTCATATCTATACATTATTCGTCCCAATACATTTTGTTATTTTTTTGATAAAAATATTCTTTTTCTAATTCTAACATATCATCATATGTTAGTCTATGATGAAATGTACTCCATCCTATACTTACACTAAAACGCACATAAGGATTAACTTTACGTTCAGGACGTGGGCCGTGTTTTTTGTATTCAACAAAAATGTATCCACCTTCAAAGGCAAATTCGATTCCTGTTTTCCACTTTTGTAAAATAGATTCAAACTCATTTTGTTTAAAACGATATCCGTTTACAAGTGTGTCATTTACTTTAATGCTAACATCTACTCTATCTTGATTTTTAAATAGATAAGTTTTTATAGGTTTTGTAAATTTCATTCCATAACCAACTTTACTTTTTTACCAGGGCCTGTTTGACTAGGTAAATCTCCGTATTCATCAATATACCATTGTATAACTGCTTTGTACCATTGCTGGCTGTTGTGGTGTGCTTGTTTGTTAAACTGCCAAATGTTATTATTAGTGGCTTGCATTGTACTCAATGCTCTTGCACTTTCTTTTTGCAGTTGTCTTAAACTTAAATCATCTAAATCCATTAAGGTCTTCCAATTACCATAAAACGTTTGTATCCAAATAGTTCTTGTTCACCTGCATATTCAAGTCTACTCATTGGAAACTTTTTAATCATATGATCAATACTGTGTACACAGTTTACATGTTCTTCTACATCAAACAAGTTGTTGCTTTGAATTACAAACAATGGGTCACTTTCCATTGGGCGATTTGCAAACTTTTGATACCACGTACTAGGCATGTGTTCGGCACTTGTATTAAACACTAAACTTGGTTGTGTTTTTTCAAATATTTCTTTGTCAGTTGTATAATTTTTAACATTATAAGTACACCCTGTTCTGCTGACCCATTCCATGTTTTTATCTAAATCGCTGCTACTTGCCATTGGTAGTTTCATTTCAACAGATTTTACTTTATAGCCTTCAATGCGCTGTGCGTTAAAAATCTTATCACTAACGTAACATGCCTCAGGATCAACGTCAAACACTCTCATTTTATTATATTGTATAACTTGCTCAAGGAACAACCGTATCTGTCCGTACCATCCACCAAGTACGTACACAGTATCAAATTCTTTTTGTATTTTTGCAAGTTCTTCCATTGCCCATATTTTACTATTTACTTGCCCTCTACTAAATGCATCTTGTAGGAAAATAGGATTATAGTTATTTCTATAATACTTGTCAAATATATCAAAAATATCATTAGTTGTTTGTTTCTTTAAAAAATGCAAAAATTCTGCAATGTTAAGATCCAATGATAAATTTATCATATTGTCCTTTGAGTACACCATTGATAAGAAAAAGTCAACAAGCATTTTTGATTCTTTATCGTTGACAAAATCAAAATATTCTTGTAAGCCGTGCAACCAGCTTATATTATCTACTGCAATTTCATTATTTACATTCATTAGCAAATCTCTCTTCTAACCAATCAAAGTCATTAATATTTCTTAATTGTTCACTGTTGTGTTTATTACGAGCACCAAACATTGCTCCTGACTTTGCACCCTGGAATGCATAATCAGCAAAGTCTCCTGTACCTTTTGTACACCAAGTAACAAGACGTTGTTGTGTTTCGTTGTCTTTTTGTCTGTCTATTACACGACTACTTAGCTTTGCACATTCTCTAAATGCACTTTTCCATGTATTAAAAGGATCAGTGTTAAATCCAGTAATGTTGCTTACTTGCATCATTGCTACAAATTTGTTACTAATACTTGTGGTCATATCAGGTTTACTTGTGTCCATATTAATTGTTTCTTCTCTTGGAAACAACTTTACTCCGCCGTATCCATATTCAAGACCGTTTACCGGGTTAATACTGCGCCAAACGTGTACTGCTTTACTATTCCACCATTCAGGTACATAGTCAAAATTAAAGTTATCAACTATTTCAGCATCACCGTCAACTATCCAGACTCTGTCAGTTGTGCAAAGTTTTGCAGCTTCGATGTGTGCCTGGTGTATTCCTTTTACTCCGTGTACACGTTTAGCTCGTGGAAATCTCTTTAACAAACTTTGATAATTTTCATCAGCATTGGGCTCTTGATAACTGATAAAAACTATATCACTTGTTTCACTTAAAGGTGTACTTGCACAAATATCTGTAAACTTTTTGTTAATATAAAATCTAGCAGCAAGTTCTCCTGGTCCGTGATGACTTTCTTTTGGCATAAGTGCTATACCATCGTAATTGCTACTATTTAAAAATACATGTGTATACTGCATATCAGCCGGCTTAGATTTATATGTAAAGTCCCAATCGCTATTAAGTTCCAGTTCTGGATATACAATCCACAACATCTTTGTGTTTGCTTGGGACTTTGCCGAAACAACGGATTCTGCTGTTTTAGCAGTTATAAATTCTTCTTTCAATTTTAGGTATTGGGGGTGATCTTTTGATCCAATAAAATAAATATCATACATAGTTTAATTATTACACATATTTGTGTTCCTGTCAACTATTTAATGATAAATATCCTGTGTTCAACTATAATTGACAAATACAAAATTTATGCCAGAAATTATTATTTTTAATGATTGCAACGGGCCTTTAGGATTTGGAAGATATGCCGGCCCTTATCGTATTGCAACAGAACTTCGCGACAACGGATTTACTGTACAAGTAATCGAATTCTTTGGAGACATGAGTCCCAGCGAAGTCGAATCTGTGATTGATGCTAAGGTTACAAAAGAAACACTTTGGGTAGGATTTGCTAGTACATTACTAAGCCAACATCTGTCTCACAAAGAAGAACTTGAAATGTGGCTTACTCCACCTATGGGCAATCCAGGGCAATTATCCGAAATTTGGGTAACTTTATTTCCGCATACCGACAAACAGATGACTGGATTTTTAGACAAAATAAAAACAATAAATCCTAAATGTAAAATTGTGGTAGGTGGATACAAAGCACTTGTTAAAGAATTTACTGGGGTAGATTATTGGATTTTAGGACAAGGCGAAGAAGCTGCTATTGCTGTATCTAAACATTTAAAATACGGAACTGAACTTAACACTTTGCAAATTGAAGGCAGTAATGTTATTACAGATAAGATGTACGAATACAAAGATTTTAATAATAGCAAAATTAAATGGCATAAATCAGACTTATTAACACCCGGAGAACATTTACCAATTGAAACTGCAAGAGGTTGCATTTTTAAATGTGCGTTTTGTGCATATAATTTAAACGGTAAAAAATTTGGTGATTACACTAAAAATGCATATACCCTTAGAGAAGAATTATTGTATAACTACGAACATTTCGGAACTACAGATTATATGGTATCTGATGACACCATAAACGATTCTTTAACAAAAGTACAGTACTTACACAATGTAATAACAAGTTTGCCTTTTAAAATTAGTATTAGTGGATATCTACGTGTAGATATTATTGCTGCACAAACTGAAATGATTAGATTATTATACGAAATGGGATTATCATCTGCAAATTTTGGTATTGAAACATTTAATAAAAAAGCAGGATCGTTAATCGGTAAAGGTGCAGATCCAGGATTAATTAAAGAAACATTATTTAGATTGCAGGACGAATGGGGAGATGATGTCTTTACGTCTGGTAACTTTATTGTAGGATTACCTAGCGAAAGCAAAGAAAGTGTAAAAGAAACATTTGAGTGGTTACATAGACCGGACCTTCCGTTGCATGCAATAGGAGTAACTAGATTGTATGTAAAACAATATAATAGAAGCATTACGCCTGTTAACATTTCAGACGAGAATATGATAAAATACGGATTTAGAAAACTCGACGATGGATGGATGTATAATAATTCGTCAAAGATATTAGATGATTCAAAAAAATACGATATAGATATAAATTATTTAGACGGCATGACATGGTCGTCTAACCATATGACAGCACAAGAGGCCGAACAACTAGTTAGCGATTTTTATAAAGATCCAAGAAATTCTCATAAAAAATTTAGTTTAACAGGATTCGTTGTTTATAATAGAATGCGAAATTTAGGATACACAAAAGAAAAAATAGCACACATGTGTAGTGATGATCCAAAAGTTGTAGTCGAAGCTGTAAATCTAAGGAGAAATTTAAAATCAGAATATATGCGAAAACTTCTGATAAATAAAGTGTAGGAGAAAAGAATGAGTGATATTTTACCCGGTGATACAGTTAGATTAACTATTACAGGAAACGATAGTTCTATTTTGGTTGATAGTTGGAACAGTGCAATTAGAGGCCCTGTTGTAGGAAGTAATGGCACTACTTTAGTAGATACTGTTAGCAATTTACTATTGGGTAAATTAGAAGGCGAACTAGCTGGTAATGTGTTATCATCAAACGGAAGCATTGTTTTAAATCCAGGTATTAATGGAACTGACGCTGTTTTTATTGGAGATGTTACAGGCGATCTAGTTGGCGAAGTGTTTGGAGATGTAACTGGTAATATCATCGGAGATGTTTTAGACGAAAACGAAAACATAATACTAGATGCTACAAATAGAACTCTTACAGTAAACACAATTACTACAGAAAATATTGTGTTATCAAATGATTTAACAGTAAATTCATTAGTTGCAGGCGAGATTACAACTGGTAATCTTATTGGAAGTCTATTAGGCGATTCTGTTGGAATGCACACCGGCGAAGTGTTTGGAGATGTAACTGGTAATGTAACTGGAGATATTACAGGAAACGTTTTAGATGGCGATGGTATAATCGTTGTAGACACTGGTGATGATGTTGCAGTTTTTACAGGCGATCTAGTTGGCACAGTGTTTGGAGATGTAACCGGTAATCTCAATGGTAACGTGACTGGTGAGGTATATGGCAACGTAACAGGTAACGTGACTGGCGATCTAATAGGAAATCTAAAAGGTAGAGTTTGGAATCAAGATGGCACAAAGATAGGATTGGATGTGCAAGAAGATGGTGCTGTTTCAATTGCTAGTAACAACAACGGTACTTTAGTATTTGGCAATAACAACGACACTTTAACTATTACATCTAATTATAGAGAATCTAACGATTTTGTGGTTGTTCCTCATCCAAGCGCAAAGGCATCATCTCGTATGCATTATCATAGATTAGACGATAACGGAAGAGCATCAGTAAATCCAGGTGATATATTAGATTTTAAATCAATTATTGCATACAACGGAAGCGATTATAAAACAGCAGGACATTGGGGATATGCAGTTGATCCAGAATGGACTGTAACAGATACATCGCAAAGTATCAGAACAATATTTGGAATTAGTGTTGCAGACGGTACAAATCAACCAGATGTACTAGGTCCTAAAAAACTAAGTGTAAATCACGAAGGTATTGTAGGCGGATACGGATTCAAAGCAAATCCAATAAGTAGTACCGAACGTAATAATCTAACTGCCACAGCAGGAATGATTATCTTTAACAGTAGTACAAATAAGTTTCAAGGATATAATGGCAGTTCTTGGGTTGACTTAGGATAATTTTCATGCTATAGTAAAAGCATGAGTAAATTATATTTTGGTGTCGTTCCTTATGGCACATTAGCAGATGTTTTTATCAACACACTAGCAGGCTGGAGCGACAGATGGTTGCAACCATGTACTCCTATAATTAATACAAATGGCCACCTAATACATAAAAATCACGAAAAGTATGTGTTAGATCTTACTAATAACAATCCTATGACATTTAGAGATATTGACTGGTCAAATAAGTTAGACAAAATTGAACAAGTTTTAGATAACGCCGGTGATCGTAAAGTTTGGATTGGAAACTTTGATAGTACCCAAGCAGATATTATTAAAAAACATTTTGATACAGATGTAACTACTATTGGCTTAACATATAATTTAGATAGCAGAGATACAATACTAGAAAACGTTTTAACATACTACGGAATTTCTGAAATAACTGATAAAGAAACATACTGCGTACAAATGCAGACTAGATACTACACAGATAAGGAAAAATGGAATAAACTTGTACCTAAAGAATTTTTTCCTTTTACCGACATTAGTATCAACATCAATAGTTTTTTTCATCCTGAAAACTATATACAACAGTTAGAGAGTCTAGACGGCAAACGTAATGAAAAACAACTAGAATATTATTTTACATGGTTATATAGAACAAAGGAGAGATGCAAATGAAAATAAGTAAAATACCAGGATGCGGAAGATTTGGCGTTTTTGTCGACGGCATCGACTTTAACAATATTACCGAAGAAGAATGGATAGAGATAGGAAAGTTACATGTTAAAGAACTTGTTACTATCATTAGGGATACTAAATTAGATCTAAACACATATCACCACTGGATTAAAAAATGGGGAAGAGACAGACTAACCATCCAAGGCATGTATTTTGAAAAATACAAAGGATGGGACGGCAAAATCGAAACTGCGTTAGCTAGTCCTGACTGGTCTGACGAAGATAAGCAAAGTATTATAAATTATGTTCGTATGCGCGAAGGTACTAGTAAAGAATCTGGTAACATTCTTCGTGTAAGTGGAAAAAAAGATAAAGATGGTAATCCAATAGGTATGTTTGCAGAAGGCGAGCTGCTATGGCACAGTAACGAAAGTGGCAATATTGCTTTTGCGCCAGGAGTTGCTCTTTTAGGATACCAAGGAACCACTGCGAGTGCTACAGGATTTTTAACTACAGTAGATTATTATGAAAGTGTGAGCGAAAGTTTTCGTAGCGAACTAAACGAAATGATTCTCATACATAATTTTATTCCGGGACGTATTAATCCTGGACTACGAAACTGGCAAGACTCTCTTATGTATAAAAATATGGCACCAGAACCAAACGCTGAAATTCCAATGGTTATACAAAGCCCAGGCGGTCATATAGGATTGCACTACAGTTTTAACACAGTAACCGGTATCAAAGGTATGAGTAAAGACGAAAGTGATAAACTACTTGCTCGTATTAGAAAAGAACTAGAAGTCGACAAATACATATACGATCATTGGTACAAACAGGATGGCGATTTGTGTTTGTTTGACAACAGTATTACACAGCATAGGCGATTAGGCAGCACAGACAATAGATTGTGCTACAGATATCAATACGATTATACACACTTGCAAGAATCTCCGTGGATGCCTTATTTGCAAGAACCATATAAAACACAGTATACTAACAGAGTTGCACAAGTAGTTAACGCACTACAAATAAATGACTTTAAACTACCGGTATGAAAAAATATATAGTTACATCCTGGATGATTTTTTTATGGATACTGATTTTTCCAGTTCCGATGCTAACAAAATATAGCAATTGTTGGTATTGGGCTTTATGGAAAAAAATTACCAAAGGTGGGCGCATGATTCCATATGCTAGTAAACGCTGGAGTGGACACCACTGGGTATGGAAAGATAAAGATGGCAAAACTTGGGAGTTTACAACAAAAAGAAAACTCCCAAAGTTTTCTCCATGGTGGACTTTGGTAGTTTATGACGGATACAGCAGACAGTTTAGGACTATAAACAAATGACAACGTGGAATCTCGAAATATACAACAAATCACAAGATTTAACAGAATTTTTTCTAGCAGCAAAAGAAAAAGGATTTTACAATAATAGCAGTATCAATATGCTGCACGATTACATTGACAAATCCGAAGAAACAAAAATGTGGTTATTAAGCAACAACAACAGATATGTAGGCACTATTGTAAGCCATAGTTTAAATGAATTAGGAATTTTAGGCAACGGTGCTTGGAGGATTTGTGCTAGAATATGCGTTCTAAGTCATTTAATCGAAGGACCTAGAAAACATTTGACGCTACGCAATGAATTACGAAATAAAACTCCACATGACCATGTAGGTGGACAATTTTTAATTCCTGCTTGTATAGAATATATAGGAAGAGATAAGCCTATGTACATTAGCACAAATGACAGTGTAGTAGGAAAACAACGAGCTGTTCACACAAGATGGGCGCCTGCTTGGAACAAATTAGGGTTTTTAGGCGACCCATTTGAAATCGAATATCGCGGTAAATTTCAAAAGTTTTGGAAGTTTAATGTAGATGCTTACTATAAACAAATGGCAACTGAACGCTGGCCCGAAGCAGAAGCAATATTACCTCTGTTTTAAAAACATTTTGTGAGCTTTTTCTCTAAAGGTGTATTTTTCTTCAAACAGATCTTCCCAGTTATCTGGTAAGTCGAAATTTACACCTAAGTAATAATCTTTATATTTTTTATAACTTTTGTCTAGTAAGCCAACGTAATTTTTATCGTTATAATTACCATCCCACGGTGCGCCTAGTGCAAGTGTAAATTTAGTATCACCCGAGGTGTTGTGCATTTCGTGAGGCCATTTACCGCTCATCATAAACGGTTTGTCTACAGTAGTAGGACGTACACTTGTGTCTTTACCAATAAAATCTAAGTCGTCGACATTACCTTGTAGAACATATCTAAACTTGTGCTGAGGAGTATCAAACATTTCTGGACTACAATCAATATGCAAAGGATTTTTTGTACCGTTAGGAGTAGTAATAATCATTATCCTACTACGTTCTTTTGTAATTTGAAATAACACATCCTCGCACCATTGTTTTAACTTGGGCATTTGGAATGCCCACGGCATCCACTGGAATTCGTCTTTTTTAGTTGGATTATACATAATAGGAACATGATAACAGTTCCTATAGTCGTCTTGATATATTTTACTAACATCCAAACTATTTAAATAATCCATGTGATCCAATGGAGGATTTTCAATGTCTAGAGGCAAATATAATAAGTTGTCAAATTGATTTTTATCCATCTGTATCTTTACAAGTTTCAAAGAAGTTTGCCATTTCCGGAAATGCTTCTTTAAAATTTGTATTCCTTCTTTTGTCCTGTTCGTTAAAGAAACGCCAAAAATCAATACGTCCTTGCATTACTTTTGCAGGATCATATGTTGTACTATCCATATAATCAACTACTCTTCTAAAACGTTCGTACTCCATTGTTGTAAATGCATCTTTACGTTTGTCATCTAAATTATCTTTTATAAACTGTAAGTGGCTGTGCATATACTTCATATACTCTTGCGGTAAAATGTTAATATCATACTGCAACGGTTCTTTTAAGTAAGGAGTATCGAAACTCAATCGATTCCATCTATATGTTTCTACATTGTTGTATTTACGGCGCCATTCAAGTATTTTTTCTAATAATGTTTGAAATGTTGTTACACTGAAAATATTAAATGTAATCATAATAGTTACAGGTGCATTAGTATTAGTCATGAAGTAATCTAAGTTACGCTCAAAAGTTTCAATGTCTAATCCATTACGGATATACTCGGCTCTTTCGCCCCATGTATCAATACTAGTAAACAATTTAAATCTACGTATTTTGTTTTGACTAAGCAGGCTGTTTACAGAATCAGTAAACTTTTCTAATTGTTTAGGTTTGCCGCCTAAATTGCTGTTTACATTTAATTCTAAGTTTGGCTTAGGATCATTTTCAAGCAAATCAAATAACTTGTATGTGCTTTTTTGTATAGTAGGTTCTCCGCCTGTAATACGTAAAATTGTTAGATCTTTACTAAGTTCTGGCCACCAACGCCAAAATGCATCTAAATATGGATTATTGTCTTCTTCGTAAATCTGAAACCAATCAATGTCGCAACGATGATTACGTACAGTTGTATAAGGACCGTACTGTTTAATTTCGTTGTAATATCTACTACTAGCTTTTGGATGACAATATCCACAACGAAAGTTGCACTCGTTACCAAATGAAACTTCTAAGTATTCTGGATTAACATTAAACTCTGCGCCGCCTGTTTTAACTGCATCAAGTCTTTCTTCGTTGTAAATACTGCTACTACGGGTTTTACGATCGCTAATATAATCTTCGCCCATATTTTCAATATTCCAACAATACTGGCATCCCTTAGGTTGTTCTCCACGCATCATTGCAGCACGTTCTTGTTTCTTTTGTGCTGTATTGTGTATAGCACTAGGATTAGTTAATAACGGTGCTGTGTCAATCTTGTGAGGAGCCGGATGATAACAACTGTGTGTTTCACCTGTTTGAAAATAGATGTTTGCGTGATACCATTTTGCAAAACAAAAAGTAGGAGATATTTCTTTGTCTGTATATTTTGTTATACGGACTGCTTCATCCCTTTCACTCATTTAAGTTCCTTGTCAATAAACTTAGGATTACGCACAGGATTTTGATACACTGTTTTAAAAAATTTACTTTGATCTGCATTTAAACATTCAACAGAAATAGGCGCTTGTAATTCATGCATTAATGTATCTCCAATTTCCTCGCTTTCGGTATCCATTTCAGATTCTGACATGTCGTTGCTGTTCCAGTAATTATTAAGCCACTCAAAGTCTCGAACGTTGATAAAGTCCCAATCGGTTAGCATAGTTTTATACAACCCTTCTCTAGCACCGTAAATAGCCCAACGACCATTTTCTGCATCAGCGCCTACCATTAGCCAGATCCAAAGTCTATGCAAGTTTTTCCAATGATTACGTTTAAAATCTTCAATGTTTGGCCTAATACCTTGATCTAGTGCCATTTTAACACCTTCACGAAATCCAGCACGCCACGCTTGTTGCGGTGTTGCATTATTGTAGATATCACTAAATGTTCCATTCATTTGAATGTATTGTAAATCCCAACAAAAGTCTACTTGCGCATGTAGGTTGTCTGGATCAGCATTTTCATGTGTACGCATGTTTAACACTTTTTCTTTAGGCCAGCACTTGATACCGCCATTGCCATATGCTAGACCGTTGATCTGATTTAGTGCAGTCCAACTAATAACTTTATCAGTTAAATCATACTCGCTTAAATCTGCTTCTTGGCTTAAGAATGTTTCTCGAATTCTATTATCACCATCGATAGTAATAAAGCGATCGGTCTCACTGGCATTAGCAGCAGCTTTGTGTGCAGCATCGCTGCCCTTAACACCATGCACACGTTTAGCCCAAGGAACTTTAGTAAGCAAATCTGCATAATTTTGTTCTGCATTAGGTTCGTCATAACTTAAATAAATTATGTCATGATCAACTACTCTAAAAATATTATCAGTCATTTATTACCTCGTGTGAATATGATCCAAACTTTTTAATAGTATAAACGCTTATAGGCATTTTGTCAAACTTAAAATTACTTGGGTAATCTACATAAAAATTGTTGCTCTTACTATCAGCTACAAAATTTAAAATGTAATGAAGATTATAAGGATTATCTTTATCTGTTATGCTAAAACCGCTAATTGCATTTGTTAAATTTACTTTGTGTTCTTGAATATTACTTTCTAGTTCATTATTAAATTTTAATTCCCAGCGCTTTTTAACATTGTTTTGTATTAGTGTAACATCAGGATCTTCATCAGATTCTATTTTATATAAAAAACTTTTAGATGTACGTGCTTGTTCCCATTCTTTATTATGTTTAAGCATGTAGCCTTTTGTTGGCAAATCATACTCAACTGTATATTCGTGAATAGGAACAATTCCTTTTATAATGTCTTCAATTTCATTTATGTTTACTTTAATAAAATTTAAACTATCATCGTGCTGGCTTTTAATAGATACTATAGTACCATTATTGTCAAACATAATATATTTTTTTGCATTAGAACTAATTTTAATAGGCATTATTATATTCCTAATTTATTTTCATATTTTTTGATTATATCAGAACTTAAAAAGTCCTTTTCAGTATAATGAAATATACCGCTTTGTTTATAGTTACCTACAAATAATTCTAGATCATCACTTAGATAAACGCTTAAACGAGATTGCCAACTTTGATCTTTATACTTATTCCAATGTTGGACTTTTGGTTTCATATGTGTAAACGTAGGAAAATTATGTTTTGTAGTTATATTGTGTTCACAATCCATAATTTTAGCTGCAATTGCCGCAGTTAAATCCATACTACATGTTTTTTGAAAGGTTTTACCACCTGCATGATGTTTATAGAAAAGTTGCCAATTATTTGTTATCATTTCCATCCATGCATAAAATTCTTTAGCTAACGGACGTTCTTTAAAATAATGAAATCCGCTATACAAATTTGGTAGGTTATATGTAGTAAACGCTCTTCGATAATAATCGTTTGTTACTAACTCTCCCCTATATGTATAAACATTGTTAGTGTAAAACAAATCATAATTTTTTAATAAATCAAACCATTTGGTTAAGTCTTGCAAAACTAACATGTCTGTATCAAGTACTACAGTTTCGTTAAACGGAGTTGCGTGATATAATTTCCAACGATTACTGATTTTCCAATCTTCGTCTTCGGCATGATCGCCCCATGGAATTTCTATAATATATTCAAATAGATGTTTATACTTTTCTGGTACTGTATCGTTAGTTATAAGTGCTATTTTACTATTAGAATTTGTAGCATGAATACTCATTGCACAAACACATGCTTGTAAAACATAATCATCTGTGTTGTTATTTTGGGCAAGTAACGTAAAGTTTTTATTCATCTATCATTCTTTCCAAACTAAATTTATTCATAACATGTACATTTTGATTTTTAGTTTTAACACCTGTATATTCACCTAAGTGCTGCTCTTTTTCTAAAAGAAACAAAAGTTCGTCATTGTTTATTTTTTCTAAAATATCCCTATCAGTAATAAAATATTTTTTACCAGGCAAATTTGAAATTTGAGAATCTCCGGTAAACCCATTTAAAATATGTGCAGCAATACTAAATGCAAAATCGTTTCTATACAAAGGATTTACAATTTGATAAAGACTTGTATAGTGCGAGTAGTTTTCTTTTACATGTTTTATTAAATCAAAAAATATTTTATTTTTATTACACTTTTTAAAGTATACAACTGTAGCCCAATAAAAGTTAATACCAGTATCATTAATTTTATCAAATTCTATAAGATTTCGCCAATGACACAAATCAACTGCATCACTATACATCATTAGATCTTGATTGCTATCAAAACAACTTTTTAAATGATCGTTACAAATTACATAATCGGTATCCATAACAATTGTTTCTTCAAACGGTGATAAATCATATGCATTGCATCTATCCAAGTTGTTAAAATTTGCTAATTTTGTAGCCATATTACCATCGCGAAACTTTCTGGAATTTGCATTATTACTAGGTTCCAATTTAATAACATGATCAAAAAAATCAAGTCTGTTGTCATTGATCTTGTCAGTTGCTATGGCAACAGGAACATTTAAATGTTTTTTTACCCGTTTAGCACAAAATATAGCTTGTTTGATATAATCTAATGCTTTGTTGTCTTTAGCAAAAAGTAATACGCCTTTGCTCATAAATCTAGTATACCTTTAACACTTCTATTCTTTTTTATTTTACTGTATTCTACAAAATATTCATTTGATGCTGTAAAGTATACATCGAGTATGCTGTTGTAAAATTCTTCTATGTTTGAAATTTCAATTGGAATATCATTATCGTCGCTGATAATTACTGACTGTTGATCACTGTCAATTAAACCTTTAATAAAATTAATTAGCTCTCGCGAAACTGTAAAAGTTGCGCCGTTAAAATAATATACAAGATTTTCGTGATATTTTTCTTTTAAAATACGTGTTTGATTGTTTAATGTAACCATATAGTTACTAATATCTAATGCTTTTTCTAGACGCTCGTCCATAGTTAACTCCTACATGTAGTATATATCTATTATACACGCAGTTAATAAAAAAGTCAAATAATTTATGCTACACTAGGTTGATTTTCACTTGCACCCGGTCTCATTAGATTACCACCTAATGTAAAGTCAGTATCTGTAGTACCATCATTTAGTGTAATAGTACTATCAGGGTAATACTGAGTACCCGAAATAGTTACATTAGCAGTTACAGGTTCATCTATTGGAGTACTTTGAGGACCGTCAGCAGGATTGCCTGTGCCTGTATCGTTATCAAGCAGTCTTACTTGTAAAGTTACACGACTAAATCCGTTAATAACTGCTAATCGTACTTGAATTTCGTTATCATTATAAATGCTTCCTGCACCAATTTTTGTGTACTTAGTGGTCATAGCTATACCTGTAGTAAGAGTAGGAATGGCTGTAACCGAGCCTGTTCCGCTACTATTTAAACTTTCCACTACCCATTCCCAACCAGTACCTGCAGTATCAGGACGAGCATATAGTCTTACTGTACCCATATTTGATGCCATTGTTTGCCAGTTTAAGTTTTTTTCATAACTAGCCTGTCCCGGACTACCAATGGCATCAATATCAACATTAATACGTAGTTCGCCGCCAGCTGTAAAATATTCTTCAAATGACTGATCAGAGGGAAATGTGTAAACAACACTACCGGATATAACATTCCATTGAGCAGTAACTTCATCTAGTGTATTCACAACAGTACTAAAATCTCCACCAAATTCTGTTGTACGTCTGTCAAATCCTGCACAAGTATTTGCTAAATCATATAAACCTTGTACATTAGCAGCATCTCCCCAGTCTGCCCATTCAATTACTTCGCCAACTTGTAAATCGGAATATGTAGTGCCACTTGCTAATGTTTTAACTGCACCTGTTTGATGGTAGTGTATTAACTGACCAATACTAAACAGTTTTTCAACATCTGCTGATAACACTGTATCACTAGTATTTGGGTCGCTTCCTCCAACAACAGCACTAGGAATTGCATCATTAACTGTTCCAAACCCATATTTGCCCGGCCCAAAATTATTTTCCAATATACTTCTAATATTGTTAAAGTCAGTTGCTGATATTGCGCTGCCTACAGCCATGCGAGATCTCCATGTTTATTATAATACTATACTTTATTTATCAGTGTTTTGTCAACCGATTAAATACTACATGGAACGTTTTAATTATGCAGAACAACGAAATTATGTTTACATAGATTGGGATATGAGTAGTAGGTGCAATTATGCATGTGCATATTGCGAACCTGCTGCACACGACGGAAAGTTTGATTTTCCTACTATAGAAAATGCAAAACTATTAGTAGATAAAATTTCAAAAACATATACTGATAAGTTTGCAGTTTTTAATTTATTTGGAGGAGAGCCTACTATATGGAGAGAAATTCCTGCATTTTTTAAATATGTTAAAAAATCAAATCCAAACAACAAAGTACAGTTATTAACAAATGGTAACAAAACAAAACGCTGGTGGCAAAAAAATCAAAACAATATAGATAGCGTTGTTGTCAGTGTACATGTAGCACAAGTAGATATTGTAGATCTTGTTGAAAAATTTAATGCGTGTGCAGGAAGTTTTGACATACACTTTCAAATTTGTATTGATATAAATCACTTTGAAACTGCTATGCAACAATACGATTACTGTTTAAAAAATTTAGACAAACATATTAGATTAGATTACAAGCCTTTACGAATTAGCTTGGATAAACCAGAATCTATGCCTTACACAAATTTTCAAATTAATACAATGAAAAAATTAAAAAAACTGCCTGGTATTAAAAAAGACCATTACGGAAGTAGTATGGTTGATGAAAATAATAACCTAGTGGATCTGCAAAAATTATTATTAGAGAAAAATAATAAATTTAAAAATTGGGCATGTTGGATAGGAATAGACACATTAAATATTACACGTGAAGGAAATGTTACAATAGGTAGTCAGTGTTTTCCTAATTTTGTATTAGGCAATATTCACACGTTAGATTTTGAAATTCCATACAAGCCTGTAAAATGTCAATACGAATACTGTAGCTGTTTAACTGATCTTACAACTAAAAAAATAAAAAATTATTCTGGAGATTTATTGGAAGACTTGAATATTTTGGTAAGCCGGTGAAGGTAACTCGACATATACGCCAACTGGCCTATTTTGTTTTACAAGACTAGTAATTGTTCCAACTACAACTTCGTCAACCGGGCCTGCGTTTTGCGGATCTGATCCAATGCTTGCGTCATCAAGTACTGTTTTAATATATACTACGTTGTTGTCTTTTCTAGCATATATAAATAAGTCGTTATTACTGTAAATTCCACTACCTAACTTTTCATAAATTTTTGTATAGGATGTTGTTAAATCATATATTCCAATATTATTTTGTGCTAATCCAGACCCGGTAACTTGTGTACCTGTATAATCAATTGTTACAGTTCCAATATTGTTTATCATTTCTGCCCAGCCTTGGGATTTATCATCGCTACCGGCTCCGACCATTGTAAAAGAAAGTTCTATATTTCCGCCAGCATTAAAGAATCCTAAAAAATTGTTATTGTTACTAAAGGTTGCTTTCCATTCGTGTGTAATGCTTTGCGGAGTTCCAGAACCTCCCCATGTACTAGCACGTACAGAATCTATACCAGCAGATTCCTTGTCAATATATTGTGCATCTACATCAAACCTATTAGCAAATAAAAGAGGATATAATGTTTCATATGCTTGATATAAACTTTCAGTTATTTCATTTTGATTAGTAACATTGCTAATAGTGGCAGGCAAATTACCATTCTGATGTGCATATACAGATACATAATCGTCATACAATTTATTCATATCTTCGGCATATACAATCCTAGTTTTTGGCAGTCTTTGACTTTTAACTGTTTGATTATATCCAGTATCGCCTGATGGTATTCCTAATATGTTTTCAATTGCTTCAAATAGAACATTATATCTATATGCAGAAATAATCTGGTTTGCCATTATCAAGTCCTCTTTATATACTTATACTTTTAGTACGCATTCTACTAATTTTTCTTTTTCGTTATCATTAGACTCTAATGCAATTCCTACTAATGCAGTAGTAGATATAGTTCTGCAAACTCCGTCGTTCCATGCGTATACTGCTTGGCCTTTTTTAACTGGGCCGTGTACTCTTACTGGAAGACGACCTTTTAACCCAATGTATTGCCCTTCGGCTTCACTGTTCATCATATATGCAGGATCAGTTGATACTACGCCGATGCATAAGTCGCTTGCACTTGCTGGTGCAACTTCAAACCCGTCATGGACGCTTACTGCTACTGCTGTGCCTGCTGGTAATTCTTCTGCTGTAGTATATTTTTCTGCTAAGTCGGCGTAACGTGCTCTACTTGCAACACCAACAAATTCTACTGCATAAACTTTTTGATCAGCATCTCTAGCTACTACTGTATTTGCTGTACTTGCAGTCGTAGCACTTACATAACTAGTACCTAATTTTACTGTATCTGACTTATCAGCAGTACCTCTAAAATTGTTTGCATGAACACTAGCCCATTTTGCGGTCGAAATACCTAAATTATATGTTTCTGTTTCGCCAGGTAATATACCTTTTCTTTCGTTATTGTTTATAAACTTTGCGATTACTTCTGCAGAACCATCTGTGTTTAATTTTGCACCAATACGTACTTCTTCGCCAACGGTATTTTCAATGTATCCAACATTTTCGTCAACAATTCTAACTGCTAAATCGTTACTATCGCCTACTCTAAACCCAAGATCTGAAAAACGTACAAGTTGATTAAATTCTGTGTTATTAACTGTTAAATAATCAGCGGCAGGTATTCCTCCTAATCTAAGAGCATCACTTGATGTTGCCCAAAGCACTGGTTCGTCTGTTTGACCAGCGTTAGCTGTGATACCGTCAGCATCGGTATTAATTAGTGTAATACCCTTTTTAATTTTAGGAAAATTTGAACTATTAATGCCAACTGGTACGTTTGAGTTTTGTGTAGATTTTAGTGTAAATTCTTCGTCGCTAATTATAAATTGAACATTGTCGTTAACTAGTGCAACAATAACAGCTTTGTTTGTGTTTCCGGTATCAACAACATCAATACTGCGCATCTGTGTTTGCCCATCGCCAGCTGCTTGCGGGCCTACTAATACAAAGTCGTCTTGTGAAGTTCTAGCATATACTTGGTTAGTGGCATTGTTAAACCAAAAATCGCCAACTGTTAAACCAGTTGGTGCGCTACTACTTACTTCGGCGCCGCCTGTGTTTTTCCACTGCGACCCGGTATAAAATTTTAGTTTGTTTAACGAAGCATCAAACCAAATCTGTCCGCTAATTGCCTTTGTTGGTGATGCTGTACCAGCAAAATTTTCCAACAAAAACAAATAGTTTTCATTTTGTATTTCTCCGTATCCACTGTAATTTTTACCAACAAACTTAATATCTGTGGTATTATCAACTGTGCCATCTTCAACTGATAACAGTTGAGTGCCGTTAAATTTATTAATTATGTATGCCATTGACGATTTCCTTAATCTACACTGTATTTATGCTTATACTGCCGAAGTTACTGTTGAAGAATATGTCCAGACATTACTACTGTTTACACTATAAGACATGATAGTCCTAGTATAAGTTGTTGTAACCGATGTTGAAACATCTGCAATACTAAAGTCTGCAACAACACTTTGGTTTTGTACACCGTTACTATCAACGTTTGTAAACGTTTTGTTTACTGCACTATTAACATCAATAGGATCTGTACTAGAACTACTTGCAACAGCATAAATTTTTGCAATTGTTCCTGCTGGTAATCCAGCTGCTGGTGCTAATTCATTTAGTACTGTAGCAACATTTGACTGTAATGTTACACCTATGCCCATTCCATCTATTACTAAACTAAAAAATAACGGCGATGCATTTACTTTATTATCAACATAACCTTTTGTTGCAACATCAGTAGATGTTGTAGGTTCTGCTACGTTTGCAATTTTTTGTTGCGTTACTAATTGTATAGTACTCGAACTTTCAAGTTGTAATCCACTAATTCTACTAGTAATTCTATTACCGTCGATATCTATATTATCAACTGTTAAATCATTTAGAACACCAATATTTGTAATACCTGGTGCATTAATAATACTATTTGACAAAGAAGTTTCTGTGAGAATATCTCTGCCATTAATTTTATAAGCAGTGTTTTTTGGAATATCGATACTATTACTACTTGTCCAACTATTAGTATCAAGCTCCCAGGTCCAATATTTGTCGTCACCTGATACTCTAATAACAATACCAGATCCGTCTACGTCCGCTTCTTCTAATAATGTACTATCACTTGTAATTGCAAGTTCGATTAATTTATCTTCAACTCTTAGATTGCTTACATCTAAGTTAGTTGTATCGCCTTCGACTCTTAAATTACCAGTAATTCTAGCGTCACCTGTAACATCTAAATTAAATTCAGGATCTGTTTTAAATATGCCTACTCTTTGATTTAAAGTATCAATATGTATTGCATCTAAAACATTAGGTACGTTATCTGCATCAGTATCGGTTTGTACTTGAATTTTAATATCAGTGTCTTCGGTTTCTGCTTTAATTAGTATATCGGATCCTGTTGCAATTCTTAGTAAAGGACTTTGTCCAATTACAATACCGTTATTATTGTAAAAATTAATTTCTGCACTAGTAGTATCTTGTCCTTGACCCGATTGTGTTGTTAAAAAGTCATTTTGTGTATACTCTATTCCGTCAACGTCTGTAAGTTTTAAACTATTTGATGCTGTTCCGTAAAATTGAAAATTAAATATTGAACTTACATTTGTTCCAATCTTAATACTTGTAAATCCATTAATTGGAATAGCAGGAGTGAATGCAGTTTTACTGTGTATTAATACCAAGCTACCGTTGATATATTCTTGAGTAATTGTTTGGTTAGTACCAGTTGTATCTCTTATTGTTTCTATAAACTGTCCTGATTTTAATTGACTTGCTGAATATGTAGGACCAACTAGTTGTAACCCAGTTGATGTTGCAAAATACATCTGCTCATTTGCACTATCTATCCAAATGTCTCCTTCAACTAAACTCGACGGCTGAACTGCTGTATATGTACTGTTATCTGTACTTCTAAACGTGCTACCATCATAAACTTTTAATCTGTTTTCGCTTGTATCAAACCACAGTTGTCCTTTAATTGGCTTGCTTGGTGGAGCTGTATTTGCAAAAGTTTCTAGTAGTTTTATAAAGTTTTCATTTAAGAACTCGCCAAACCCTTTGTAATTTCTACCAATAAAAATTAAGTTTGTGCTGTTTTCGTCAATTTTGCCATCTACTATTTCAGTTAGCAAAGATCCGTCTGTTTTATTTAATTGATACGCCATTACGAAAGTACTCCATGATAAATTATATAATTCAATGCAACATAAGGCGGAGTAATATCAACACCTGAAGCTAGTGGCGAATTGTCAACACCGCCGGTTTTTGTTATCCCACTAGCTGCTACTGACGAAACTTGCTGTGTATATGCATCAACATCTGCTTCACTACTATTATCAACTTTACTTACAGCATAATAAGTGTCGCCTGACTCGCTTGTTAAATTGTGAGTGTGGTCTGGCAAATTATTAATATCAAGAACAGCACTTTCGCTACCGCCAAGTCCGCCCATTTGTCCTAATGCAGGATCGCTTATAAGTCTATTTGGTCCTGTTAATCCGCTGGAAATACCAGTTGCTAATCTTCCTCTTAAATCAGGAATGTTAAAGAACAGTGAAGGGTTACTTGATGTTCCCCAATACCATGTATTATTATCATTTGGGTTATAGCCGAGTGCGTTTGCTAAATCGATATAGTCTAATAAACTTGTTTCACTACCGTCACAAATAAACCAACCAGTAGGAGCAATTAAGCCTGCATAAGGAACAAGTGTGCCAAGAGGAATAATAGGAATTGTAGAAACAAGATTAGCCTGTGTAATTTTTCTTAATCCGGATCCTGGTCTATTAATTATAATTTCGTCAGCTGTGTCCGGTGTTGTAACCGCAGTTTTATCTGCAATAAAAGTTTGATTGATTTGTGTAGTAAATTGTTTAGTTAAGCCGCCTGTTTGGCCGTCAAATGCTATACTGTTAGTAGAACTAACTTCTCCGGTCATGCTAAATGTTGTAGCACTAGTAAGTTTATTTGTACTTCCCGAACTTCCAGTAACATTGCCGGTTACATCGCCTACAAAACTTCCTGTAAACTTTTTAGCAAAAATATTGTTAAATCTATCAGCATTTGTACCAATGTTACTTACATTAGGCTCATCTGCAAAAATATTATCAGTAGTTAAAGATCCACTAATAGTTGCACTACCAATTAAACTAATATTATCATTAAATGTAGTAGTTCCGCTTACTGTTAAATTGCCTTGAGTTGTTATATTTCCTGTATTAATAATATTACCAGTAATATCTAATGCTTCAACTGGATCTGCTGTGAGTATTCCTACATTTCCATTATTTTTTATTCTGATTGGAGTTATTGTAGATCCGTTGTTGTTTGTTCTTAAATCAAAAAATCCTGTACTTTGGTTTTGACTAATAATTGCATTTGTACCTTCAACTTCAAGTGCAAGTGTACGTGTATTGCCGACTTCTATGCCTTCATTAGTTCTAACTGTAAATGGAAATGTTGTTACAGTAGCTTCATCGTTTCTTACAAATCTGTTTCCGTCAACTGGATTGCCATTAACTAGTAATTGCTCGGCTTTGTCGGCAATGCCTTTAAATCGTGCAACTGTATTATCAACATTTGAACTAACATTTACACCTGGTGATAATTGTCCAAATCCAGGAATTAATATCTTTGGAGTAAAGGTATTACCTACAATTATGCTTACAGCAACATTATCGATATAATTAATAATTGCTTGTCTATCAACATTATCAGTGTCAGTAATAGTTATTGCCTTTGCACCTGTATTAGTACCACTTGCAACTTCAGGCCCAACTAAAATCCAGCCAGAACCGCTATACAAATATAATTGCTGTGTGCCTGTGTTTACCCAAAGGTCGCCTAAAACACTGTTAGATATATCCGGTTCATCTGTACCCTTTTTTAATCCTCCAGCACTAACCCAATTAGTTCCATCATAAACTTTTAAAGTATCATTTTGAGAAGTATTGTCGTACCAAAGTTGTCCTTCAACAGGGTTGCTAGGCGGATTGTTATCTGCAAAGTTTTCTAATAAATGCAAAAAATTAGTTAAAACAGATTCACCAAAGTTTGTAGCACCGCGTCCTGGTAATCGCAAACTTGTATCAGTATTAATATCGTTATCTACAACTTCTATACTACCTTTGTTTACACTGTCAGTAAAGTTAATTTGGTATGCCATTAGCTATTACCTCCACTTAAACTTTGGATTCGTACAGTATAATCAATCTGGATAAGTCTGTTTAATGACTTTTGTACTGGGTGGAAGATAACGTGGGTAAGCAATTTTCCAGTACCGTCTGCACTATAGCTTCTCAAGCCTAATTCGTCAAATACAAATTGATTTTCGCTATCGCCACTGGTGTCAAATGCATCCTGACCATTTGGCTCGCTATAATCTAATAAGCAGTTTACAAACAAATCAGTATAATTTTGTCCGCTAACATGTCTAATTTCCATTTTGTTTCTAGTTGGGTCTGTGTTGTTAACACTGTTTTCATCAACTACTTTACTGTATGTTTGATTGTAAAGGCTTGCAGTAGTTCCTGTACTGTTTGGTGTTAAATAAGTTATAACACCAGTAGGATCTACACTAGTTCCGCCATTACCAAAGCTCATTTCATAAACAAAGCCGTTGCCCTGATTACCTAAACTTTCTGCCAGTGCAATACTCATATTTTCATAATGTATTGCATTTCTTTTATTAATTAAAACTTCGCCAGTCTTAGGATCATGTATTTTAATATGACCTTGAATGTTAAGTTTATTTGAATCATTATATTGCATTTGTTTGCTTACCTTTACTTATACTGTATTTATTTGCTTAACTTAATTGTTCCGGCTCTTATAAACCTTGCAATTTTTGAATCGCTTGTTGATAGATCATCTGTCCAAATTTTACCCTGTTTACGCTGTATTACAATTCTTACACCTGTTGGAACATCGTCTCTAAGTATAATAGTATCGTTGTCTGCGTCAATAGTAAACTCTGGCTGTACTACATTATCACCTTCGGGACTATCTTGGTCAATTAGTGGATCAAAAACTGTAAACTCTTGTGTAGCAGGCTTTCTAAGTTTCTTACCTCCTACTATAACCTCAACTTCGTTATAATTTAAAATATCAAAATCTAAATTGTATATATTTGTGCTTCCATCGGATACAAATATTTGTTGTAGATCTTTATCTTTATAAGGAATAGTTTCAGTTTCGCCCTGCTCTTGCATTTTAGTTCCTGCTGCATACTGGGTTTTAACACCTGTTCCTAATGTACCTCTGCGTATTTGTCTTAATAAATTTCCTTCTATAGCATAGTACTCAATACGTTCTCCTTCAATAAACAATACTCCAGGCTTGCCGTTTGTTCTATTTGGAATTGGAATACCTGTTGTATCTTCTAAAGTTATATATTGGTCAAAATAGTTCAAAGGTTGACCTAATTTAAATACACTTGCTTCGTTTAAACGTTTGTAATGAACACGATTTAACATGTCTTTAAAAATTCTAAATCCGTATTTTTCACTTGTAACATTTGCAGCAAATTGTATTATTTCTACTACTTCATTATCTGCAGGTTTATTAAACAAATTAACAACAGTGTTATTGCTCATTAAATTATAATCAACACTAGGTCTTAACAATTTATTATCTTGTATTACCCATACATAATTAACACCAGCGGCTGGCTGATTAAGTTTTATTCGACCATTTGTTAGCTGAATAGCTGTATTGTACTCGTCACTACTTGAAGAAATAACCGGAGTATATAATACTTCAAAACTCAATCTATCAAAATTGTTAACATCATGTTCGCTAAATGTAATTATTTCAACTCGTTCGCCTTCTTCAGGAACTTTTTTAAATGTTAAATTTTCACTTTCAACAAATGTTACATTGTCTATTCTAACAGCTAGTGGATAACTTGCAGACTTGACGCCGGTTAATTCTAACGGAATATCATTTTCTGCTGATTTAACTTTTAATTCTTTAAAATAACCATTGAGTGTTAAACGAACACCGTTATCAGTTTCTTCAGATGACTTTACAGTTGCAAAAATTTGAGTACTATCTTCCATCACAAAAGATATTAAATCGCCTTCGTCGTGCAATACTCCAAGTTTAGTACTATCATCCATGTCAACTAAATCAACAACAGTGTCTATAAAATAATATTCGCCGTTACCTAAAATATAAATTTCTAAAATATCACCTACGTTACCTATAGTAGGATTTAAAAATTCAATTCTACTGTTAATAGCATCCCATCTATAATCCTTTGTATCAGTAATTACTCTATTATTTAAAATTACAACAACATCATCGTTTGATATTTTTGAAGGTTTCTCAAACTGCCATTGTTGTATGCCGTATACTCGATCATTGGTTACAATGTGTCTAATATTGTAGCCTGCATTTAAAAATTTATCACCTTGTTTAACAAGCATTTTATGAGTAAACGGTTTTGCTGTATAAGTCATGTTGTTTTTGTCAAACTTGTAAACATAATTTACACCGTCTCCAACAAAACTCTTATCTACCATAATTTCACTAAACGATTTTGTATCATTATTATAAAGACTAAATCCAATAAGTTCGCCGGCTGATGGAGCTCTACTAAATCTTAAAGCGGCGCAATTTTCTTGTTTGTAACTACTATCAGTTTCAAAAATTTCATAATTTAATCCTACTTGCTGAACAACTCCGTTTATTGTTACAAAACTACTAATCGGATTGGTAAACTTAATACCAGTAACAAATATTTTAGTATTTCCATCGCCAATAAATGTGTCGCTTTCTAATATATCATTGCCGTTATTGCCAACAACAATAATATGCAAGTCTTGATCATCTTGTATTGTGCTATCATCTTCGAATACTAGCAGATTATTTTCATAATCTACAGTATACGAATCAATATCAACTTTATTTCCATTTAAGTTAACAATTATAGCTTGCTGACTTTGAGGTAACATGTCTATTGAATACGACAATGTGTTGCCTTTGGTTTTATAGATATAACTGGTTTTTATACCTTGACCGTCAGCTGGCTTGTGTTTGACTTGTATATCTAAGGTATCTACAATTTGACCCGGTACTACTTCTTCTGGACCTGCACTTGTAATAGGTGTAACAAATCCGTCGCCATCAACTGTAATTTCTCCACTATTTAATCCTTTGGCTGTATTATTAAATCCGCCTCCAGTAAGTTCTGTATCAAGCACATTATCAGCTGGTTCAAAACTGCCATCGCTGGTTTCTTTTCGTACAATAAAGATATCGCCAGCAGCAGTCGGCACCTCGTTGCTAATTAATATTTCGTCAGTAACACCGTCTCCGTATACAGTATTTAATAATGCATTTTTATTAGTAATTGCACTACTGCCATCAAAATTAGGATCGTCTATACGCACATTATTTTTATAAATGTTGTATGCAACACCGTCTTCTAACGGCTTACTTAACGTTAGTACTAATGTACTTCCATCTAATGTAAAAATTTCATCTTCAGTTTGACTAAAGATATCCCACGGTATAGTACCAAACCCGCCAATATCAAAGCCTTGCTCGGTTGCAAAGTCGACACTTTCTAAATTTACACCATCATAGTTAATACCAGTCATAAGCTGACCTAAATTTGTAGTGCCATCTTCGTTTTTTGTAATACCTGGCATGCCATTAGTTGGGTTATAATACGCATTAATTCTGTCGGCTGCTGACAACATTGCAGAATCTTTGTAATATGTTATTTCAATTACTGCGTTATTTGCAGGAGCAGTTTCAAATACAATTTGACCTAGTGTTCTTTCATACGTTTTAGATGTATTTTTTATATTACTAGTTTCAAAATCTGTATATAAAACATCGTTGCCATTTACTGTAATGCTAATTCTGCTTTTACGTAAATCTAATGGCCATTTGGTATTAAATGTTTTTTGTGCACCTGTGCCTGTAAATGTTTCAACTGTTTTTAAATCTGTAAACACAAAATTACCCGACACACGATCAAACTTCATAATCATGTGTGTGCTTCTTACCGGACTATCTCCTAGTACTGCTATAATTCTTGGAATTTCATAATCGTCATCATAGCTACCATTAATTTCAATACTTGGTTGACTTGTATACAATGCATCGCTATAATCAATATCAATAGAAGTTAATTTATCACCTGTTCTATAGCCTTTGCCTATTATAGTCGGTCCATTGCCTCCAGATATTGTAATAACCGGTTGAGAATTTAAACCATGTCCTTGATTATAAATTACCAATTCTTGTATTTTAAACTTGTAATTGTCTAACCAATTTTTTTGAGGATAAGTTTCAATAAACTCTCTATCACCTACAACACGTTCGTTGTAAAATTTAACAGTTTCGGTTACAATTTTATTTTGTATATTGTCGTATCTCGGGGGCAAATCAAAATCACTAATCATAGTTTGAGAATTTTCAAGGCTTTCGTACGCACTAATGTATTCTCTAATTTTACTACTATAAGGTTTTACTTCACTAATAAAATCTTTATAACTATCAAGATTGTCTGATTTAAAATTAATGCGCTGATCTAAAACTCCTAAGTTGTGTTTTGCTGTTAAGAAACTTGTTTTAAAAATCCAATCAACTGTTTGCTGTTCGTAAAGTGCATATCTAATACCTGTAAACAATATATCGTTGAATTTAATTTCTAAATCTTCAACAAATATTTTATTTTTTATAGTTTCAAGTATAATTCGTCTTTCGTTAACTGGTTCTGTATCGTAAACTAAATTATCAAATCCAATTTTATCAAATCCAAAATTAGTGTTTTGATATAATTTACTATTAAACTTAATTGTGCCGTTTTGTCTACCAATTGTTTTGTAGTTTACAGTATAATCGACTTCGGGCTGTACATCAATTTTTTGTAATAGTAGCCAGCCTCCTGCTCCAACATCTTTAATTTTAACAACATCGCCAATACGATCATTCAAACTGTTCAATTGATAGCTGCCGTCAATTAAATAATCAATTGCAGTATTTTCATCGTAGTCGGTGTCATACCAATCAATATATGACCAGAAATTTTCAACATTCCATTTTTGATACTTTACTCTTTCAAAATTGCCAGCATAATCGTATTCGTAAATTGCCCATTTACCATTAAGTTCGGCATCAGCTTCAACTAGCAAACTAAACGGACGTACTTGTAAGTCAATCAGACTATAATTTTTACCAGAATCAACAATAGTAACCGAGTTGACTCTGCCGAAATTATCAATAGTAGTTGTAACTTCTGCATCTGTTCCTGTACCAGTAATAGTAACAATTGGAGCAGATTTGTATCCATATCCTTGATTTTGAATTTCAACGGAAATTAATTTTCCGTTGTCAATAGTAGGATTTAGAACTGCACGTTTAGCGTTAGCAACGCCAACAGTTTGTATATCGTTAATTGTGTCAACACTAATATCAAATTTACCTTCAAGTATTCTTGGCTGTTGATCTTGCTTTGACAAATCTGTAATATCTTTAAAATCTGTTATTATTTGTTGTTTTAAAATTAAATTAGTTCTCTCAATTGTTTGCTTAAGAGCTTCTAATCCGTTTCTAAATAAGCCTTGTCTAGGACGAGTTTCAATTCCATACTTCTTAGTTTCACCTAATTCTGTATCAGGTACAGGTCTTAAATTTTCATCGTAGCCAACTAAACTATCAATCCATTTTTCAATAAACGATGCAGGTGGGTTACTTCCTGCTAGTCCTTCGCTTAGTAACTTGTATTCAGTATGTATATTTCTGTCGTTTATTTCGCCTTTGTATACATCAATATGCAATGCAATATCTTTGTCTTTTATAAAAGATCCGACATTGTGTAATGCAAACTTGTTTGTACTCAATGCACTCATAAACACGTATCCTGCGCTTTGCGGATCTTTTATTAATTGTTCTGCATCATTTGAACTTATTTTTTTATTTTCATTAGATAACAATTTTTTATTACGTACCCAGAAATAATATTTGGTTTCAAATGTTTCTGTTATTGCATTATATTTACGACCGACACTATATTTAAAGTCGCCGTATTTGCTGAGACCGCTAATACCTTCAATAATACCGTCGTTTGTATCAGCTAATTCGTCCCACTCACTCGGTAAGTAATCACTTTCAACCCATTCAAAAACTTCTGTTTTACTACTAGGAACAAGTTTATTCCAAAAACTTGTTTGATTTTCTGCATTTCCTTGATAAGGATTATACCACTTTGTAGATTCTGTATTCCACCAGTACTGTCCTACATATTCAGCTGCCCAGTAATCGCCTTTGTTATTAGTAGTTACATCAACTGAATAACTTGCAGGATCAAACGCTAATTTTAAATCAATAACTTCATCTGCCGGGCCTGCAATTTTACCTTGAATAGGATCAATTACATCTAAGAACGTTAGTATATCATTTGTTTTCTTATCAAATAAGAATGCACGTTTGATTTTATTAATATTAGGTGTGTCTATTTGTTCTGATAGTTTTTTCCAACTGTATGTACCCTTTTCACGTTTTAAATTAATTACAACACCAAAGTCTGCTGTATATTCTAATCTTGGATAACTGATATATATGTGATTAAAGTTTGTAAGAATAATAGGTTTTGAACTTAAAGATGTATCGTAATTCCAATCAAGTTCTTCAGCATACAAGTAGTTGTTATTAAAGTTTTGGAATATATAGATAGTTCCGCTATCTTCAAACTTGTTAAAAAACTTTGTTGTATTATTATCAAACGATGTATCATTAACACGTATTAGCGTCTGATCAAACAATGTCGGGACTGCTCTATCACCATTTGCACTAGCAACAATTAAATTGTCTTCGCTAAAGTTTAAATCAATACCAAACAGTTCACCTTCGGCACCGGTTGGAGGATACAACGTTTGATTTAACGCATACTCGTTACCTGTATATCTGTAAACATAAACTGATCCAAACGATGTACCTTTATCGTTGTTTCTAATAGCACTTACAGCAATAGCATTTCCGTTGGCACTGATAGCAATATTACTGCCAAATTCTTCGCTTAAATCAGTAGTTTCAATTGTTTCGTAATATGTATATCTATTATTCTCACGTCTGTATACACTTACTTTATTTGTATTGAGAGTATCTTCACCATTTAAAATTAGTACTTCTCCGTTTGTACTAAGATCAAAATCAGTAGCAATGTTATATCCGCCAGCAACTCCTAAATTATCGCTTTCTTCATTTAATAATTCATTTTGAGGAGGAACATAACCTTTATAATCAACAAACTGATCTAGTAGCTCCCAATTGTTTAAATTAAATGCTTGTGCTGACATGTCTTTTTTTGCACGATATAAATTGCTATCACCTGTATCACCGGCTGTATTATTGTAGTATACTATTTCACCCTGAATATAACTCTCTGCTGCCGAGAATGTTCCTCGAAAATTGTCATCTCTGCTAAACTTCCAAGTACCATCGTCTGTATCGTTATCAAAGAAATAAATTCTACCGCTTGCAGCATCACTAGCAACATACAATCTTAAAATGCCATCGATGTCTTTTCTGCATTTTACAATTCTGCCAAATCTTTCACTTGTTGTTGGAATTGGACTTAATATTGTTGTTTCTAATTCGTATGTTGTACCAACTTCTGCTTTTTTATAAACGCAAACTGCGCCTCTAATAGAAGCAGTTGGCGAACCGTCTTCATCTACTGATATTATATTAGCACGTTCCCAGTCTTGGCTTTGTTTGTTAACTGTGCTAGTATCCGACCCGTCTATGTCAACCTTAGCTCTCCAAAGAGTGCCTCTGTCATTAACAATTTCTCCTGCGCTATAACTAGTGCCTAGTACAATATTGCCTTTATATCTTGTTAATAGATTAGCTGCGTTAGGAGCGCCAACAAACAAATATTCTCCGTTTGGAGACATACTTACACTATATCCAAATTCGCTATTATTACCAATAATAGAAGTTTCGGCTCCGTAATTTTCTGTAGATGAAAAATCACCGTTTTCACCTATACGGTTGTAAACAATAACTCTGCCATTAGAATTTGGATCTCCAATTGCAAGTCTAGTGTTTGTTTGATCTACTGCTATTGCATCGCCAAAATTTGTTTTTAATCCTGTTTGCGGATTAACTATAATATCTTCAACATCGTATACAGGAGTATTTTCAAGAACCGACCATTTGTCATTTCCTAAATTATCTATCCAAGCTCTGTTACCAACAGAAACATCATTGACGTTTAAAACATTATTATATGCGTCAATGTTTTCAAATCTTCGCGGCGCAACTTTTATAACTATTCCTCTGCTACTATCTGATAAATCAATGCCTTCTTCTGAAATGTTATCTTCAGTATAAAATTCAACTTCTTTATATCCAGTATAGATTACCTGTCTAAACCCGTCTAATTCGTTTGCGACATTGGTTAACCCAATAATGTCACCGCTTTGTAAATCGTGATTAATGTCAAAAATTGCTTTAAAACCTGTAATTGTTTTTTCTATTTTTTCAACTTGGTATTCTTTTTTAGCAAACTCATATACATTCCAATCTAGTCCGTCGTCTGTAACCCAAACAAACTGTCCTTGTTTAACTAAGTTAATATCAAACCCTAACAACTGACTTACATTAGGAGTTATAAAATCAATTTGCGCAGGCGCTACATAGCCCGCGGTTTTTGTTATTTCTTCATAGTTTTCAAATTCAAAAATTTGTTGGTTGTAATTTGCTGGTTTAACTTGTAAATCAGTAGATGGAACTTGATATATAAAATCAGTTCTAGTATTATCAACTGATTTAACTAATTCAAAAGGCTGAGGTGTTAGTTTATATTTTGATTCGTCAATGGTAATTTCATATTCGTCAAAACTATCAGTTGCACCATATTGACCTGCTCTGATTGCCCATTCCTCGAAAAATTCAATACTGTCTTTGTCTGCACTACTAAGTTTATCAAATAATTTAGTTAGCACATTTTTAGTACCTTTGTCTTGTATCATTCCTTGATAAAATTTATACTGACTAATATCGTCGTTAATGATATTTTTTAAATATTCTCTTTTTTGATATCCAATTAAGTGCTGTGCAAGTCTTTGCTGCTCAGTATCAAAATTATCAGTATCTAAGTCATAAAAATCTGCAAATTGAGCAGCTCTATAATCAAAGTTAGGAATTAATTGATTAACCGGCTTTTCTACTAATGTTGACCAATTTATGTTGTTAAAAAATTCACCACTTGTATGACTAACTATCGAAGTATAATATTTGTCTTTATATTGTACTACATCGCCAATTATATAATCTTTATAACTTTTCCATTTTGTAACTTTAGGTTCGTCGAACACAAATCCTGGTATGTTTAAAGTACCGCTCCAGTTAGCAGTTCTATAGCCAGTTACTTTAATTCGTTCTTGTCTGTATCCACTGGTTTCATTGTAAATTGTATCTGCAAAAACAGTATCATTATCAATCACAATGCAATGTTCTTTTTGCACTAAGAATAAACGAATAAAATAAACACCAACATTATCGTCGTTACTTGCAAGACTAAAACTGTTATCTGTATCTCTTACTAAATTAACAAATTCATTTGATAATAATTTACCGTCTTGATCTAAAACTTCGTAATCAAAAATACTGTCATACAAACTATCTGGCAAATAGAAATCTCTTTTAAACTGTATTTTGTTTGCACTAGGAGACAAACTTATTATACTGTTTTCTCCCCAGTTTTGTGTTGTCCAGAATAAAAATTCTTTAGCACTTAATCTAAAGTTTTCAACTATTCCGTACTTTGCATTATTATAATCAAATATAAATCCAACAGATTTTAAATATCGGTCATATCCTAACAGAAAATCAATTACTTGCTGATATGAAGTAAACACAGTTCCGTACTGAAGGTAAGATAATTGCGATGAAAACCGTTTACTAAATCTTGCTGTACGACCGCCGACTGTAGGAAGAGTTCCTAATTTTGAAAATTTAGTAGTATCAAAGATATTATTGCTTGTATGAGTTTCTGTCACTCTATAATAGTTATTATCATATCTTACAATGCCGCCTGCAACGTAAAGTTTTTCTTCGTTCCAAGTACTAAAAGTTTCGCTTATACCGCCAACTGTAACAAACGGATCGCTATTAGTTTCTGTTGCACTATAATAAGGAAACGTTGGATTATATCTATCATATCCATTTATTTTATACCCAGTTGGAACTTTTTCAATTACAACACCGCTATATGTAACTACTTCATAAGGACTACTAGTTTTTAAGAAAAGATTATAATTTTCTTGCGGAGTAAATATATCGCCCGAACTATTTGGTGTTTTACTGTCCAATACAAGATTTATTTTATCTTTATCACTAAATCCTGCTAATCTAAAACTTAGATTAAAGTTAATTGATTTTACATATTCTACATATGTTTCGTATGACATATTATTATAATCTATATAACCTTTAATATAGTTTAAAAGTCCTGCACTTTTATTATTAAAATCAATGTTAGTTGTTGATATTGATGTTTTATGATCATATATAATATTTCCAGCTAAGTTTTTAGAAATTTTACTATAGTCGTAAGTTAACCCAAATATCTGTGCAGGACGTAACAATAACATTGCATTTAGTAAACTAAATGGATATTCTGAACTTCGGCGCCATGCAGTTTCAGCAGGACCTTGATCTCCGAACTCAAAACTATATCCAATCTGATTTGCAAAACTAAAATCTTTTGAAAATCCTGTTTGGAAAGGACTTCTTATTCTTCCATATTCGTCAACTGGTATTTGTTTTAATAAATTTGGTCTAGCAAATCTAACATCTTTTACAACAGACGTATTAGGTTCTCTAATAATTCCAGCTTCTAAATCTTTCCATAACGGCAAGTTATTACTTGTGTAAGGTGCTGGGCCGTATACTTCTTCCCACCATGTTGGCTGTATGCTGAATCCCAACATTTCCCAAGGAGTTAAATTTGGTGTATCTGTATCGTAAGCATTTTTATAAACAGCTCTCCAAAATCCTTCTAATTTTGTTCCATTAATATCGCTAGACGATTTATAATTGTAAGTAAACGAATCATTTATATCACTGTATTTGTTGACATTGAAATCATAAACTTGAGCTACATTAGTCCAATTTATAAAATCTGCAATCATTATGTTATTAACATCTTTTTGATTTAACCCTGTGTCTCTATAACGCCCGGGTATAAAATTAAATAAGTCAAAATTATCAGGATTATAACGTGTTTTAACATTATTAAAAATACGTTTTTCTAGCTCTAGTAACAAGTCATCACGGAAATCGTTAAACGCAATTGTTCTGCTTCCGTCATGTCCTATAACTACTTTAGTTGGAGTGCTGTATGTATTATCAATATAAATTTTTGGTTCGTATAACGGATACAAACCTAGCTTACTAGGAGTTGGCGGAACAAAACACCCGTCAGTTGTTTCGTACTCGTGTATTTCAATTTTGTCGTCAATTTCAACAGAATAAATATATACAAATCCTTCTTCGGTGAATGTATATTCGTTTTCGTAAATTAACTGTGTACCGTTTTTGTATATTAAAACAGATTTACTTGTTAGTTTATTTAAATTAAATGCACTAGTTAATGGATAATAAGGATTTCCAGAATCTAAAACAGTATACTCAATTATATTTTTGCCGCCAAATGGCACCGTATCACTATTATAAAATGCATCGTTTCTTGTTTTATTTAAAGCAAATTGTTCTAACAAATAATCTACATGCTTTACATCTGTGTTATTGTATCCGTCATATGTAGCAATTCTTAAGAACTCTCTTTTAAATTTGCTGTATTCTTTTAAAGCAAATTTTAAAGAATTAACAACATTATAATCTTTTGATGTTAAATGATACAGTGCTAACCCTATAGGCCCTGAATGCTGTACAAACCTATCTCCATAAATTTCAATATTTCCTAAGTCTCGTAAATTACCAACTCCTGGATGTATTCCATTAAAGTTGTCATTGTTTTCGACTATAGTCTGTACATGATCGTTAACTTCACCGATTGTAAATTCAGTTACATCTAAGTTGTTAGGATTTCTTTCTAAATTATATGCAGTTTCATAATATCCGTTTTCATTTTTACTAGACGTTGAATAACATTTAATAATTAATCTATCGTTTTCAGAAATATCATTGTTTAAAACAATTAAAACTTGTTGTTTAGAATTTGTTGTTAAAGTATAATCAATGTTTTCTTTTAAGAAACTTCTGTTAGTAAATAACTTAATTTTTAAATCACTTATTGTTGCACTCTTATCAAAACAGTTTACAACAAAATTATTAGTTTGTTGCGATCCTTGAAAGTCAAGTATTACTGCTTGATTGCTTTTTTCAAAATGTTTCTTCCATGCATTTTCAAAAGAAATTTCTCCAGTATAACTATCTGTAATTTTTACAAATCCTTGATTACTAGGAATATCTATAGTTTCGTCGTTAATAATATATGTATTGCTTTGTTTTAGTAAATCAAATTCAAAAACAATGTCGCCTACATTATTAATATTCTTATAAGAAATTGGAAATCCTAATTCTGTATCGTTTGTGCCTGTGCCTTGCTTATATGCAAATATTTTATTTCCAAAGAAATTACTGCTTTCATAGTAAATATCGCCATAAGAAATATTGTTTTTATCAAAAAGATCAAATAATGGCGCTTGGTTTATTGCAGTTTTATCTTGTGATTTTTTCCAACTTGTTCCATCAAAGAAATATTGCTTGCCGGCATTGAGTTTGCCTTCTTTTACCAACACAATTTCATTTTCGTTTGGCTCTGCATCAAGTTCTTCTTTGAGTGTAATTTGTGTGCTATTTTGAAACTTAATAAATTCTACTTTATAAATTTTATTATTTACTAAAGGATCGTTATCATTTACAAATAGAATACGCATTCCATCTACAACATCTACGTTATCAATATTGTATCCTTGTGACCCTTCAATAACTGAAAAAATATCATTTGTCCAGTCGTCAACTAAATCAATTGCGTCTTTACAAATTGTACCGTTGTGCCACATTTTAATGCCTGGTGCAAATTCAATAATAGGTCTTTTACCTCTACTATTTTCTGGCAAGATATAATCTTGTTTGTTAATTTCTGCTGATTTTGTAATTACATCAATATGAAACCATCTATTATATCTTGCCCAAGGGTTTTTATCTTTACTAGATCTATTTGATATAATGTAATCCTTTGTTGCAGGATAACCGATACTTGTACTCCACGGGAGTCTATCAAAACCAAATGCATCAAACGGAATCTGTTCATCTTCTGCTAATAGATCCGAAGTTGTTAAATCTTCAACAGATATTAGTACAATTTCTTTTCCAACACCTTCAACATAGAATTCTCCGCTGCTGTATTTTTCTGGAGTAATATTTCCAACAAAAGAAATTTTCATACCATTACTTAGACTCCAGCCTTCTGCGGTAGTATAATTTCTTTTGCCTAATAATTCGTTTTCGACATCTAAAATAGAATTTTCTTCAGCATCTGCAATATTAAATAATCCGCTTGTATTAATATCTTCTTTACTAATATAATAAAGCTCATTAGGTGCATTAGCTGGAACTGTAAACTCAATTACGCCAGTTTCTACATATCCGTCGCTATCTTCATTTGTAGTTGTTACACCTTCGTTATAAAGTGTACTAACATTTGTAACACTATCTTCAAATGTTAATCCTGGTAAAAATTTTCTACTAATAGCAAGTGCAAAAGGATGCCCTGGCGTGTTAATTTCAAATCTATAAGTTTGACCTCTATAAAGAGTAATTAAAGGATTTCTTGTTAATTTGTTAGGTGTAAACAAATAAGCAAAATTATCACCGTCGTCTACTACTTCAACTTTGTATGTACTTGAAACACCTTGCTGATTGCCAAATACAGTAACAGTTTGCGGGCCGTTTGGTAACCAATAATATTCACGGAAATTAGTAAACTTATCAAAATCAATATGCGGGTTCCAAGAATAAATTTCTTGCTCATTTAGACGACTATGGTTAAGAGTATTACTATTAAAAGTGTTAAGTTGACCAATGTAGTCAACATAATCTTTATGAAATACAACATTATCCAAATCATCTTTGATGTTTATACTAGGATCTAATTGATAATTTGATCTTACGGAGTTTATTTCAGTAAGATATGTACTGTTATTAATATTAGCTTTAGCATTTTTTCTGCCAATAAAAGCATTAATCTTTTCAACTGCACCAGTCGAAAATAACTGATCTACAGTAGAACTTACAAGTTTTTCATTTGTACTAGTTCTAAAATAGCGAGGTAAAAATCTACTACTTTTTTTACTATTGTCACCAACTGGAAATTCTGGTTGCTGATCTTCATATGCCATACTGTGTAATCCTCTATTATTCGCTTAATGTGCTACTTTGTATATTAACGTTTTGAGTATTTGTTGATGTAACTACACTACCACTTGCTTTTAATCTAGTAGCAGTAATCGCATCAATAATTTCAATATCGTTAACTGTTGCAGCACTTACAAATATTTCATCGCTTTCTGCTTTTATTTCGTATAAACTACCAAAACTTTGATTTTCTTGTATCGGTACTAAAACTATACTTGCAATATCCGGTGTTAATGTAGAAACAATATAAGTTGCTAATTCACTAAAATAAAATGTTTCTCCAAAGTCCCAGTTTTCTAAACTAAAAAATGTATTAATAGCTGATACTACTCTAGCTTTAATATCATTATCATTTAAAACTTGTTCATTATTTTTTACTATTTTAATCTTTGCTTGTAAATCTACTGATGCTTTACTGCCAAATAACGGTTTGTATTTTACAGGATGATATATTACTTCGTCACTAATACTTTTACGCTGATTAATTTCTTGTCCGTATTGAATAAACAATTCGTCGCTGCTTGGAGGTAACGGTTTTTCAACAATTTCATTTATTAACCATTTTCTATACTGAGTATCGTAGGATCTAGTTAACAAGAATGTATCTATCATATTTGAAACACTAGGATCTAATCTACGATTTTCATTTGCTGCATGATAATATCTAAATTTAATATTATCTCTTCCAACAAATGCACGATACATATCAGTGATTAATAAACGATTATTTTTTAGTTGTTTGAAAATGTCTGTTGCTCTAAAATAGAAAACAGCACCTTCGTTGTATTGGCTTAGAGCACCAATATTTTGTTCTAGTTCAAATGTATCTATAATACCTTCAACGGTATTATCAACTGCATAAAAGGCTTCTCCGTCGCCGGTAGACATCTTTTTTTCGTAAACATAACTAGAATTTTCTATTGCAACAAAATCCGTAAAAATATCAGGATTATCAACAACTCCGTCGTCGTCACTATCATAAAAATCTATTTCAACTTTGGTACTATCAACATAATTGTCAATGTTAATATAATCAGAAACAATTTGCCAGTCAATGTCTGTAGTAAAATAATCTAAAGCAAGAGGCTTATTGTTAATGTTTAATAGTTGTATTCTATCTTTAACTATTTTTTGTGTTCTACTATCATAAATTTTATCAACTTTATCAAAATAAAATCTAATTTCATCTAAGCTGCTGAATACATAACGAAGTCCTCGATATGTAACAGTGTAATAAACTCCGTTTGTTTCAAATAATATTAGCCAACTTCCATCTAAATTTCTGCCAGAAATATCTCCGGTACTACTTAAACTAAACTCTTGCGAAGAACTTAAATCTTTATCTAGTATAACGTTCCACTGACTCTTTTCAAAATCGTATCTTAACCCAAAGCGTTTAAATGCAAACATTTGCTCAACAAATAAGTTGATAGTATCTTCGGTTAATATTTTATTTAAAACAGGTACAATTTCTACAAGTTTACTACCTGTTTCAATGTTGTCATTTAAAATTACAGGACCTAAAGTAGTGTCAGGATCGTTGCTGGTTCCATTTTCAAAGACACTTATAACTTTAACCCATTTATAAGTAATAGCACCTTTTACTGTTGCTGTACCAAGTTTTAATTTATTATTGTCAGTACTATCAAAATAGTAACCCAACGGTGCTTCAAATTTAAGATATGCACCAGGCTTTACATATGTTAGCAATCCACTTGTAAATGTTCCAAGTGTAGCAATAATAGAATCATTATCAATTAATTTACCACTACATCTGTTTAAATCAAATGTTTCTTTATTCCAAGATAATTGAAAATTTGCAATAGACTGGTTACGTGGATACTTATCCAAATAATAGTTGCGCATTTTACTATTTTTAATTAATTCAACAATTGAATTTCTAGCAAAAAATTCAATATCTGTTTGATTTGTGAATTCAAAATTGATCTTTTCTTTTAAATATTCTCTGTAAATTATTCCATCATTGCCATACATGTTAGTGTTGCTATATTTTCCAGTTGAATCTCTTAAATCAAAATACCTACTAACACCACTACTAGTTCTATTAACACTTTTAGTTTTAACTATTTCTTGACTAACACTTAACGGTCCTACATTATAATCTTCGCCTGTAATTAAGCGATCCTGTGTGTAGTAATTAGAAGGAGCATTTTGCTTAATACTTGCATTTGTTTCACTAATGCTTGCATTAGTTATTGTATTTTGCAACTCTAAAACTAGAGATATTTTTTCAACTTTTCCTGCTTTACTAATATAAGGAACAACAACATTAACACCGGTAAATTCAGAAGGTACAATACGCAAGGATCTATTAGAACTTTGTCTATAATATATCCTAAATTGCCCTTTTGGAATATTGCCAAATAATCCGTCACTAAATACCAAACTAATTGTATCATTTAATTTTGTTAAAACTGTGTAAATGTTCTTAACATTTTTTTCAAGACTATTATATACAATATTGTTGCCTTCGACAGCATCAACTTTTGTCCACAAATCAGATTCGTTTCCGTCAGCATTTAAACCATAAAGCCATACATCGTCATTGTTAATATTTGCAGTATTAACATCTACAGATTCATGGGGTGCAGCAACATCTAATTGGAACTGATTATTTAAAAGTTTACCTTGTCTAAAATGTAAAAAATAACCGCTGTTTGAACTACCAGGGCCTTGGCCGTTATCTCTATACAAGAAAGCTAAATTGTTTCCTGGTAACGGAGCTTCTTCGTAAATGTTGTTTTCATTAAAATTAGTGCTTACAACTTCAAAATTTTCTTTTTTATTGTCAACAGATTTAGAAAATTCGTAAACTGGAACAGTATTACTTGTACCATTAAATCTATATAACTGAGTTGTTATACCACTTATATTTCCGTTTTTTAATGGCTTACCAATACCGTTTTGAGATGGAAGTGCAGCATTTAAAATCCTTGTAAACTGTTCTCTCCAATTTGAGTTAGTGGTATCATTCCATAAAATACTTTGATTGGTAAGGTTTAAATTGTTGCTATCAACAATTGTTTCAGTTGTACTTAAACTTACAATCTTTAATAATCCATTTGCCGGCTTATTTCTTTTTGGATTGTAACTTAGTAACCTAGCATGTCTTAGCACACTTTCTCTACGTTCGGCTAACTCTAAGAAGTTATCTCTGGCATTTAAATCAACACGATAGCTAATGTTTTGTCCTAAGAACGCAATTAAGTCTATAAGAGCAATATATTCACTACTTTCAATATAGTCGTTAAAATCTTCAGGATAATTTTCACGCAGGTAATTGATCATTGTTCTGCGTAGATTGTCAAAATCATAGCTCTTAAAGTCTGCGTTTTTAAAAGTTTGGTAGATACGCTTCCAATCTTCCGACTTTAGTAGTTTGTTTTGTCTATCAGTTATAGCCATAGAGATATTCCTTTAATACAATAATATTTATCGCATTGAATAATATGCGCAGTTAAATTAAACCTGCATTCTGATCAAATCTAAGTTGTAATTTTTCACTGATACTGTAAGTTAAATATGTTAGCTGCACTTCAATTTGAATGCCATGTTCGTAACTGTCAATTGCAACTTTATCAACACTTACTCTTGGGTCATAATTGATAATTTCTGTAACATTTTTTTCAACAGCTAATTTTAAATCGTCGGTTAGTGGTTCAAATAATATGTCCCAAATAATAGTTCCAAATGTTGGATTTTCTAGCTTTTCGCCTTGACGAATATGGAAATGATTTAATATATCTTGTTTTATAAGATCTAAATCATAAATTTTAAATTTTTTAGGACGTCCAACTGTACTCACGCCCCTATAAGATTTACTAGTTACAGGCGATTGCTTTGTATTTGTGCCAACAGATGTATTTTTATATATTCTTTGTACCATAACGTATTTACCTTAGGAAATTGTACCCAAATTAGGGTCTATTAGATATCCGTTTCTATCTAATACTATTGGATTATTAGAATTTGTACCTATTCTACCATTAGACATAATATTGTTACCAGCTATTACATTAAATCCTTGCGCTGCACTTGTTAAAGAAAGCAAATTTTCTGTATTAGTAATGTTATTATTAGATGCTGCATTTACTAAAGCTCTTGTTGCAGAACCCATATCAACTGCTAATTGGCCTATAGGAGTATCAAATTGTAATCCAGCAAGTATTTCTCCTCTTTCGTTATTTGTTAAAGTAATAGGGTTACCTGTTAATTTTTGTGCAAATGCACTAGCAACAATCGTTTGAACTTCTATAGGAGCACTTAAAATTGCATCACCAACTTCGCCAACAAATTCGCCAATTCCTCTACCAAACCCAGTTAGGACAGGGCCTATGCCTGGAATTTGATTAAGTGCATCTCCTAAGCCGGTTCCAAAGTCTCCAACTATATCACCGATACTACCGCCAATTTTTCCTAATGCATCTCCTAAAGGTCCAGCTAATCCGCCAACTTGTTTTAACAGGTCTCCTGCAATACTTGAAAGCAATGCTGCACCAGCTACTGAGCCTAATAGTCCTTGTACTAATCCTCCAAGACCAGCGGCGCCGCCGCTACCTTTTAAAAATGTATCAATTGTAATTTCAACAGGGCTTTCGCCCGGATTAGTTACTTGTGTTGGATTTTCTTTTTGATATCTGTCAATTGCACCAGTTCCGTTGCCTCCAACTGTATGTGGTCCGCCACCGCCAAAGCCAAAATAACTACCTCCTAATCCTAAAGAAAATCCACCAGCACCAATACTAAAATTAAGACCGCCAATTGATCCGCCAATGCCAAAACCATCTGGTCCAAAACCAGCAGTTATGCCGCCAGCACTAAACGAACCGCTTGTAATGCCTTGAGGACCAAATTCAAAATTCAAAGGACCGTTATTAAATCCACCGCTAAGACCGCCTTCGGTTAAACTTAGACTTAGCGGGCCTGCAGAAATATTTCCGCCTGAAATGTTTCCATTTCCATCAAATCCAAGACTCAAAGGACCTGCTGTAATTCCTTGTATTTTTCCATCTTGAAACCCAATACCGGCGTTTCCTACTCGAAACCCACCCAGTTGTCCATCTTGAATAACTACGCCTGCACTGCCATTATCAAATCCGAAACTTGAATTATTTTGTGTTACTCTAGCAAACAATCCATTTGCATTTATATTAATAGCGCCATTAGATCCTAATGTATCTGTAACAAGTTGCTGTGCGTTTCGAGAAAAACTTTGAGGAGCACGAAAGTCTCTAATCTGTGTATTAATGCTTTGTCCTAACGAACTTAGTGTAGACGAAATTGGACGAATAATCTCTCCAATTGGATTTGTACTTACAGAACCATTATTAACTCCGAAAACTTGCGGAATACTACTAATAGCATTTCCCCTGCTGTCTCTTACTATATTACCATTTCTATCTCTAACAATGGACATGTATTTTCCCTCTTATCTTGGCCTTTGCGGTATTTCAGGATATTTAATACCTTCTCCGCTATCCCATACATCACTGATTAGCCCTCTATCAGTGGCAAGTCTCGATTCGTCTTCAATAGGAATATGAATATCCTGGCTATCTGGCTTGGCTTCTGTTTTATCTGGCGTAACTGCGGCAGGATCCCAATTTTCATGCCCGCTCCACGGTTCGTGTTGTGGAACTCTGCCTGGAAATAATGCTGCCAATGATACTTCTTGTATAATTGGCGATTCTATAGAAGGTTCTGCTGCTGTTGCTTCTGTTGCGGTAGCTGCTGTAGGGCCGTTCATATGGATTGGAACAGCAGTTTCGTAGTGTCCTTTTCCACTGCTAATATTACTACTGCCGCCGCTAGTTATTTTAGTATCTTTTCCAACTAAAATTTCACAGTTTGCACCAACTTGTAGTTTCATATCACCCGAACCCGATATGCCTTCAATTCCTTCTAGTGCAGTATAAAATAAACTCTTATCAGCTGTTATGTGTGTGTTTTCAAAAGATTTTGAAAATATATTTTTTTCGCTTAAAATATGCATATCTTGGAGAGATGTGATATGAGTTTGCAAATAACTATTAAACATATTTCTTTCGCCAGCAGTAACATAATTGTCTTGAACTGCATATAACTCTATGTTAGTTGCAGCACTCGTTTTGTATGTTTCTCCTACACGATTTTCAATATTTTTACCTACGGTGTGATATTGATTCTGAACAGCATTAGTGTTGATGTTTCTACCTGCTTCTAAATTAATATCTCTATCAGCAACAAAATTAATGTCTTGTTCACTATGAACACTTATACTATCCTGTGCGTAGATATCAATTTTACCATTACTAGATAATTCAATCCAGCTTGTTCCTCTTCCGTTTGAAATATAAATTAAATCTTCGCTGTTGTGTAATAAGATTTGATGTCCTGTACGTGTTCTTAAACGAACCATTTCGTTGTGCGGAATAGATTTATCGCCGCCGGAACTTAATTCTTGATCAATATATTCATAAGGAACGCTATCTGCTGGCCCTTTGCGTAATCTTTTATCATCGCCGTCGTCAATTACAATGCTCTGTCCACCTAATCTACTTTTTGGAACAGTTGCTTTATTATCTTTTGTGCCTCGTTGTGCCCTTGGTCCTGCTTTGTCCACTGGTCCTGGACTACTCATTCCATAAACCGAACTAGGTATTTCTCTTCTAGCACTTGTACTTGTTATACCACGAATATCGTCTTCTGCTAATCCTGATTCTTTTAACTTTTCTATAAATTTTAAGTTAAGAGGCTTTTTGTTTTTTGTAGGATCTTTTTGTTTTTCGCCATCTGTTTTTTTGTTGTATTCTGCTGTTGGTAGTTTTTTACCTTTTACACCTTCTGGAGGTTTTCCTTTATAGTACTCAGTTGCAGGCTGTCCGCCTGGAACCATAAAGTTCATAAATCTATCTTGAATACAAGCAAACCAATAACCCCTATTAACATCTCCGTCGACAAAACCACATAATACCCGTGTTCCTACGTCCGGAGGAACTGCCCAAAACCCATAACTTTGCTGTGTATCAGAATATGCTTCACCTGGTGTTAAATGTTCAGCAGGAGTAGTTCCATAAAAAACAGGAGCATAATCAACATCGATCGTTTCGCCAACGTCTTCTAGTTCGTTGCCAGCAGTATCAAAGTTAATTATTGTAACTTTTAAACCTCCCATATAATGAGGGTCTAAATGACTAACAATACGCCCAACTTTAAAGCCGTATTTTTTAGCACTGTTAGGATCATCCTGTGTTCTTGTTAACTCATTATTTTTTGTATTATCTTGTGACATTCTGTTTCCTTAAAACGGTGTATATGGACCGGTTGCACCATCTTGAAGAATTGTTGTAGTTTCTTCTTGAGGCACTTCGTCTTGATTTCTAAGTCTTAATAAGTTTAACCTTTGAGTAAATTTACCACCGCTAATTGTATTAGAAATTGCTAACACTCTATATAACCCACTAAACGCATCAACCGCTATAGACTGATCTTCTGGAAAAAACATACCGCCTGTAGCATCATTATAATCAATAGGTGTTCTAAAATTAACAATTACACTTGTTTCACTACGTTGATAGTCTAAGCTCCCGTCTGAGTTTACAAATAACGAAGATTCTGGGCTGTTGTAATTTCCCATACCGCTATCTGCCATAAAATAAGGATCGCCAAAAATATCTAAATCAAGTTCTAGTAAATCTACATCACTATTAACAATTAAATTATGAAATTGCTGTGCAGCAGATATTTTACTATTACTAATACCATTTCCTCCAGCACTGCTAGTATTAGATGATAACAAGTTACCAGTTTTTGCTAAACCGCCGGGATTCTCAACACCACTACTAGTTGAAACTTGTACGTATTCAACTGCGGTTTGATTAGTATTATCTTGCGTTGCACCTGTAGCATGATCGTTGTTGATATTTCCTAAGTCTGTTTTTAAACCTACAAAAAAAGCTGCGTTTAATCTTATATCAAAATTTAAAATATCACTATTTTCTCCAGTATAGATATAATTATATTCTTTTGCAACAGAATTTTGCATCGGGCCATACCCTGGGCCGCCTGTGGTTGGTAATTGAATTGTACTCATATGAACTTTGTAAGGAACAACTTCATATACATAAGTCCTAGCAAGTCTGCCACTGTGTCTTTGCTGAGTTTTATTTCCATCTAATAAAACTTTACTTTGTACTCTAAACCAATCAATATAACCGTTAGTATCTGGCGATATTTCAGTTAATCCTTGTCCCCATTTACTACTTAAAATAACATCTTCAATAACTTTAGTAATTTTTGTATTCTGACCATAGCTATAAACTCGCAATTCGTTGTCAAGTGTTATATCACTCCGATTAAAAACATCATTTCTATACTGTTTTAATTCAGTAGGCATAGGAGTTTTACCAGTTTCTTGAAATCCATCAATTATTTTAGCTGCGCCAAAGTCATTAAGTCCTAAAGATTCTGCAACTCCAAAATCTTCTTGCTGATCTGCAACAAAATTATCAACATAATTTTTTATTGAAGGATCTACTGTATTTTGTCCTACTCCGCTATCTAAAACGCCGGTTTGAAATCCTGATATTACTGCACCAGGCACCCCTTGATTAGCAACATCCATATTTTGCTGTGCTGCATCAATTTGTGTAGCTTGCAAAGTTCCTAAATTATTAGTAGAAGAGATAGATTGCGGAAAGATAATTGCAATGCTATCAGCTTCAACTTCTTTACCTTCTGCTACTTGTCGTTGTAAGTTTGCATTTAATACAGTTGACAAGCTAAACGGACCGTCTTGTAATACTTCTGCAACAGTTCTACCAGTAATTTGTATATCGCTATTAGTTCTTTCTATTTGATCAAAAAATGCACTTTCGTTCCATGGAATTGCTTCAATAGAATATTGACTGCCGCTTGCAGATACATCAAATTGCATGTCAGTTAATTGTATTGGATAATGTCTAGTTAGATTATCTTGCACTGCAACCGGATATCCGTCGTCGTCGTATCCAATAAACTCAATAGAAAGCAGGTAAGGAGTATCTAAGTAGTTTACATATTCATTTCCGTATGCTTCTTTGGCTGCAATAGCTATTGTCTGTAAAAATAACCCCATTGAATACGGTTCTATAATATCAAAAGATATTGCAGTAGCATTAGAGCTACGAGTTGTACTATTATTCATAACTAAACTTTCGATGTTTACATTATCAATAAAATATTCTAACTTTATGCCCAGTCTGTCTTCATAATAAGTTGTTGTCTTGTTTACTGCGCCGCCGCCTGATCTCAAAAGAACATGACTAGGTTCTCTAATCTTGTATGTTGAATTAGGAGAATTTATTTCTCCAGCAGTTAATACAGATAAAGTAAAAATAGTATTAAATGTACTAAATTGATGTAACGGATTGTTTAAAGACATTAAATTCCTAGTACCCTTTTAATATTTGAACTCTTTGGCAAGAAAATTTGTATTCCTGCTTTAAAATCATTTATAGGATCTTCAATAGTGTCCATATTTCTTTGTGTAAATATCCACCATAATTTAGTATTACCGTATAAGTCGTATGCTAACAAGTCTGGTCTACTTTCGTACTGCGGTTCTATTGTATAAAGTATATCATCATCCTGTGCCGGAACAGGCCTTATACTGAAATATCCCAATGATCCATCCTTAGCTAGTGGAGTAGAAGCATAAGGGCTTGCATTACTATACTCTGCCATTATAAATATCCTTGATCAATTAAATTACCATTAACAAAACTATCTAAACTAAATTGATTAACTTTGTTTCTGCTGTATGCAACTTTAAACACACACGTAATTGTGCTTAATGTAGGAACCATACCGTTATTAGACAGTCCAAATCCGTCAACATCTGCACCTGTAGAAAATTCTGATTTAATATAATCTACATCAGCTGGTAAATCTACAGTAAACGATGTAAGTAAAACAGGAATATTTTTTAAAACATAATCTCCATATCCATTTAGTTTCATTAAGGGCGGTGGAGCTCCTTTATTACTAGTTTGACCATATGACATTTTGCTAACACTTCGTAAAAAGTGAACTGCGGCTATCCAATACTTTCCATCTTCAGAATTTTGTACTGGAAACTGTCCAGATACTTGAATATCTTCAACTCTGCTACTTTCATATTGCGGAAAAGCATAATTATTATGTGTATGAGTTAGTTCATTGTAGTTTGCACTTTGACTAAGTAGTACTGTAGGCACGGTTGGCCAAACTAAGGAGTTATTTGTATTTCTTAATGGAGCAAGAATAGGACTACTAGAAAATGCACCAGTTGAAGGCATCGAGATTCGCACTCTCCAATCGTCAGTGTACTCATCAGTGTAACTAAAACTAGCCTGTACAGCGTTAGCTTGTGCTGGTTCTGCTCCGGGTCGAATGTTTCTACTTCTTATACTAGACATTAGGTTGTTGACATTGCCTAAAAAATCCGATATAGGGGTGTTATTGTTAGATTGATTGCCTGAAAAATTTGAAGGCGAACTTACTCGAGTAGTCATATTAATCTCCTGTATAGTATTTAGTTGACAAAATAAAGTGCGTGTATTATAATTAATTAAAACTAGGATATTTTAATGAAAAGAGTAAATTATTTAAACAACAAAGACATGTTAGCCGAGATACATAAATCAAAAGCAACATTTTGCAGTTACGTTGCACCAGAATATGCACATTATGATATTATTTTGCCAAGTGTTGACAAAATAAACATTAGAACAGTAGCAGAAGCTAAAAGAAATAAAGCAAAACTACAAAGTCAACGTGCATACGAGCAGCAAAAAGCTATTAATAAGAAAACAAAAATGGCAGATTGCGAAGTAGACTACAAAACAATTAAAAAACAAGATCTTGTCTTTCGTATTATGATGTTTGACCACGTGCCAGACGAACCCGGGCGTAAAAAGAACCCAAAAACAATGGCAGATACCAAAACAAAACTTAATTTTCCACCATTTCAGCATTATAAGTTTGACGATGACGACAATTTAATTTGTGTAGGAAAAAGTCATTGGAAGGGC
>Ga0209138_1000119_pt1 | contig 76630 bp, 79 predicted proteins | sample SaaInl3SG_22_DNA_FD_184645 | JGI IMG/M metagenome (GOLD analysis project Ga0209138, IMG submission 184645) | Marine microbial communities from expanding oxygen minimum zones in the Saanich Inlet - ESP_153SG_22_DNA (SPAdes) (version 2) | ecosystem: Environmental > Aquatic > Marine > Intertidal...
AATGATTTTTTAAATTTATTTAAATCAATAAATGGTTTAAGTTTCATAATCAAAGTTAATAGTTTTTTCTTTTATACCATAGGCATATCACTTTCCTCCAAATCACTTACTTCAAGCCCTCTTAGATAAGTAAGACTAACTGCTAAGGATGAGTGTCCCATAGCTTTCTGTAGCTTGGTTATGCTACCTGTTCTTTTGAAGATATCTATAGCTCCTGAGTGACGAAAAGAGTAAAGTGTTTGGTCTTGTTCAATAAGCTTAGAAACCCTCTTAAAACGCCCCCAAAGTGTCTTAAAATAGTCCTCGTTAAATTCAATAGGGGTGTTTGTAAAGATGTTATTTTCCTTTTTGCCAATTGATAGATGTTCCCTTATAAATTCTGGCACAGGTACAATCCTATTTCGCTTAGATTTTACTCTATTACCTCCAATAGAAATATACTTTAAATCGTCACTAAAGTCTCCCCATTTTAATAATCGTATCTCTCTATGGGGTCTTAGTAAACATCCGTAGGTTAGATTACAACAAAGAAATAGATTGTGATTAAAGGCTCTTATCTCCTCTAACAAGCCACTTATATTCTCAATTGGCTTATGGAGTATTTCGGTTTGTTTACGGGGCTTTAAAGGGCTTATTTCGACTCTAAAGCCGTTCTCCTTCAAATAGTTTAAAAGAGCGTTTAAATGGCGTCTAATCGTGTTAAAACTAGTTGGGTTTTTATACCGATTTAGATAGTTATTTGTGAATTCAATAGGTATAGTTTTGTAGAGGATTACTTGCTCTCTAAGTTCTTTAGAAATAGATTCAATAGCCTTTTTATAATTGGATGAGAGAGGTTCACTTAGCTTCTGAGTAACTAAATAGTCATAGAGTCCCAATTCATTTTTTGGCACTTGATTGTCGAAAGAATAATTATTGTTTTCTAGATAGTCATAAACCTTTTTAGCTAATAGCTCTGCTTTAACTTTTCTCTCTTTTAAAGGGAAGTCGTTAGGTCTAAGTTGACTCTTAATCCTCTGACCGTTTAGTAATCGTATTCTTTTTGACTTTAAAGTAAATTCAATGAAGTATTCACCGTTAGCTTTACGCTTAACTTTTGGATAAGACAATTCCATTTTGGCACGTATTTGGCATTTTACAATTAGATTAAATCGTAAAACATTCTAGATGCCTATTATTACTGGTATTAAGAGAAGGTGAATTGAGTTTGATAATTTGACTGCCAGTCAAGCGCTCTAGCCAGCTGAGCTACATCCCCAAAACGTTGTGCTAAACTAAACAAATTTTTACTTTTTTTAATGCCATTCTTTAATCGGCTTTTTATGCTTTTGCAAAGCACACATTTTCTTAAAAAAGTCAAGATCTATACATCAAGTCGTTCAACACTTTTTTTCAAACTACTAATAAATAGCTACCTTTAGATCTACTAAAAGATTTATTTAGTGAGTTAGAAAAAATTCTTCTTGCAAAGAACAGTAACCATAAGTCAAACTAAAAAAATGAAGAAATTTTACTTAAAATATGCATTGGAATTTATCGTGATTGTCCTTGGTATTTCACTTTCATTCTATGTTGAAAAATTGAATGCAAAAAATTATAAAGAGAATTTAAAAAACCAATCTTTAAAAAGAATTCTTAAAAATATTGAGGTTGATACAGGAGATTTTGAATTCAATATTAACGCCCTAAAAAAAGCTATTTACTCTGGTAATTGGTTAATTTCCAATTTTGAAGGACTAAAAAATCAGCCCAAAGATTCAATAGGATTTCATTTAAATCGCGCTGTTTATTATAACACAATATTTGTGGATAATCAGGAGGAATATAGAAGTCTTCAAAACTCTGGATTAATTGAAATTATTGAAAATGAAGATTTGGTACAAAGTCTTCAAAAAAAATACATAACCCACGAATTCATGAAAAAAATTGAGTCTGTACTTTTAGGAAAATCAGGGAAATTTGATGATTTTATCTATCGGAACTTAAAATATAAAAGTTTGAATGTAGATGAACTCGGTCTTCCAAATGACAGAACTTTTGAGGGAAACAAAACAATACCCAATAATATACAAGAAATGATAAAGGATCTCATTTTTTATCGTGGGTTTTATCTTAACAGAATCATGAGGAGATGTGAAGCTGACAAAAAATTAATTGAAGAAATAAACCTTGAAATAAGTCCAGATAAATGAAAAAACTAGATGCTCTAATCATAGGTGCTACTGGTGCTACAGGTCAACAATTGATTTCTCAATTAGTAGAGGACGCCGACTTTAACTCTATTTCTGCATTTGTTAGAAAAAATCCTAACATACGTCATAAAAAGCTAACCATTCATAAAATTGATTTTTCTAGAATTGAGAACTCTAAAGAATTAATCAAAGGGGATGTGTTGTTTTCTTGTTTAGGTACAACACTAAAAGATGCTGGAAGTAAGGATAAGCAGTTTCTAGTTGACTATACATATCAATACGAATTTGCCAAAGTAGCCTCTGAGAATGACGTTTCTATCTACTCGCTTGTTTCTTCAACAGGGGCGAATGAGAACTCATTGTTTTTCTATCCAAAAATTAAAGGAAAACTAGAAGAAGCTGTTAAGAAACTCCCTTTCAATACAATTCATATTTTCCAACCTCCTACTTTAATTCGACAGAAAGAGTTAATCAGAATAGGCGAAAAAATTGGTATCAAAATCTTTAAAGGGTTAAATTATTTTGGAATACTGAAATCTCAAAAACCTTTATCTGTTTCTTTGTTAGCTAAAAAAATGATCCGTGAAGTAAAAGAAAACGAAAAGATAAAACTAAAAACCTATAAACCTCAAGAAATTTTTTGATGTACCTCCCCTTTGAAAAAGAGGTGTGTGCTTATAAAACTAAAATACGTGTTTTGAAGGGTTCTTATTTAAATTTGGAATTTTCACAGCCTTCATCCAACTTAAATCTAAAATAAAATTCGTGCTGTACACACTAAAAATATAAGTCGACATGACAAATAATATCAAAATAATCAAATGAAAAACTTAGTTGTAATTCTATTTATAAGTGTCCACCTAAATGCTCAATTAGACCATTTGTCCTTACCCGATTTTGAACTTAAAATTGAACTTGATACCAAAGTTAAATTAAGTAAAAACTATTTCAATATATCTGCGTTAGTGCTTGTAGGGGGTGCTTTATTAAGAAATATAAATGACGATATCATGATTTTTGGATCTAAAGGGAATATTGCTGCTTCAGGAACTACTGCTTATTACCTTGCTAAACATTTACTTTATGTCAGAAAAAGAAATAGGTTCTATAAAAAACACAATCTGTCTCGCAAAACATTAAAGAAAAAAAATCCCTTCAATAATTAATAAAAACAAGCTGTCTGGTCTATTTAGCATATCTGAAAAGTTACACAAATAGCAATCCCAAATTTTTAAGTTATTGATTTTTAAAATTCTGCAAACTGACGTTTCATGAATAAATTTTGATAGATTTATTATATTCACTATATATTTAAACTAAAATTAGATTTGAAAGTTAAAAACTACTTGCGAAAAATAGTGGAAGATAATACTACCAAAAAAGGTCGTTTTTTTGACTACATTATTCAATTGCTTATCTTTTTATCACTTATAAGTTTTTCAGTAGAAACCCTTCCGAATATCCCTGAAAAAGCAAGTGTAGCTTTGCGGTATTTCGAAGTATTTAGTGTTTTAATTTTTTCAATTGAATACCTCTTGAGATTATGGGTTTCAAAAAAGCCGCTTTCCTATATTTTTAGTTTTTACGGGATTATTGATATCCTAGCCATCTTGCCCTTTTATATGGTAACCTTCCTGGATCTTCGTTTTTTAAGAGCCTTTAGAATTCTAAGAATTTTCAGAGCACTAAAGGTAATCCGATATAACAAAGCCATAGAAAGATTTGGGGCAGCATTTAAGCTTGTAAAAGAAGAGTTTGTACTATTTTTTGCGTGTGCTTTAATTTTAATCTTTATTAGTTCTGCTGGAATTTTCTACTTTGAGCACGAAGCCCAACCAGAAACATTTAAGTCAATTTTTCATAGTGCATGGTGGGCAATTGTCACGCTTACTTCTGTAGGGTACGGCGACGTTTACCCCATTACACTTGGTGGAAGAATTTTCACCTTCTTTGTTCTTATGGTTGGTCTTGGCATAGTGACTGTTCCTGCGGGTCTTGTGGCCAGTGCACTTTCTAAAGCAAGAGAAATTGAAGATTGACATTCAAATGACTATTTCTATTTTCAATTACTAGTCGTTTATTTATGTAATATAAAACTGAATAATCCTACATGAATTTTCTGACCTCTATGTCCCATTTTTCAAGAAAAGGTTGTGAAACTTGTTGAACTCGTAATCCCGAGTTTGCTGCTAAAAAGAATTTAATGTCACATCCTCCGTTGACTTTTCACACAACTTTCAATTTTTTCAAACAATTTTTTTTAGAAGAAAGGGTTAATAGAATAAAGCATCATATGGATTATTATCGCTTTTCCCTTTTAGCCCTATTGGTGTTTGGTGCACTCGATATCACTCCAGGCAATGCCCAAGGGGGGGGCCTTTTGATTCAACAATACCAAAAGGGTCCCGCTTTAGATGGAACCTACTCCCGCTGGACGTTATATCCTGGGGTTGAACTCAATTATATCAACACCGATCTGGCTACTACTAAGCCCAAACTCGCTCTTGGAGGCTTACTTCAAGTAGAATTTCGCGTGTCCTCTACAGTAGGGTTAAAAACAGGGGTGCACTATACCCCCATTGCCTATTCTTATCCTGTACAGGATTCTGTTGGTGTAGATCAGCTGCGCTATTGGACTCTTCCCATGAGTATCATGCTACACCCTACCCAACGAGTCAGTATAGGTTTAGGAGCGCTCTATAACCTTTATAATCAAGGTGCTTTTGTTCGTAGTATCGATGATTTTAAAAATAAAACGCTCTATCCTAAAGCGCATTTTAGAAATAGCTTCGGTGGTTTTGTACAAGTAGGGTATCACTTTCTCCAAAAATGCTATGCCTTTTTAAATTATCGCTGGGCAGCGCGAAGTAATCTTCCTACCCTATCCCAAACCAATACTAGCTCGGGCTTTCAGTTGGGTGTCACCTATACCCTTTGGGCTTCAAAAAAAAGACGCTAATTTATTCTTTTTTTAAGGTAATTTCAATCACACCATGAACCCCTTTCTCCCCATAGAATTCTATAGCTGATGTTCCTTTTAGCACGTTCATCGACTCGATATTAGCCGGATCTAAAGATTCTAGTATACCTGGAGTTTCGCTGATTTTTCCATCAATCACTACTAGGGGTCTAATACTGTCTGTGCTTACAATCTTAATTTTACGCTGTGCAGCTGTTTTGGGTACCCAAGTGTTTCGCTCGGATGATAGGGTATCTCCTTCCATTTCAGCTTCACCCGATGTAATAAAAACTCCTTTTGGAGTCACCTCATTTCCGAAAAATAAAATTTCATGAACTCCCTTTTCACCAAGATCAATATGTTCTCCGGAACGAATCATACCCCGATGTACCTCATGAGGTTTATCGGTTTTAGGTTCTGATCCTTCTGGACTTTGATACACTTTAACTACCAAACAGGAGGTACATAAAAGTGATAAAACGATAAAACTAAATGCACGCATCATTGTTTTTTTTTACTAAAATAAGTAACTCAAGGTAATATTTAGATAAGGATGCCGATTATATCTTTGCCCTTCTATAAATGCAGAGGAATTGTTTAGCAAAACATGAAGCTTTAAGGGGCTTCTAAAATAAATTAATCCTGCTTGATAAATATTGCGAAATGGAATTGCCTGCAGTTGAAAAGGAGTATTATTTCTAAAAGCACTTCCCGAAAGAGAATAATCATGTGTGCTGTATTCCAATACCATTCCCAAAAAAAACGAAACTCCATTTTGAAATTGTTCCAAGCGATTTCCAAAAAATGGAAGTCCAGGAAGTTTTCCTACTTGAAGTCCTAAACGAGAACGCAAACTTGTGCGAAAAGTCCCTAACTGTAAGTGATTGTGAGTGACCCATTTCGTAGCCTTTCCCAGTTTTTTCCCCCAATAAAATGACCCATTTCCATTCAAGTGAAACGCTTGAGGAAGCGAAAACGCCCAGGTTAATGGTTTTAAATTGAGGAGTAAAGTATGATAGGTGTTTTGTAAAAACTTGGCTAAAGATGCATTCGCACCTGAAGTGCCAAACTGAATCCCCCAACCATAACCAAGGTCAGGGTGCTGAAATCGTTCTTTTTTATACCCCAAAAATAAACTTCCATTGTATGGGTAATCCATCTCTGAAATTATTTCGGTTTGGCGTAACGACGGGGTGTTGATCTCTTGACCTAGGGTCCAATGTCTAGATACATATCCCCATTTTGATAAAGAATCTTTAGGTGTGTTAACTAGCACCCCAAATTCTAAGAAAATTCCACTGCTATAATACCGGTCAATACCAAAATACAAATCATTATCTACGTTTAGTCCTACATAACTTTGGGCAATAAGACTTGAAGAAACAGTTGTCAAGAATACTATCGATAAGCTAAAGCGCCACAACAAAACGCGGTTTAATCTTTGTTTTTTAAGACCAATAAAGGAATGGTACAGTAAAAATCTTTTTTGTAAATAAGATCGGGTTCCCAAAGCTTTTCAAAGAAACCTCGTTCGCGTTTGAATGCAATCAATAAATCCGGTCGATTGGCCTGAAAATGTTCTAAAACCCCTTGGTAAACAGTCGCGTTTTCAGAAAACATCAAGCCTTCCGATCGTTGTAGTAAAGTATCATCCAATTGATGGTTTCGATTGGCAAAACCTGGAACCTTAACTAGCAACAACCGCAGTATTGAATTGAAATGGTCTTGAAATTCAATCATGGGTTTCAATGTATGCAAATCTTTCACCTCCCCTGTTTTAAAAGCCAATAACATCTTTTTGGGAGCCTTAAATGTTTTTTCTAATGGAGCCACTAAAACTGGAATTGTCGTTCGTTTGATCAAACTACCTGCAACTCTTCCCAAAAAAACAGATTCATTAATTTCATTATTCAGAGGGGCCACAACAATAAGATCAAGTCCAATGGATTCATCCAGCCTCTTAACGGTGCCAAGTAAATCTTTCTCACTAGACACCATTTTGATATCGGTGTCTTTTGGAGCAATGTGCTCTATCAATGTGCGAATACGTTGGGTGTTTTCTTTAGCTAAACGCGCATTTACATTGGTCATTGAGGTCAGACTTGCAACTGATGGATAAGCATCAATCACATAGATTATACATCCCATCTGTTTTGCCAAATCTAGCGCATACTTCAAAGTAGCTTCCGCATAATCAGAAATTCCAATCGGTACAAGAATGTGTCGCATACTATAATTTTTTCAAAAATACCAAGACTTCACTGATCCGTTGATATTTTAACACAAAAAAATAGAGCCTGTCTGAATAGGTCACTGCTTTGAAGGGGTTTTTATAAAAAAGTTTTAGAAGCCCTAGACTTTATGTACTTTTACCTCATTATGGAAGCTTATGTATCTCACCGTCGCGAAGGAACCTGCGGTATCCTTGAATTTGGGAATCCTGCAGGAAATTCGCTGCCTGGAAAACTACTCGATCAGCTTTACAAAAAATTGAAACTTTTAGAGGAGGATGATCAGGTTGCGGTGATTCTTTTTCAAAGCAGTGGAAATCGAGCTTTTTGTGGAGGAGCCTCTTTTGCAGAGATGAAAAATTTAAAAACATTAGACGAGGCAACCGCCTTTTTTATGGGCTTTGCAAAAGTCATCAATCAGATTCGGGTTTTAAACAAATTTGTCATTGCCCGGGTTCAAGGCAAAGTAGTTGGGGGAGGTGTTGGGCTTGTCGCAGCTTGTGATTATGTAATTGCACACGAAAACGCTGCAATCAAATTGTCGGAATTGTCCATTGGTATTGGACCCTTTGTGATTGAACCTGCCGTATCCAGAAAAATAGGAACCACTGCATTTACACAACTTTCTCTAGATGCAGAACGCTTTAAATCGGCAGAATGGGCGAAACGAAAAGGACTTTACAATACCGTAGTCCCCACAGAAGAAAGCCTTGACCAAAACGTAATGGAAACCGCCCATCGCTTAGCCAGCTATGCTCCTAAAGCGATAAAAAATCTGCGCAAACTCCACTGGAAAGATACCGATCATTGGAAAACACTCCTTCCAAAAAATGCGGAAATTACAGCTAAACTAGTTTTAGAAGAAGCCACTCAAAATATTCTTAAATCATTGTAATACAAATGAATAACGTAATTAGAATAACAAAAGAGTTTAAGTTTGAAACAGGCCATGCCCTGTTCGGTTATGACGGTTTGTGCAAAAATGTGCACGGCCACAGCTACAAGCTTTCAGTCACCCTAGTGGGAACACCAATCAATGACCCAAATCACGTGAAAAATGGAATGGTCATGGACTTTAGCGATCTTAAAAAAATTGTCAACGACACTATTGTACACCCTTTTGATCATGCTACAGTACTCAATATCGACTCGCCTCATAGAGAACTGGCAGATACTATGGAAAAAGCAGGACACAAAATCAGACGAGTCCAGTACCAGCCCACTAGCGAAATGATGGTGATTGATTTTGCTGAAAAAATTAAAGCCCAATTACCTCAACATCTTAAGCTTCATCATCTGCTCCTAAGAGAAACGGAAACTTCTTTTGCCTCCTGGTACGCCTCAGATCAAACCCCTTAAAACCCTAAAGACTTTAAATCTGCTTTGGGTTTCGCATTCTCCTTAGACTTGATGTCGGCCAATTCTTCACAATCTACAGGGATACTCAACTCCTCTGGGGCTATAAAGTCTTCTTTTGAAATTCCAAATTCGGGATTATCATATAACGATCGCATGTAATTTGCCCAAATCGGCAACGCCATGGTAGCACCTTGGCCGAATCCAATGTCCTTGAAATGGATGGAACGATCATCCCCACCTACCCATACTCCTGTAGCCAAATTAGGCACCATACCCATAAACCAACCGTCACTTTGATTCTGAGTTGTTCCTGTTTTACCCGCTATTGGGTTTTCAAAAACATACGGATAGCCTGTTATGACATTTTTATAGATATAGTTGGTCTCCTCAAGTCCTGCATGCCGCAATCGTGCTCCTGAACCGGCCGTGGTTACTCCCTGCATTAAATTGACCGTCACATAGGCTGCCTCCTGACTCAATACATCTTGAGTCTCGGGAAGGACTTCGTACAAGGCTCGCCCGTTTTTGTCTTCAATACGGGTAATCATAATCGGTTTGACATAAATTCCCTGATTGGCAAAGGTACTGTATGCTCCTACCATCTCGAATAAACTGATGTCAGGAGTCCCTAGAGCAATAGAAGGTACCTCGGGAAGATGGGAAGTAATTCCCATTTTACGTGCTAAATTAATTACTGGTACGGGGCCTACCAAATCCATGATTCGGGCGCTTATGGTGTTGACTGAATTGGCCAAGGCATTTTTCAAAGTTCGTGTACGGCCGTATTTGTCACCTGAATTTTTAGGACACCAAGCATCGATATTTCCGTGTTTCATCGGTTCAATACAAAATAAGGCGTCGGGTAAAGAATCACAAGGAGAAAGTTTAAGCTGGTCAATGGCTGTGGCGTACAAAAAGGGTTTAAATGTAGAGCCTATTTGTCGCCTTCCTTGTTTTACCTGATCGTATTGGAAATGTTTATAATTATACCCCCCTACCCAAGCCTTTACATGACCTGTCTGGGGTTCCATAGACATCATCGAAGCACGGAGAAAGTGCTTGTAGTAACGAATGGAATCCATAGGGGTCATGATCGTATCGATCTCTCCTTTCCAACTGAATACTTGCATGGGGACTTCTTTTTTAAAGGAAGCCAAAATTTCTTCTTCCGCAATCCCTGCCAGCTTCATTTTTCGCCACCGTTCTGTTCGGTAGGCCGTTCGGGTCATCAAGGTGTCAATTTCTCCCTCCCGAAGATCTAAAAAAGGAGCTGTGGGATTTTGTCTTTTTGTGTTTTGTCTAAAGAATTCCTTTTGTAGGTTTTTCATATGCCCACTCACCGCATCTTCCGCCAATTGTTGCATACGAGAATCAATCGTTGTGTAGATTCGCAGTCCGTCACGATACAAGTTGTGTTTACTTCCGTCCGGCTTGGGGTTCGCCTCTATCCATTCGTCCATAAATTCTTTTAAATACGCTCTGAAATAGGTTGCAAGTCCTTCTCTGTGCGATTCAGGAGTAAAAGTGATTTGTAATGGAAGTTGATCTAAAGAGTCCTTTTCTTTATTTGTAATCAATTGGTTCCGTACCATCTGATGAAACACAATATTTCTTCGTTCTTTCACTCGCTCAGGGCGGCGAATGGGGTTGAAAAGTGATGAGTTTTTTAACATGCCAACGAGTGTGGCAGACTCTTCTATTGAGAGTTCCTGAGGGATTTTATTAAAAAAGATTTTAGCTGCCGAACGGATTCCGTCTGCCTGATAACCAAAATCGTATTTGTTGAGATACATGGCTAAAATCTCTTTTTTGGTGTACCGCTGTTCCAATTGTACTGCGATGACCCACTCTTGTGCTTTTTGAAAAATGGTTTTAAGGATGTTACGGGAACGCACCCCAACAAAAATTTGACGTGCCAACTGTTGGGTGATGGTACTTGCCCCGCCTCTTTTACCTAAAAAAACAAAGGCTCTCATAGTTCCGCGCCAATCGATACCCGAGTGCGCATAAAAGCGTTCATCCTCTGTAGCAATCAAAGCTTCTACCATATGTGTAGGAATTTCGTCAAATCCAATAGGGGTTCGATTGTCGTCAAAATAATATTTCCCTAAAATGATCCCATCAGAGGATATGATTTGAGTGGCCAAATTCGTTTTGGGATTTTCCAATTGTTGCAAGTCGGGCATGGGGCCATATAGGCCAAGAGCTGCCCCTCCAAACAATGCGATGATCCCTATCACACCCAAAAGGAAAGCGCCCCACAAAACACGGGTGTATTTTCGAAATGATTTTTTCTTTTGTTGCTCTTTTTTCTTTGCCATCTTTATTGATCTTCAATACTAATCCCCACTGCAATAATCCCTTTGAGCTTAGAAACGCCCTCCGCTACTCCATTATTGCGTACCGCCTGTGCGATTGAAATGGTCAGTGGACGTGCATTGGGAAAAACAACCCCTTCTTTCCACCACAACTTACTTTCTTTTATTTCGGTAAATCCTGTGCCCAACCACTTCCCATCGGGGGCAGCCATAGCATACTCTAGAGTGTCTTGGGTAATCCGTTCTCCTCCAGCGGTAAGGCGCGCTATTAGAAAAATATTCGCGTACGGATAGGTGTTGTCATTACGCAAGAGTATAAAAACATTTTTTGTAAGCGTGTCTATCGCTTGTTCAGGTAGCTCAAAAGTTACAGGAGTTGTAGAAAGGCCCTCTTCCGCTGTGGTCTTGTACACCGTGAACCCATCCTCTGAACGACAGGATCCAAACCACAGGCTTGCACAAACAAACCCCACCAGACCTAAACTATTTTTTAGCTTTACTTTCAAATCGTTTTTTTTTGTTTTTTTTCGAATGACGTCGAGGGGGATCAAAACGTTTGAGACTGTCTTCTCCAGCACCACTGTCAAATATTTTGATCCCTTCTTTTACTTCCTCCTCTACATAGGCTTCTAAACTAGGGACTTTAAGTTTTGCTATATTCTTTTTAATGATATCGTTGACGGCAGAGAGGGTCAATTTATGCCACGTCATCCAATCCTCTTTGTAGGCGTACCAAATTAATCCCTTAAAAATATCCATCTTTTGAAAAACGCCAATTCCTTTTTCTGTATATAATTTGATCTCCGTTTTTGGGAACACCTTAATGGCAGATCGATACGCCTCCAATTCATAATTCAAACAGCACTTGAGTCGTCCACATTGACCTGCTAATTTTTGAGGATTTAAAGAAAGTCTTTGATAGCGTGCCGCACCCGTATTCACGGTTCGAAAATCTGAAAGCCAAGTCGAACAGCACAACTCCCTCCCACAAGATCCAATGCCTCCCAACCGCGAAGCTTCCTGTCGCAATCCAATTTGACGCATTTCAATACGAATGGAAAAAGCACGGGCCATATCTTTTATCAATTGGCGAAAATCCACCCGTTTGTCTGCCGTATAGTAAAACGTGGCTTTTTTACCGTCTCCTTGAAATTCGACATCAGAAAGTTTCATATTCAGGCGTAATGCGATTGCCAATTCCCGTGCCCGTTTTTGGACCTCCGCTTCTTTTGAGCGACTGGCTTGCCAAATGTCAATTTCTTCCTGATTCGCAAGACGTAAAATGGTTCCAATCTTATCACTATCGGGTTTGGTTTTTTTGCGCTTCATTTGCACATCCACCAACGCGCCTGCTAAAGTCACAGTCCCCAAATCATATCCGCGATCTACTTTGGTTATCACCAAACTTCCCGCTTGAGGAGTAATTTCTTTTGGAATGCGGTAAAATTCTTTTCTGCTATTTTTAAAGCGCACCTCGACAAAAGGACATTCTGTCTCTCCTTGGGGGGGATGCATGTTTTCCAACCAGTCAAAAACGGTGAGTTTGTTACAACTGTCGCTTCCACAGGTACCATTGTTTTGACAGCCCCTTGGGGAACCGCTTTTGGTACTGGAACAACTGGAACAACTCATGAATATATTAGAAATTTAGAACTTTAAAGATACAGGGATTTCCATAATTTAAAAGCCAATAAATTCTTAATTTACTGTTTAAACTTAAGCACTTTGGAACGTCCTTTTTTAAAAATTTTATTGCTGTTGTGTGTACCCTTTCGAAGCGCTTTTTGTGCTTCTTCTGGGAGTGCTACGATTTCCTTACAAGCATCTGAACAACATTCATTCATCTTTTCTCCACAAGAATCGCATTGAATAAAAAGCAGGTGACAGGCCTCGTTGATACAGTTTACGTGCGAATCGCATGGTGCTCCGCATTGATGACATTGGGCGATAATATCTTCGGAAATTCGTTCTCCGCGACGTTCGTCAAAGACAAAATTTTTGCCTACAAATTTATTTTCCAATACTTGATTTTTAACCTGACGTGCATATTCGATGATTCCACCCTCCAGTTGATATACGTTTTTAAATCCCTTATGCTTAAAATAAGCAGAGGCTTTTTCACAGCGGATTCCTCCTGTACAATACATTACTAAGTTTTTATCTTCTTTATGGTCGGCTAAATCTTCTTCGATAATGGGCAAGGATTCTCGAAACGTATCCACATCTGGAGTGACTGCTCCTTTAAAATGGCCAATCTCGCTCTCATAGTGGTTGCGCATGTCCACGCAAATGGTGTTGTCGTTGTCTAGTAATTCATTGAATTTCTGTGCATTAACATGTATTCCCTTTTGTGTTACGTCAAATTGATCATCGTCTAAGCCATCGGCCACAATCTTGTCGCGTACTTTGATGGTGAGTTTTAAAAACGATTTGAGATCTTGCTCGATGGCAATATTGAGGCGAACACCTTCTAAAAAGGAAATACTGTCTAGATGGGCTTTAAATTTGTCAAAAAGAGGGGCGGGCACGGAAAGTTGTGCATTGATTCCTTCGTGAGCGACATAGATTCGTCCCAATACTTCCAATGGATCCCAAGAAACAAATAAATGGTCGCGAAACAGTTGTGGGTAGCCAATGTGCGCATATTGATAGAAAGATAAGGTCAGGCGTTCGGTTCCTGCCGCTTCCAACATTTCAGCTCGTTCTTGCGCACTTAATTTGTTGTACAGTTGCATGCTATAAACGATTTAAGTGAAAGACAAAGGTAGGAAAAAGCTTTGTTTTGTGGTGGAAAATATCCACCACAAAATTCATAACTAATTTAAAATAAGGGAATTAAAAGTCTTTTAACCACTTTTTTTTAATTGTGTACTCTTTATTCTGTGAACAAAACAGGGTTTAAAGGGGAGTTGACTGTAGTGCCAATTTCTACTCCTGGGCACCAAGTCTCCCAATCGTTTTGTTGTCCTTCGTTTTCAGGTGCTTTCAATTGAATGTCTTGATCCATATAGATGATGGTGATCACTTTCCGAACTTCGTCTGTCGCATTTGCTCCGGCACGGTGAAAAACCCAACCCGAATGAAAACTCACTTCTCCAATGTCAAAAGGTTCGATGGTATGGGGAAAATCCGTTACTCGGAGACGGTCTCCAATCAAGGTTTCGCTTTCGTCGCTAATGGATAGTGCTCTTCCTTCTTGAATTTGATGACTCCCCGCACTAAATTCTAAGGGCCCCATTTCCAAAGGAGTCGCTTGAAGGGGAATCCATGCCGTTATGGTTTTGTCTGAGGACAAGGGCCAGTAGTACTGATCCGCATGCCAAGGGGTAATACCCCCACCCCCTTCTTTGAATAAGGCTTGATCGTGGTACAAACGAACGCCCGAAACTTCCATCAGCCTCGCAGCTACCCCAGCCAAACGTGAACTAAAAATAAATTCTTTGATCTCGGGGTCTTCACGCCATAAATTAAAGAGTTGTAAAAAAGCTTTTTCGTAGGTGTCACGTTCTTCTAGGGGTTTGGACACCCGATTCATTTCTGCTACTTTTTCTGAAATGCGTGTGTTGTAATAGACCACAACTTCTTCGGGAAGCAACTGCTTGATTTTTATATACGCGTTTTTTCGGTAAAATTCGATTTGCGCTTCCGTGAGTGGAAAAGGGATTTTTAACTGCTCCTGATACATTGCTGTGATTTTCATTTGAAGCATTAAAGTACAAAAAAGCAAGGGATTTTGACATTCGGATCACTGCTTCTTACTCATTGCTGTTATTTTTTCTCCTCAGAAAAATGCCCCCCATGAGGTCCTTGCGAAAACTTGTTTTGATTATACTCTTTGGAAGTTCCTTTAGCAATGGAAAGACTTTGCCACGCCTCTCCTTTTACGATTTTTCCAATCATCACAATCTGACCAATGTGGTAGGCATAGTGCATCATTTGTCTGTCTAGGGCTTCTGCTACAGTATGGCGTTGATTTCGGATTAAAATTATTTTGTTCATGTCCTTATCCTTCAAAGCCATCAGGGCATTGAAAAGACAAGCCCACCCGTCATCCCACTTTTGAAGTACTTCATTCTGGGATTGGATTGATAACTCAAATTCACCATCCCGATCTCGCCATTCCTTCTCTCCATCCGAGGTTAAAAAATCCGTCCATCGCGATTGCATATTTCCACATAAATGCTGAACGATAAGGGCTATTGAGTTGCATCCCGCATTAGCTTCCCAGAACAAATCCTGTTCTTTCAACTGCTCAAAGGTTTGTTCACCTAAGTGTTTGTAGTACTTAAATTGTTTGATAATATAGGTCAACAAGTTTGTATTCATAAAGGGGTTTGTTGTATTTGTTTGAGCCAATGCGCTTTAGTAAGGGCATACCTGCGTTCTGTACACTCCTCTTTTTCGTTAAAGAATTTTTTTTCAAAAGGCATCAATTGCTCTAAAATTCTGAGGGATCCTTTGTTTTCAATATAGGCATCTGCAATGACTCGTATGGCGTTTACTTCTGTAAAATAAAAGTGAAGCAGTCCTTTTGCCGTTTCCATACCATACCCTTTTTTCCAATAGGCCTTTCTAAAGCGATAGCCCATTTCTCGTTCCCCTTCTTCATTAATAAGAAACAACACCAAGCCAATCAGTTCTTCAGTTCCCTTCTTAAAGATGGCACAATCACACTTACGCTCGTGTATATGCTGTAACTCCAAATTCAGGCTGCGGGTAAACCGCGTATGAAGTTCTTCTTCTGATAAAGCCTTTTGAGGAATTAGCCTTAGAACCTCAGCATCCGTAAACAATTCTTTAAAAAAAAGGAAGTCTGCCGACTTAAGCGATCGAATGGATAGTCGTTTGGTTTCAAAAAAAATCATTTTGCGTTTTTCAATTCGTTTTCTGAATTATCATCTTTCCAAGGGTCTTAAGCTTTTTTAACATTTCTCCTCTCACTCTTCAAGGCGCAGCGTTACCCAAACCTCCTCGTCTTTTTCTAGGGTAAGGGTATTTCGCAAAATAGAATAGCTATCAATCTCTAGTAAAGCATTGGTAAATTCCTGTTCACGGGAGTTGCGTTCACTTTCGCAAGCGCGTTCGGTAAAAAAGAGGTCGGTAAAGCTAAGACGGTCTTCTTGATTAGTATAACTTCCCCCTCCGCTGTTGCATGCGGTTTGAACATCTAATGTTCCTTTAGTAAAAAAGGTAATCCCGGTGTCTTCGTCTAAAATGGAGGAAGAAATCGCATTGGGTGTTCGGATGGAGACCACTTCCCAGGCATTTACCAATGCTGCATTTATAGGCCGGGTAAGGGTCAGGACCATTTCCCCCTTGGCATTGCGCAACTGAGCCTGGTTCTCTTCTAGAGTAAAAGTCAGAACGGCTTTTTCTAAAAGGGCTGCGAGTTCTTGTTCTCGTTTGCCTTCTACTTCAGGGCAGCCAATTAAGGTGGAAGCAATGAGCGAAAAGGTAAGCGTTTTATTTTCAATTTCAACTCCTCCAAATAGGGTATTACATCCTGCAGAAGCAGAAAAAGAATCGGCTTCAAAAAGCAACGTACCCCCACCGTCAATGTCCCAATGTCCTGTGATGGAATCCGGAAAATCACTACTCAGTTCTTCACTTACACAACTAAAAAGCAGGCAAAAACCGAAGAAGAAGGTCGTCGCAAAGTAGACACGTATCATGGGCATTGATTTCCCAAACTATAACAAAATTCGTGCCTATTTTAAATGGCTGCTTTTCTTGCCGATCAAGATCAAATCCGTTTGACGTCCGTTTACATAACGAAACCCATTTGGCCCAAAGTAGCCTGGTTCTTCCAACATGATGCGTACGTCTTTTTCCCATTCCTTAAGATACACTTTGGCGTTCAATTCAATGGCATAAACTGTGTTTTCATATAGTGGGTGTTCTCCCGATCCGGGGATGCCTTCTTGGGCGTCCCACATCCCAAAAGTCGTCCCTGCAGAGTGCCCGTACAAACCTAAAGGATGGGTGTAGATTTGTGGGCGTAAGCCTGCCGCTTTACTCGCTTCAATTGCCATTTTTAAGGTGGCGTTTCCTGTTCTTCCTGTTTTAAAATGGTCGGTCAACGCATCTTGAACAGCGTTTCCTTGGCGCAAGGCCTCTTTTAAGAATTCTGGTGCTTCTGTTTCCTCTGGTTTGAGTACATAGGCCAGTTCTTGACAATCGGTATTTAATGTCAAATAAGTAATGCCAAAATCGCAATGAACTAAGTCGCCCGGTTGGATGACGTCAAATTTGGATTTCCCATCAAAAGCATATAGGTCGCTTGCTCCAGTACGTTGAACATCTACCGTGGGGTGAAACCAGGTTTTAAGTCCCAGAGCGGTGACTTTTTCACGCATCCACCAGACTACATCTTCCGTAGTCGTAACCCCTGGGGTGATCACGTCAGTAGAAAAAGCTTCAGCAATAATGTTATGGGTTATTGCGGAAAGTTGACTAAAAAGCGTCATTTCCAATGGGGTTCGCGTTTCGATCCACCTTACGGCAAGTGTTTCTGCTGAAACTACTCGTTTTTTAAATTTCTCTGGAAGAGCTTGCATCATTCCATCATAATCTGTTTTAGCCAATCCATCGGCAATGCCGTAATGTTCAGAGCTGTTAATTCCAATCTTTTGAGGATTTTGACTCACGATATACTCCGCCAACGCTTTCCACTGATCGGGTTGTTCTTCTTTATTCCAAATGGATCGAATGTTGTTTCCAAAATTGTATCGTGTAATGGCAACAGGATCTACTCCCTCTTTTGTTTTTGAAAACACCAAAATAGTACGTCTACGAGCATTGAGCCAAGTAGGAGGCAATAGGGTTTTGACTACAGGGTCTTCGTTGTATTCTCGGGTAATCATCACCCAAAGGTCGATGTCTTGTTCTTCCATCAGTTGAGGAAGCAAATTTTGTATGCGTTCTTTTTGAATTTCATCAATTAAAGAAGCACGTTCCCGAAGGGGTAAAATATCTTGCGCAACTAAGGGCATTGAGATCATACTAAGTAAAAAAAAGAGTCGTTTCATGAAGTATATTTATCCGCTAAACCTACAAAAAAATTGTTAATAATGCAGCTAAAACAGACTTGGAAGGGGTGGGAAGAAACTGTACATTAGCTAAAAAAGAGAGTTATGGCAGAACAAGATAGTGCAAAGTTAAAAGCCCTTAAGCTAACCCTAGACAAGCTAGACAAGACCTATGGGAAAGGGGCTGTGATGAAATTAGGCGATGAAGCCATTGAAGAAGTAGAGGCCATCCCCTCAGGTTCTTTAGGCCTGGATATTGCCTTGGGTGTGGGAGGCTATCCTCGGGGGCGTGTGATTGAAATTTACGGACCCGAATCTTCAGGTAAAACCACCTTAACTTTACATGCCATTGCAGAGTGCCAAAAGCAAGGAGGTATCGCCGCTTTTATCGATGCAGAACACGCTTTTGACCGATTTTATGCAGAAAAATTGGGCGTAGATGTGGGAGAGCTTATCATTTCTCAACCTGACCATGGTGAACAAGCCCTTGAAATTGCAGATAACCTCATCCGCTCAGGAGCTATCGATATCGTAGTGATAGACTCCGTAGCAGCATTGACCCCAAAAAGTGAAATTGAGGGCGAAATGGGAGACTCCAAAATGGGACTTCACGCTAGACTCATGTCACAAGCTCTAAGAAAGCTTACAGCTTCTATTAGCAAAACAAATTGTACCGTATTTTTTATCAATCAGCTCCGTGAAAAAATTGGAGTCATGTTTGGAAACCCCGAAACAACGACTGGAGGAAATGCATTGAAATTTTACGCTTCAGTTCGGTTAGACATTCGTCGCTCTACACAAATCAAAAGTGCTGAAGCTGAAGTCTTGGGAAATAAAACCCGTGTGAAAGTCGTCAAAAACAAAGTGGCGCCTCCCTTTCGTACGACCGAGTTTGACATCATGTATGGAGAAGGCATTTCAAAAATTGGAGAAATCATAGACCTTGGTGTGAACTACGAAATCATCAAAAAAAGTGGGTCTTGGTTTAGTTATGGAGATACCAAAATTGGTCAAGGACGTGATGCGGTCAAAAACTTGCTCTTAGACAATCCCGAATTGATGGAAGAGCTGGAACAAAAGATCATGGCAACAATAAAGGAAGTCAACGCATAACTATGCGGTCCTCTTTTTCCAAACTGCAATAGCGTTTACTGCATTTTGCTTGGGATCTGCCAATAATTCGCTTTTGATTTCTTGATGCATACGCTCCGTAAGTGGGTGAATATCCGCTTCCGTCATGCCTCGTGTTTCAATTAAATCCAACGCTTTTACACGTAAAGATCCTGAGTAACCGTGGGTGGTATACCAAGGAAATTTCCGTTTGCAATCCAAAAAAACCATAGGGAAAAGAGGTAATTTGTGTTCAATTGCCAATTTAAAAGCCCCTCGTTTAAATGGGTTCAAAAGTAGGGTTTCGTCCAAGTACTCTTTCTCAGGAAAAATACAAATACTGTAGCCTTTGTCAATAACCTTGCGTGCCCGATTGTATACCTCAAAACGGCTTTTGGAACTACTTCGATCTACCATAATTGCCGCACGCTTGTATAAATAACCAAAAATGGGGATTTTTACAATCTCTTTTTTGCCCACAAAAACAAAGGGAGTCTTTCGCATACGAAGCATCAACATAATGTCAATATAACTAGTGTGATTGGCCACCAAAACCATACTTACACCCTCAGGAGGAAACCGATTGAGTCGTTTTACCCAAAACCCCATTCCAAAAAGTACAAAAGGCGCCCAAATGTTTCGGGCAACCCAATACACATAACGGTAACCATTAGGAAGAATTAAAAACAGTGATAAAGGAATAAAAAAGAGAACGACAGGTACCGCACCTAGCAAATAAAACCAAATCCGCCACAAGACCAATAGCACTTTTCTCATGGGTTAAAGATATTGATTAATAAATTAGGTATTCCCCTATCTCTTTTCAATATAATGGTATCCCAAGACCACATAAAAATAGAAGACTTTAAAAATAGTTGCTCCCCTATGTGAGGAACCTTACCTTTGTGAAAAAATTTGAAATGGCTCGAATTTTAACTGGAGTACAGTCCACTGGTACACCTCATTTAGGAAATCTGCTTGGAGCAGTGCTCCCCGCCATTGAAATGGCAGAAACATCTTCCGATGATTCGTTTTTGTTTATCGCAGACTTGCATTCATTGACCCAAATTAAAAAGGGGGAGTCTCTGCGAGAAAATACCTTTTCTACTGCAGCTACATGGCTTGCCTGTGGTTTGGATATCAAAAAGACTCATTTCTACAAACAAAGTGATGTGAGTGAGGTAACTGAGCTGGCGTGGTACCTCAGTTGTTTTTTCCCCTACCAGCGCCTAACCTTGGCTCACTCATTTAAGGACAAGTCTGAAAATTTATCAGACGTCAATACAGGCTTGTTCACCTATCCCATGTTGATGGCTGCAGATATTCTTTTGTACGACGCAGAAATTGTACCAGTAGGAAAAGACCAATTACAACATTTGGAAATCACTAGAGATGTCGCCTCGCGGTTTAACCATCAAATGGGAGATACCTTTGTCATTCCCAAGGCTAAAGTTCAAGAACATACGCAACACATTCCTGGAACTGATGGTCAGAAAATGAGTAAGTCAAAAAATAATACCATCAATGTTTTTCTTCCAGAAAAAAAACTGCGAAAACAGATCATGAGTATCCAAACCGACAGTACACCACTAGAAGATCCGAAAGATCCTGATACCTGTACCGTCTTTGCCCTTTACTCCCTATTAGCTCCCGCTTCGTCTCGTCAAGAATTACGCGCACGTTATCAAGCAGGGGGAATGGGTTACGGCTATGCCAAACAGTTGCTCTTAGATCTCATCTTAGACCGTTTTTCTAAAGAGCGTGAAAAATATGACTACTTTCATCAGCATCCCGAGGAGGTGTATATCGCCCTCGCTAAGGGTGCCGAAAAAGCACGAAAAGTAGCACAAGAAGTTTTACTTCGCATCCGAGATAAAGTAGGCTACTAGATCAGTTCATAATACTTTCCTGGCAGTGCACGTACTACGCCTTGCATTTCCAATTCCATTAGTATTGCTGCGGTTTTACTTATTTTTTGTCCTACCTCTAAAGCCAATTCATCTAGATGGATTTTAGAACGCTGTTGCAGTATTTCTGCCATTTTCTGCTCTTCCTCATTCAGTTGTACAAAAAGGGTTTTTTGTATGCTTTTAGGAATTGAATCGTTTTCCCAACCCAAAGCGTGAACAAGTTGCTGGGGATCGGAAAGTAATTGTGCTTTGTGTTGGACGATCAGTTGATGACAGCCCTGGCTTTTATAATCGGAATAACGTCCAGGAACGGCATATAATTCCCGACCATACTGGTGCGCAAGGTTCGCTGTATTCATACTCCCCCCTACAACTCCAGACTCAATGACTACTGTAGCATGAGCCATGCCTGCAATCAAACGATTTCTTCTTGGAAAATTAACACGATGAAATTCAGTTTCTGGCAAGAAATCTGTGACTAATGCTCCATTTGTCAATATTTTTTTTGCCGTAGCAGTGTGTTCTTTAGGATAAATAAATTCCAACCCGTGTGCAAGGCAAGCCACGGTCTCCAAACCGTGTTTTAAAGCTGCATGATGCGCGATAATGTCAATCCCACGAGCTAAACCAGAACAGATGATTGGGTTGTATGGGCGCAAACAACGAATTAATTCCTCGCAAAAAGCTTTACCGTGGGGAGTGTTTTGTCTTGTCCCTACGATACTGATAATTTTCCGCGCTTTAAATTTGGTAAGCCCTTGATAAAAAAGGAGTAACGGTGCGTCTGAACAATAGGAAAGAGGTAACGGATACTCTGAAGTGCCAAATCTTAAATGATGGACTTGATGTCGCGCTAAAAGTAGCTTTTGTTTTTCCACTTTGGGAAGTACTTTTTCCCAAGCTGCAAGGGATTTACAAGCGTTTTCTCCAAGTCCAGGGACTGATTCCCATTCTGAAGTACTTGCTTTAAAAATGGCGGTAGCGCTTCCAAAATGAAGAAGTAACTTTTGGCAACGCTGCCATCCAATACCGGGAAGGTGCTCCAATACAAGGCAAGCTTCGAGTTCTGTCATGGCGTTGAGGTCTGTTTTACGAAGATACTAAACCTTCGTTCGGTACGTTTTAAATTTTGTAGCATTATTTTACTATTTTTGGTTCAATGCAATTAACTCGCTTCATACAAGAATTACTATACCAATACGAATGTGTAACGGTTCCACATTTCGGAGCTTTTTTGACACGTTCTTTTGGTGCTCAGGTAGCCCCAGACGGTTTCTTTTATCCACCCAGAAAAGAGGTCAATTTCAATCAACTTTTAACTGCAAACGATGGAGTGTTGACGCATTATGTAGCGCGAAAAGAAAACATTACCTACGAAAATGCGCTGCGGAATATCGAAAAAGAAGTCAGCAATTGGAAAAAAAAGCTGCAAACACAAACCCTGCGTTTTCCCGGTGTTGGAGAAATTCGACTGAATCAAGAACGAAAAATACAATTTAGCCCCTGGGGGAAAGTCAACTTCGATTTGAACTCTTTTGGTTTACATTCTTTTGAACGTAAGTCTATCCAAATATCTGTTAAATACCCAAAACCTCATTCCATTATGAAAGACACGACTAAAGACGAATTAATGTTTACTCCTGAACAAGAGGAAGCTTCAAAAAAATCGCCAATTCTTCGCTATGCCGCAGTGGGTATTATCGGGATTGCTCTATTGGGGGTTTCCTACTTTTTTGGTGATCGTTATGTTACAGAACAGCAAATTCTTGCTCAAGAAGAAGCCCAAAGTCAAATCGAAAAAAATGTACAAGAAGCTACTTTCGACCTTGGAAGCCTCCCTTCTATCGATGTCGCTGTAATCGCAAACCCTCCAAGAGAAGAAGTCGTTTTGGATCAAGTGTATTACAGTGTAATAGCAGGCTCTTTTCGCTCTATAGAAAATGCAGAAAAAAAGGTTGCGGATCTAAAATCTGAAGGTTATCCAGCCGCTCTGGCTCAAGCAAGCCCTGACGGTCTTTACCGTGCTGCTTATGGTCGATATGCCTCTAAAAAAGAAGCGATCAATATGCTTTATTTTTTAAAATATACCCTAGAGGAAGAGGCTTGGTATCTAGAAGAACGCTAGGCTACATCTGAAAGACCCAATCTTTGGGATTCAACGCTTTTACATTGTTAAAAATCCCAAATTGCAGCTGGGTTTTTCCTGTTTGCTGATTGGTAAAAACTTCACCTATGGTTTGTTTTGCCTTTACTTTTTCCCCTTTTTTGACATAAAGTTTTGCCAAATTGGTATATAAGGTGATGAAGTTACCGTGGCGAATGAGCACAGAAGGATTGCTCCCTTTAATCACGATCACCGACATCACTTCTCCTTCAAATACTGCACGTACTTGGGCGGAAGGTTCTGTTGCCAAAACCACACCATTACTTTGAATGGTGGTCGTTTTTACAACAGGATGCGGCTGTCTTCCAAATCCTTGAATGACTACTCCTTTTTCTAAAGGCCAAGGGAGACGCCCTTTATTTGCCTGAAAATTAGTGGCAATTAATTTCGCTTCAGGAGTAAGTTGAAATGTTTTGTTGTCCTTTTTGCCTGCGGCTTTATTTGAGGCAGCAATTGCTTCACGTATCAATCGATTGATTTCGCGGTCTATCGCTTTCCGCTTTTTTTCCTTTTCTGCAATCTGTGCAGCAAGGGAACGTTCTTTACGTTTTAAAGTTTTGATCAAATTTTGCTGTCGATTGCGTTCCTTTTGAAGCTCCTCTTGCACTGCTCTATTCTCGTTAACTAGAGCCAACTTGGTAGCTTTTTCATCGATTAAAGTTTTATTGAGCTGTTGTAAAAGGGTTGTTTTTTCTGCAATGGCGATCCCCTGTTTTCTTCGGTAACGAGCGTATTGCTTTAAATATTGAATGCGTTTGTAGGCTTGTAAAAAATTTTCTGATGAAAACAAAAACATCAATCGGTTTTGAAGTGATTTACTGGCATAAGACTTCTGAATCATTTTTGCATATTCTGATTTGAGTGCTTCCAATTCTTTTCTTTGGTCAGCAATACTTCTTTCGTTTAATGCAATTCTACGGGTCAATAAATTGGCCTGCTGATTGGTGACTTTTATCAATTCTGAACGAACATTGAGTTTTACTTGTAAATCTTCTACCTCAGAAAGGGCGTTTTTGCGGGTTTTTGTATTGGAGAAAAGGAGATTATTGATTTGTTTTATTTCATTTTTTAACTGAAGGCGTTGGGCTTCCAATTGTTTTTGTTGCCTTGAACTTTGTTGAGCAAATCCATTTCCCAATCCAATGCAGAGCAACATCAGAATAAGCACAATTCTTCTCATCTAAAACTCAATTTTAGAATACCCCTCAGGGATTTTAAAAGGAAAATTCAGCCCTTCGGTAAAATCGGTTCTGCTGAATTCAAGCTCTAGCCGTTGCAACTGACTCCCATCAAAAAGAGTGACCTCAATGAGACTGGGTAAAGCTTTTCCTTCAATTCTAATATGACGCAAGTATTTTATCGTCAAATTATAATTGTTTTCTGGAAGGATTATCCGTTGTTCTTTGAGAAGAAAACTTACGGGGTCAAAAAACAAAGTGGGTTTTAAACCAGATCGTTTTCCTTGAGGAATTAAAATGTAATATTGAGGGTTGTCAATTTGTTTCCATCGTCCTTCGCTGGGGTCTAGAAAAGGTTTTCCTAAAAAAAGATTTTCAATGTCAGAATATCCAAAAGAAGTGTTGAATGGTGTGTTGATCATGTCAAAATTTCCTTGAAAATAGGTTTTTTGAAATTTCTCATAAAATGAAACCTGATTTGGCGTGATCAACATTTTGGCAATGGGAATGAGCATTGTCGCGCTTAGCCACAACTTCTTTTTACTCTCTAGACGATATTGAACAATGACTTGCTGTTCGCGTTTTCCATTGTCATAAGTGGCTTTGATCCGAGAACGTACTTTGTTGACTTTAGGATAGTTGCTTTTAATTTTTGCAGCCAAAGACTCTAAATTCACGTTTTTGACAGGAGTTTTGGTGGGAAGAACTGCAACCGTTTTACAGCCCATAAATAAAGTAACTGTTGTGGCTATGATTAAAGCGTTTTTTAAATGTCTTTTCATTTTATTCAAGCTTTGAATAATCTCCTAAACTCACAAAGGTAGGGTTTCCTTTATAATGTACTTGGTTTCCAATCATTGCCTTCTGTAAGTTTAGATTTTCTAAATGACTGTCGTTTTGAATCAAACAGTTTGTAAGTTGACAATTATGGATTTGTGTTCTTGCACCTATAGAAACTCCAGGTCCTATGGTGCTGTTTCTAATTATTGCTTTTTCTCCAATAAAACAAGGTGGAATGATCGTACAGTTAGAGATTTCCGCTGATGGGTCTTGTAAGATCGCTCCTTCTTTTTGTTTAATTTCCAACATCTCAGTATTGGTTTGAAGTGTTACCTCTGGATTTCCACAGTCCATCCAAATGTCTACCGCACCAGGTTTAAAAACTGCGCCTTGCTCCATCAAGGACAAAATTCCATGATTAATTTGGTACTCTTCTCCTCTTTGTAAGTCTTTTGCTACGACTTTTTTTAATGCATCTTTTAAATGTTCGATTTGTTTGAAATAATAAATCCCAATTACTGCCAAATCAGAAACAAATTCCTTTGGTTTTTCGACCAAATCAATAATTTGGTTTTCTGCATTGAGTGCTACTACTCCGAAAGCTTCGGGAGCATTTACTTTTTTTACCCAAATGACAGCATCTGCATCAGGATCTAGGGTAAGTTTTGCACGGATCAACGTGTCTGCATAAGCTACAACCACGGGGCCTTTCAATAGGGGTTCTGCACACATAATGGCATGGCCCGTCCCCAAGGGTTCATCCTGTCTGAAAATATGAGGCGTTGCTCCAAGATCATCTGCAAGCTCCCGTAAAGAGGTTACTATTTCGTCTCCAAAAAAAGCAGGATCTCCAATCACAAAACCGATGTCTGTAATAGGATCTTCTACCACTTTAGCAATTTCATGGACCAATTGATGAACAATGGGTGCTCCGGCAATACTGATCAACGGTTTAGGGGTAGTCAAACTATGGGGTCTCAAACGAGACCCTCTGCCTGCCATGGGAACAATTATTTTCATAGGTTATTTTTTTCCTGTACTGCCAAAACCACCCGAACCCCGTTCTGTCGTTGAAAGTTGTTGTGTTAACTTCCATTGTATTTGTTCGTGTTTGGCCACTACCAATTGGGCAATTCGCTCGCCTGGTTGTATGATAAAGGCATCGTTTGAAAGGTTAACTAAAATAACGCCAACTTCCCCGCGGTAATCAGCATCTATGGTACCGGGTGCATTTAAAACAGAAATGCCATGCTTTGCTGCTAGTCCACTTCTGGGTCTAACCTGCGCTTCATAGCCTTCAGGCAATGCTATTTTTAGTCCTGTTCCAATGATTTTTCGTTCTAGAGGTTTTAGTGCTAAAGGTGCCTCTAAGACAGCTCGTAAATCGACTCCTGCAGAAGCACTCGTAGCATAGGCAGGGAGGTCATATGGACTTTCATTCTGTACAGAAACTTCAATCATTACGTCTATTTTGTAGTTGACAATTTACAAAATCAGCCTCCTTATTTTTGAGTAATAAAAAATTTCTTTCCCCCTTTTTGTTAACTACTCATCGCCTTTAGGAAAACGTTTTTTAAGCTCCTTCTCAATTTCAAAAAGCATAAGAAACGGTGCTGCTGTAACTAGGGCAATCCCAAGCCAAATTCCAAGCCCTTTGTTAATGTCAATTACGCTTAAAATGAGTCCCAAAAGAAAAAGAGAGAAACCTAAACCTTGCATTTTTTTAGCAGCATAGGATTGTGCAAATTTCCAGATTTTTAAGTTGCTCATGGATTTTTTGGTTCGGTAACCGTAAAGGTGATTGATTCGTTTGGGGGGATATTTGTATTGTACAAAACCTGCCACATAAAAAATGAATCCTGTAAGGACAAGGATCAATGAAAGTGAATTGAATTGTAGTAGTTCCATTATTAAAAATAATATTATTCTTTTTGCTCTACAAGTAAATTTTGGTATTGCTTTTTGGAGGCTTCAATTTGACTACGCTCGTTCGTCTCCTTGTAAAATAAGTACGATGGAGCCTTAATTTCTTTAACGGTTTGAATTTGAATTTGAATGATGTGAAGTACCTTGAACTTTCCTTGATTCTTCGTTTCAAACAGCTGTGCCTTTTTTGGAAAATCTTGGTGTTGAGGGGTTAATACCTCAGCTTGGCCTTTACATTGTAACCCTTTTTGTGTCCAAATATTTATACCGCTCACACATACTTGACAGTTGGCCTGAATGTTTTTTACACTTTGTGGAGAGGCAATATTGGCTATGAGTAGATGCTTTTCTCCTTCAAAAACAAAAAGTTCTTTTGGGGAAACATTGGGAACCCCTTCTTCAGATACTGTCGCCAGCCAGCACAAGACAAATTGATCGAAATAGTTTTGAAGTGTATGCATTGATTTAGGATAAAAAATTGGGTTTGAGTATGTGAAAAGTTACATCAGTTTTCTGAACAGTTAAAATACCGAATCCCATTCCAGTTACGTTTAAAAAAATTTTCTTTATCCCTTATAAATTCTTCCAAAGGAGTGTTGCCTGGGAGAACAGAAAGCCACATGATGGGATAGTCGTCTGGAGTGCTCGTACATTCAGAAGACTCACAAGGGTGACGATATTTATAACGTGCGTGACCCGCTTCGTGATAGAATGTATATAAACGTTGCACTATTGTAAAATCCTCCCAAAAGGATTTAATAATTTCAAAACTGACGGTTTCGTTGTCACAAATATTGAATGCTCTACCCGCGTGGTCTGCTGTTACTCCAGAAGCAAAGTCAGGTTCGGTGCCGAAAAAAATATTGACTACCCTTCCTTCGCCAGAATCTTGTTTTCCTGAACGAATTGCGTCTTTGACAAACAAATCCCAATAATCCTTCAAAGAACTTTTTTCATTCAGTACGGCATAAAATGGATCTGTTAATTCTTCTATCTCCTCGTCCTTGGTTACACTAACATCGGTTTCATCTTGCTCTTTATCACAGGCTAAAAAAATAAATAGCATCAAAAGTGTTAATCTTCTTTTTATTTGGGGACTTGTTTTCATAATATTTAATTTTTCTGCAGGTTGGTATTTTTATTCTTTATTTAGAAATATCCCCTCAATCGGGATCATTCTATTTCAACTAATTACATCCTTCGCCTTCGTTACAATCACCAACTTTTTCCCATCCATCGTTTGCTCCTGGCAATTCGTTGGGGTTGATCCACCATTTATTTTGCCAAATTTGACAATTGTAAACTACTTCTGTTCCTGGATTAGGATATTGCTTAGTCTCCACATAAACAGGTCTTTCGCAAAGGCTTGCGGACGCTCCAGAACCTCCCTCACACCCTTCGGCTCCACCCTCATACAACACAAGTTCAAATTCATTTGCTTGTGAAAGGGCTTCAGATTCAGAAGTTCCGTTCAATACTTTTGATGCTACGTTGAGATACGAATACGCGGAACTTTCTCCACTTTCCAGTAATAATTGCCAAATCATAATTCCGTCATTGCGCTCTCCAACTTTAGGATGGCTGTAAATATGTTCACTTAAATCTGCTATATTTTCATGAGTATATTCATAAAAGGGACCCCAGGGTTCTGGTGGATAGTGAACACCCGCTGCAATATTGAAGCCGTACTCATCTGCATAATGCGCATAAGCATCATACATGATTTTACGGTTGATACTCGCACCTGTATTATACCCTTGAAAAGCAATAAGATCAATTTGGTCACCCACAGCTTTGAGTACAGGTATCATGTGTCCTGTGGAACCAAATCCAAAAAGATTAATTCCATTTGTAGGTTGCGTTCCTTGGTATAAAAGGGCATCCGTTTCTCCTGTAAGTATATTGCGTTGGTCGTGACGAAATGGGGAATCAGGATCATCATTAAACTGTCCGCCCAAAGCACCTACTCCTGCTGGTGCACAGGCCAATAAGTAACCTTGTTCTTTAGGCATCAGTTTTCGGGATTCCTCAATAAAGGTGATGAATCGGTTGATATTGAGCGTATTTCCGATTTGCTGAAATGACCCGTCTGGTTCAAAATCCCAATCAATTCCAGCAAAACCCATATCATCTACAAGATTTTTTATTTGTTGATAATCAATATTATATGATGATGAATCTCTCCAATAAGTTTCACCCCCTAAAGATAAAATAACATTGATTCCTTTGTTTCTTAATGCAGTGACACTCTCTTTTAGCGCGCAGCCGTCGTAAGGCACTTCAATACCCGTTTCGGAAATATCGTAACTCCCTTTTTCATAGCGCAAGTTGGGTTTTCCAAAGCCAAGAAATATATGATTGACAAATGGAGGGATATCTCTTAATTGAGATCCTTGTCCCGATGTGACCCAGTTTTCAGACCAGGAAGGAAAATACGCTAACACAATAGGGTTCTCTGCAGGAAAAGCATTTCCTCCCTCCGAAGCAATGGTGGTCGAGGTTGCCTGTTCGGTTGTAGGAGATTCAACATTGGTGGTTTCAGATGATGTGTTAGAGCTTGTATTCTCTCCCGTGACCTCACTCTCTGTAGAAGGAGTGGTCGTGGAACCGACGGGTTCGTTGTCAACAAGAGGTTCGTCGTTATTTAGTTTAACACATTGAGAAAAAAAGAGTGCAAAAAGAATAAATGAAATTAAAACTCCTTTTTTGGTATGAGTAAAAAATGAGAGCATATTTAGGCCGTTTTATTGGGATAAAGGTCTAAATAAATGCAAAAAAAAGCTCCTCTTCAGGAGCTTTAACTTTTTGTTTACGAAAAAGATTATCCATTTAATGCTTCTGCACCTCCCACAATTTCGAGAATTTCATTGGTAATTGCAGCTTGACGAGCTTTATTATAAGTTAATTTGAGTTGATCTCTCAATTCGGTAGCGTTGTCAGTAGCCTTGTGCATGGCGGTCATTCGTGCGCCATGTTCACTGGCAAACGAATCGCGTAGGGCTTTAAAGAATTGCATTTTTAATGACTTCGGCAATAATTCATTGACAATCTCTTCTTGACTCGGTTCAAAAATATAGTCGATGCTTGAAGCGGCTTCGGTAGTCGATTCAGCAACAATAGGTAAAAAGGGTTCTGTCTCTACAATTTGCGTAGCTGCGTTTTTAAATCGATTATACACCAGAACAACCTCGTCGTAAGCCTTTTCGGCAAATTGATCCATTACTTGCTGAGCAATTTCTCCAACATTATTATAGGTCAGCTCATCAAAAAGGGCGTCGTGACTGGAAACAACCTGATTGGTTTTGGCTAAAATTTCAGAACCTTTTTTTCCAATCGTCATAAGGGACACCTTTTGATTGGCATAGTCCTCAGCCATCAATTGACGGGTCTTCTTAATAATATTGGCATTGAAGGCGCCACAAAGTCCTCTGTTTGATGTAATTGCCACAATCAAAACAGTTCGCTTTTCCCGTACTTCAGTATACGGATTTTGAGAATCTCCTTCCAAAGCACCACTGAGATTTTGGATCAATTCAGTCAAGGTAGAGGCATACGGGCGCATTGCTGTGATGGCATCTTGGGCTTTTTTAAGCTTCGCAGCAGAAACCATTTTCATGGCGCTTGTAATTTGCATGGTCGATGAAACCGATGCTATTCTATTCCGTATTTCCTTGAGGTTTGCCATTGTTTTTTAGAATTGAGCTGCCGTTTCTTTGGCTACTGCATTTAACGTATCCAAGGCTGAATCAGTCAACTTTCCAGCTTTTAGATCTGCAAGTGTTTTTTTATGCTTTTTGCGCAAGGTTTCAAGGTATGTTTGTTCAAAAGCTTTCACACTTTCAACAGGTACAGAACGTAAAAGATTTTTAGAACCCGCATAAATAATTGCTACTTGCTCTTCCACCGTAAATGGGTCGTTTTGCGCTTGCTTTAAAATTTCCACATTGCGCTTTCCTTTTTCGATTACGTTGAGGGTCGCAGCATCAAGGTCAGAGCCAAATTTGGCAAATGCCTCTAATTCACGAAACTGTGCTTGATCTAGCTTTAAAGTTCCTGCAACTTTTTTCATCGATTTGATCTGTGCCGATCCTCCTACTCGCGATACAGAGATCCCCACATTGATGGCAGGACGCACCCCAGAGTTAAACAAGTCAGACTCTAAGAAAATCTGACCGTCTGTGATCGAAATTACATTGGTTGGGATATACGCCGACACGTCTCCCGCTTGGGTTTCGATAATGGGCAGTGCAGTGAGAGAACCTCCTCCTTTAACTTTGTCTTTTAAAGATTCTGGAAGATCGTTCATTTCTTTGGCAATATTATCATCTGCTATCACCTTTGCAGCACGTTCTAACAAACGTGAATGCAAATAAAATACGTCTCCTGGGTAGGCTTCACGTCCTGGAGGACGACGTAAAAGCAAGGATACCTCACGGTATGCTACGGCTTGTTTTGATAGATCGTCATAAATAATCAAAGCAGGGCGTCCGGTATCTCTAAAGTATTCTCCGATTGCTGCTCCAGCAAAAGGTGCATATACTTGCATCGGTGCTGGGTCAGAAGCGTTGGCGGCAACAATAGTGGTATATTCCATTGCACCTCGGTCTTCTAAGGTTTTGGCTATTCCAGCTACGGTAGATGCTTTTTGACCAATGGCAACATAAACACAATATACGGGTTCGCCAGCATCATAAAATTCTTTTTGATTTAAGATGGTGTCAATACAAACTGTTGTTTTTCCTGTTTGACGGTCGCCGATAACTAACTCTCTTTGTCCACGCCCAACAGGGATCATTGCATCTATTGATTTTATTCCCGTTTGAAGAGGTTCGTTTACAGGTTGGCGGAATATTACCCCTGGTGCTTTTCGCTCCAAAGGCATTTCATTTAAGTCTCCTTGAATCGCTCCTTTTCCGTCAATGGGTTGTCCAAGTGTATTTAAAACTCTGCCTACTACACCTTCCCCTACATTGATCGACGCAATGCGTTGTGTGCGTTTTACCGTATCTCCTTCTTTTACTCCTTTGGAGGGGCCTAGTAAAACTACACCTACGTGGTCTTCCTCTAGGTTTAAAACCATTCCTTCTAGACCTTCTTCAAAAGAAACTAACTCGCCATATTGCGCATTAGAAAGGCCAAAAACTCGGGCTATTCCATCTCCTATTTCAAGAACGGTTCCTACTTCGTCCATTGCGGAAGCCGAACTGAAGCCTTCCAATTGATTTTTTAGTATTGCTGATACTTCAGCGGGGTTTACATCTGCCATGATCAATAATCTTTAGATCGTATTTGTTTTTGTTACTAATGTTTTAATTGCTTTAAGCTGATGCACAACACTCGCATCGTATTGCATATCACCAATCTTTAAAATAAATCCTCCCAAAAGGCTTGGATCTACTTTATTCTCAATCTGAATGTTTTGATTGGAAAAGGATTTTGCCTTTTCGAGCATTGCTTTTTCAAGTTCAGCAGAAAGAGGTACCGCTGAGGTTACTACAGCAGTGACTTCACCTTGTGCTTTTGCGAAAAGTGTGAGGAATTGTTGACCCGTGGCTGCCAATAAAGACAAGCGGTTTTTCTCAGCTAGGAGTGAGAACAGCTTTACACTCGCTTCACAAGCATTGGGAAGAAGAGCGTTGATTAGGGTTTTCTTTTTTCCAACAGGCAAAAGGGGGTTGTCTAGAGCTCTTTGCAGTGCATCATTTTCGATGAGCAAGGTCTCAAGATGTCGCATGTCTTTGGCTACTGCAGCCGCAGCCTTATTCTCTTGGGAGAAGGCTAAAATGGCTTTAGCGTAACGAAGTGCAGCGCGGTTTCCTTTCATTTACTTTAAATCTGTGTCTTGTAGAAGTTGGCTGACTAACTGCATTTGTTTGTCTTTACTTTCCAATTCTTTTTGAAGTACCTTTTCAGCTATGTCTAAAGCAATGGATCCGACCTGTTGTTTCAGCTCATTTACCGCAGCTCGTTTTTCATTTTGAATCGCTTCTTGTGCTTGTGTCAAAATCTTTTGAGCCTCTTCTTGCGCTTCTACCTTTGCGTCATTGATTAATTCCGCTTTGGTTTGACGCGCTTCTTTGAGCAAGGCTTCTTTTTCAGCTCTTGCTTCCTTAAGAATACGCTGATTGTCTGATTGAAGGCTTTGCATTTCTGCACGTGCTTCCTCTGCAGAAGCCAAGGCGTCTTTAATTGAAGTTTCACGTTCATTCACCGAATCGAGAATCGGCTTCCATGCAAATTTTTTAAGCGCAAATAATAAGCCCACAAAAATGACTGTTTGCCATACAAACAAGCCTAATGAAAATTCACTAATTAATTTTTCCATCCTTTAAAACCTTAAGTTAAAAAGCCCCAGGGGCCTTTGAATTATACTGCAAATAAGGCAGCAAATCCAATCCCTTCTACAAGGGCCGCAGCAATCAACATCGCTGTTTGAATCTTACCATAAGCATCTGGCTGACGACCAATCGCCTCCATTGCAGAACCACCGATTCTACCGATACCCATACCTACACCGATTACTACTAAACCGGCACCTACCATTACTGGAATTTCCATATACTAAAATTTAAAATTAAACACTCTTTTTTTGACACACTATTGTGTTTTAGGTTAATGATGCTCATGTTCTTCAGCGGCAAAACCGAAATAAAGTGCAGAAAGCATCGTAAATATATAGGCCTGTAATAAGGCCACTAACAATTCTATAATTGATATTGCAAAAGCTAGTCCAAAGGACAGAGGGCTGCCCAACCAACTTTTAAAAATAAACATCAAACCTATCAAGCTCATTAAAACGATATGTCCTGCCTGCATATTGGCATACAAACGAATCAAGAGAGAAAATGGCTTGATAAAAATTCCCAAAACTTCGATGGGAATTAAAATAATATATAACGGAATCTTAGCATACCACTTCATCGATGCACCAAGAGGATCAAAAATATGAAGCCAGTAGTCTTTTGTTCCCGTAAGGTTTGTAATCAAAAAAGTCAGCAAGGCCAAACCAAATGTAACGGCAATATTTCCAGTTACGTTTACGCCAAGTGGAGTAAGACCCATAAGGTTTAAAAACCAAATGAAAAAGAAAACCGTCAATAAGAAATTCATGTACTTTCCGTATTTCTTTTCGCCAATGTTGGGTCTGGCTATGTCGTCTCGAATGTATAGTACAATGGGTTCAAAAAAGCGTCCAATCCCAGCAGGTACACCTCCTGTATTTGAATATGATCTAGCAAGACTAGAAAACAAATAGAACATCAATATCGCTATCAATAACATGCTTGCAACGCCCTTGGTTATAGAAAGGTCTATTGGAGCAACATTGGTTGCGTGTTGTGTTTCGTCGTAATTGATTGTGCCTTCGGCATCGGTTTTGTAAATCTTTCCGTGATCCAGCTTGTAATAATTTGTTCCTACCTGTGCGACATGTTCTCCATGATGTAGTTTTGAAGAAGAAAAAATTTGAAGTCCGTCATCCCATAATATTACTGGCAAAGGAATCCCAATATATATATGTTCCCCAGAAGCGTTTGTATAAGAAAACAAACTAAAATCGTACGCATCCTCTAAGTGATGTGAAATGTATTCTTTTATTTCAGTTTTTAAATCTCCTGAAGGTTTACTGTCATTTGCTTGAAGAAAAAAGGGCGCAAAAAACAACGCAAGGAATAAAAATAAATTGGCGTTGGTTTTGTGTTGCATAGACAGCATAAAACAATGGTTTAAATCGTGTTTTTAGCGCTGCAAATGTAAGGCTTTCGGATAAATAAAGAAACTTTTAAATGTTTTTTTAAACTTCTTTTTTAGTGTGTTCCCTCACTTGGGAAAAGTTCCTTTCCAAAGCTTCCTATTTAAGTAAACCGCCTAGCTAACAAAATGATTTCTGCCAAAAGCCCTAGGGCATAAGGAATAAAAAACATGAAAAACTCACTTCGGTTTACTGTACCGTCCAACTTAAATTGGGGATGAAAAAAAAGAAAATATACGATAAGTTTCATCGCTACGGTGATCAAATAAAGATTGGCTAAATTATTTTTCTTCTTTTCCATTCCAAAACCCAAAAGAAGTAATGCGGCCAATGCGAGTACTGCATTGATGGAATAGCTTTGAATAAGAAAAAATTTTGCGTTGGGAAGTGACTGTAGGTGAATAGTAAAAGCGAGGCCTAAAGTGATAAAAAAGAAGACTGTATACGTTGCGTTTTTTCTCATTTTTCTTCGTTCCAAAAACGTTTGCTTTGCTTGTAAATCATCCACAGAATTGCTACCAAACCCACGCTGCACAATAGCAGTACAAATTGATTTTCAGTGGACAGAAATTTCTCATCAAGATATTGTCCCAAACGAATAGCAGACCACATGATGAGCGCAATTTGAAAAGCGAGGCTAGAGAATATTAGCCATCGGTTCGGCTTTTCCCTCTTTTTCATTTGTGTTTTTTAGCTTTTTCACACCTTCTTCTGCAGAATGCATGGAACAGTTTGCGTTAAAGGTTGCTCCCGATTCGACAATAAGTTTTTGAATGCGAACTTTTCCCTTGACATTGGATCCTGTTTTCAAATTCAAAATTCCAGATACGGTAAGTTCCCCATCGAATGTACCTTCAATATCTGCATTTCCGCACAACACAGTTCCCATCACTTTTGCTTCTTTTCCAAAAATCACTTTGCCTGTCGTATTTACGTCTCCTTCTACCGTACCGTCAATTCGGATATCTGTTTTTGCACTTATAGACCCTTTGAAAATGGTGTTTTTATCTATTTTGCTGTATTGTCCGTTGTTTTCTGTTACTCTCATTTTAAAATGTTTTTCCAGGTTTTGTTTTTCAGATATTCTCGGTATTGGGAAGCCAAAGTTACAAAATTATGATTGTTTGTATTGAGCTGTAACTGTGTTTTCCAATTTTCAATTTCTTTGGGGCTGCGAATTCCATGAACCACCACAAAAACAAACTCTTTGTTGTAGGGGTCCAGACTCACACTCCAAAATTTATTGTAGGAGAAAACGTCTTTTTCTAGAGTTTTAAGAAGGTTTTGAGCGTTTTCTTTTTGATTTATGGGAAAAGGGAAAACCCATTTGTAATTTTTATAAATCACCCCTGTTTCTTCCAGATCATTGGATGCATTAATCTTTTCTAGAAGGGCTTTTGCTTGAATACCTTCTTCTACAGCGCTAAAATTTGTGGCCACTTCATTCAATGAAGCTTTCCAAGCTGTAACTCCATTTAAACGGCCCAACGTATGGGCTTTTAGCAAATTGATTTTAGGTTCAATTGAGCTGCCACTTGCCAATACAGTCAGTTTCTCAAGCGCTTCTAAGGTTTCTAGAAGCTGTTGCTTATTAAACAAATCAAGCGCTTCAACATATAAGGTTTCTGGTGTAATCATTACTGAGTTGTCGTAATTTTCGGGGTCTGACAACAAACTTGCAAAGGCGGTCTCTGGATACTTTGTTATAAGTTGTTCTTTGTACATTTTCGCTTTTAACGAGCCCTCTTCTTCGTTCATTCGATACAAATGATAAAGTGCTTGAACTGCGATTTCATCCTTAGGTTTTAAGGACATTACTTTCTCTAAACGTTCATGTGCTAAAGGATAGTTTTTAAACTTTTCTTTGTAAATCATTCCTAACTGTAAATAGGCTTTTTGGTTGATTAATATCAGACTGTCTTTTTCCTTTTTTGTTTTGGGTAATTGGGATACAAAGCTTTCGGGTGTTTCTTGAATAATGGAAGCGGTGAGTTCGTCTGAGGGAGCGGCATCTTCATCTTGTGAATTGAGGTTTAATATCGTATTGGCACTTCTCCAGTTATCCACATTTGGGCGGTTACCCCAATTTGCCAAATACGTCTGTTTCCCTTGCAACAATTGGTTTGGATTGTAAAAATAAAAAGCTGTTTTGGTTCCGTCTAAAAATTGAAATCGTTTTTGCTCATTCTGCTTTTGAAGAATCAAGGCCTCTTTTTGTTGCTTTTGTTCTAAATAGTTTTCAAAATAGGCCAGTTGTTCGCTTTGAGGTAATCGGAGCAAGCCCAAAATACTGTCGGTTTCTTGAACGGTATTTTCATAACTTATGACTTCCCCCAAATTGTCTCTTTTTCTTTTTAATTTTTTATATGTACTGGTGGACTCATCAAAAAGGAGTAGTAATTTGTCTAAATATCCTCCGGATTTCAAGTAAGCGCCATTTGTAAAATGATACTCTGCGAGATCCCGAAAATTTTCTATTTCAGTATACGAATCTAGAGAGGGAGACTCAAGCGACCTATTAAAATATTCCAATGCCACACTATCATTCTCCTGTTGTAAATAGAGGTTTGCAATTGCTCGATTTAACACATGTTCAAAGGGCTGGTTTTCATAATTTTTCAACATTTTTTGCAAAAAAACTACCCGATCTTCAAAATCAATTTCGGTGTCAACCAAGCTTTTCTTGATTTCAGCTTGAATTGAAAACTTTCTAGGCGCTTTTCTTTTTAATGCGAGAATCTCAGAATAGGCCCATTGTGCAGAATCTGTTTTTCCTAGGGTTTCAAAAAGTTGGCCAGTAATAAAAAGATAACGTGCTTTATTTTTTCTTTTCGGTTCTTTCAAAGCCGCCCTTTTGATATAGAAGGCTGCGGAATCCAACTGCTTTAAATTTATATAAGCGTCTGCAAGAGTCGCATTTGCCTGTGAATAGAAGGTGTTATTTTGGAACAGTGCTCTGGCAAGGGGCGTCAGGTTGTCAATGGCAAGCTCTACATTTCTGAGTCTGATATTTGTTTTTTCTCTCCAAATTTTTCCTTCAACAAAATTGGCTCTACTGGCCCCGCTCTCTAAAAGAAAATTGAAGGCTTCCAAAGCTGGGAAAAAGCGCCTGTCAAAATAACGTGCTTTTCCCAACAGAAGATACGCATCATCCATTTGACCGTTGTACTGAATGTCGTTGATTTTGATGGAATGTTTTTGAATGCTTTTTACCGCTTTTTCTTCGGCGCGATCAAAACCAGGAACAATCGTTGTTTCGTCGATGTTTTCCCCTCGAAGATTGATCGGTTCTACAGGCAGTAACTCATAAAAATTGTCTTCAAAGGTTTCTTCTAAAATGGATTCGCCTATGGAAAACGCTTCTTTCCCATTAAACAATACATTATACTTGGTAGTCAAGGTATGATACCCCTTGTTGAACACTCCCTTTTTTGTCGTACTACAGGAGAGCAAAAAAAAGAATGACACTATCGTACACGAAAAAACATATCGCATTGAGGACATCTGTATAAGGTTGCTAGATAATAACTAAAAAAGATGTGATTTAGTATCTGCCATCATTCTTTAAGTGAAAAATAGGATTCGAGTTCTTTAAGGGTAGATGAAGTTGTTTTAATGTCTTTTAATATTGTTCCGTTTTCTAATAATACGATTCGGTCACAAACTTCGGTTACATGGGTCAAGTCATGACTCGAAATCAAAAAGGTAATTTCACTGTTTTTCGCAATATTCTCAATTAATTTTTTTAACCTGATTTGCGAACTCGGGTCGAGGTTAGCAAAAGGTTCGTCTAAAATCACCAAATCTGGAGATCCGATCAAGCTTCCTACAATTCCTGCTTTTTTTTGATTTCCTTTGGAAAGGTCTCGGAGGTATTTCTTTTTTCCCAAAATTTCTCCATTAAAAAACGATTCAAAATTCAAGACCCAGGTGTCAATTTCCTTTGTGCTCAAACCACGAAGGTTTCCCAAAAAATAATAGTATTCTTCGACCGTTAAATAGCCGATCAAATAGCTTTCATCAATAAATGCGGCAGTAAAGGGTTTCCAGTCTTCACTAGATTTGACGTCAATCTCATTTATTGTAATGCGACCACTAGTGCTCTCTATCAAATCTAAGATCAAGCTAAAAAAAGTGGTTTTACCAGCACCATTATTTCCTACCAGACCGAAGCGTTGGCCTTTAGGAATATTCAATTCGGGGAGCTGTAAGACTAGTGTCCCGCCATATTTTTTGGACAAATCTGTAACGGTTATCATGTTATGTTTTTTTGAATGAGGAAAGAGTTTTATATTTTCTTTTTTGATACGTCTTTTCTATAGCTCTGAGTAAAAAACCCCTAAACAACAAGCCCAAAAGTCCTGTCAGGATCATTCCAAGAATCCCAGCAGAAAATCCGAAAAACCGAAAGGGGACATAAAACACCAAAACAGGTAATACAATTTTCGGTAAGGTAAATAACAATTGGGTAAGGCTAAAGTTTTGTGTGTTTTCAAAAGCCTTGGCTTTGACGTTTAGTTTTACTGGGGTCGCATTGAATGCCCCTGAATAGAGAGTGATAAAGCTACCCATGCCAAAATTGAAAATAGCGCATGCTATTATGATTGTCATGATCTTTAAACCGAAATAGAGGTAGGGCAAAGACAATACCATAGAGATGACTACAGAAAACATCATCAGATACAGTTTGGACTCAAGGTATTTTCGATAAGGAATGTTTTGACACATCAAAAAACTATAATATTCACTATCCCAGGCAGGCACCAATTGTCCAAAAGAGAGCATGAACCCACCAGTAGTAAAAACCCCAGCAAAAATCAACATGACATAAGATTCCAAATATACCTTCTGACTAAAAAAGATAATTCCATAAAATAAAAATAAAAAGCCCACAAAAACGACCTGACGCGCACGTACGTTTCGTAAAATCAATCGAATATCGTTTTTAATAAAAAGCCCTAATATTCCTGCCCGATCAAAAATCTTCAGATCTGAACCCACAATCCGTTCTTTCTTTTCACTGAAGCCCTTGTCGAGATACAATTGTTTTTTTAAAAAAAAGTATTGTGCACATACTATCCCAAAAAATAATGCGAGTGGGACAACGATTGATATAGGATGTAAATAAAGATAATTAAATCCCTTGCCAAAAAAAGATAAAAGAGGTATGCCCAATACATGTTGGAAAAAAGAACCCGCAAGTAATAGTAGGAAAACGCTGAGTCCAACTACACGGTTTTTATTGATAAAAAACACAAGGAAATTATTAATTCCCGAAATAAACAGCACTCCAATAACCCATATCCAAAGGGTGTAGGTGGTGGGTTCGTTTAGGGAGTACACAATGCCAAAAGGAACCAAAATAACCATAGGAATCCAATTAAAGAAAGAGCCCAAAGAGCGAAGCATGACTCCTTGAACGATTTTGTTTTTAGAAATCGGTTGGACTAAAAGGGGTTTGATGTCAGTAATAGGAAGATTTTGGACAAAATAGCGGATCAAAAGCTCAATACCGAAATAGTAAATTAAAAATTCATTAACGAAAAAAACAGGGTTTTGATCTGGAACAGTTTTTTGAACAATAAAATAAATTCCTATTCCTAGAAATAAAAACGCAGCAAGAAAATATAAAACCAAAAAGCCAATTAAAATTCGGATGGCCAGTTTCAATTCCCATTGAGGAGCTCTAAAAAATTTCTTTTTGGATAATTTGAAGGAGTCTATTACAGAAAATGAGGCCATGAATTTGTTTTTCTACAATTGATTTACCAATGATAATCATTTCCCTAAATTTACCAAAAAAAAGCTATGTCTGAATTTCACTCATTGCAAATCGCAGCAATAAAACGAATGACTTCACAAGCCGTTGTTCTCACCATAGAGATTCCCGAATCGGTAAAGCCCCTGTATTCATTTCTTCCAGGACAATACGTTACACTAGAACTTGTCATTGATGGTACACCAGTACGTCGCTCATATTCGATTTGTTCAGCTCCTCACGAGGGGACTCTTCAGGTAGGGGTCAAAGAAGTTCCGCAAGGTTTGTTTTCTACCTATATCAATCAACAAATAAAAGTTGGTGATGCCATAAAAGTGGGGCTTCCCGAAGGGCGCTTTACTTTTGAAGAAAGACAAGACCCAATTCCAATAATGGCCATTGCTGCAGGAAGCGGAATCACCCCAATAATGTCCATATTAAAAACGGTTTTACACGGCAGTTCACTCAACCCTTTTACTTTAGTTTACGGAAACAAAACGCCTGAAGAAACCCTTTTTTATAAAGAATTACAAGACCTTGAAGACAAATACCCTGAACAACTCAAAGTGCACTGGGTCTTTAGTAAATCAAATGAAAAAGACGCTCATTTTGGACGGATTGATACGGCACTTTTGAATTATGCTTTAAATCAAAACTCTGAAGCGCCTGAACGTTTTTACCTCTGCGGTCCAGAGGCTATGATTCGGTCGTCTGAACAGCTTCTAGCCGATAAGGGGGTTGCCAAGCAGCATGTCCTCTTCGAACTTTTTACAGCCAGTAGTCAAGCCGCTAAAGTCACTAATGCCGCTGCAGAAGGTCTTCTGAAAATTACCTGTGATGAAACTGTACATACGGTAAAATTGATTCCTAATAAAACCCTTCTCGACATTGCGCTTCAAGCAAAACTTGATGTTCCCTACTCTTGCCAAGGTGGGGTTTGTAGTAGTTGTATTGGTAAAATAACAGAAGGAAAGGCCGAAATGCAAGCCAATCAAATTCTCACCAATGAAGAAGTTGAAGAAGGTTTGGTGCTAACCTGTCAAGCCATTGCTCAAACTGAAAATATAAGCGTGGATTACGACGATGTGTAAGCGCCTTATCCGACAGTTAAACTCAATCCCTTAATTGTCAAAAGGAGAATGACCACAACTGTTACTTTTTTGTCTGAAGCTGCATTTAGAAAAATTCCAAACAGATAGAGAAGTGGAAAAAGGGTTAATTCCCAAGGATTAAGGTGGGTTGTGCCTCTGAAAAAGGAAATGTAAATTCCTAAAAACAACCAGATAAATAGATAGCTGAGTATCAAAGAATTTGAAATGTAGTCTCTTCTTAAGCTTTTCTTTATTGGAATCAAAACAAGCGATCCGATTAGCGCAATATATAACAACTCATCCCGAGCAATTTTTTTTATGTCAAAAAAGTTCATCGAGTTTGTCCTTTGAAACAAGGGTTCAAGTTGAAAATAATGCTCAATTGTTCTCGCCCAAATAAAACAAATAAAAAACGCGATAACTATAACCATTACGTTTTTTAAGTTCCGAAACCGCTCCTCCAATAACAAAAAAACCAGTCCTACAAATAACCAAAGAAATAAGGGTTCAAATATCGCCAATACCGAGAGCACAAGGGTTAGATTAAAAAAGGGCTTGAGTGTGTCTTTGGTATTACAAATCAAACTAATGAAATGCAAGGTCATCACCAAAAAGAATTGAATTATCAAACCATTAAACCCTATACTCCCTTGAGGTAAAAACAGGACAATAAGCACTGCACTCAAACTGTGTATTGGAAAAACATTAACATGTCGATACCGAATCTCTTGTACCATTAAAAAGATCAGCGTTACAATCAAAATAAAGGTTTTTATTGCCGATTCTCCCAGAAGTTTTAATGGGTTTTCAGAGAGTGATTCAAAAGAATTGTGATAAAAAATAAAAGTCAAAAAAAGCAAAGCCGTCCCAAGGGAAAGGGAAATGATTTTTGTTTTTCGAAAAAGGTTGGCTAGCATCTTGGTTTCCCTTAAATTTGCAAGGTAAGTAAACTACTAATTATGAAAAACTTTTTTGAAGGAATCGCGTGGTTATTTGAAGAAATCCTTTTTCTTCCCTACAGCATCTTAAGAGAACTTGAGCTTACCAACTGGGCTTTGGCAAATTCCGTCAACTGGCTTTTTTTGATTGTAGGTTTTTCTGCCATGGTATACTGGGTTCTCCAACTGAATCTTTTCGATAAAAATGGCGAAGAAGACAAAGATCCCTCAGCACATTCTTTTTTATAAATCAAACCCAATATCCTTTCTGTAAGTAATCCCTTCAAAGTTAACTTTTGAAAGGGTTTCATACGACTTTTGTACTGCTTTGTGGTGATTCTCACCAAAGGAAGTCACTGTCAACACACGCCCTCCTGAAGTTAAAATGCTTCCTTCTATAAGCTGTGTCCCAGCCTGAAAGATCATTTCATCTTCCGAAATACCCGTAATCACTTTCCCTTTTTCGTATGCCTCTGGATATCCTTTGGATACAGCCATTACTGTGGCTGAGGTTTCGGGAATTACTTCGAGTTTCACTTTGTCCAAACGGTTATCTTGAACCGCTTTAAATACCTCTACTAAATCATTTTTAATGCGCGGAATGACTACCTCAGTTTCAGGGTCGCCCAAACGGACATTGTACTCAATTACTTTGGGAGCTCCCTCGACTTTGATTAGTCCGATAAAAATAAATCCTTTGTAAGGCATTTTGTCTTTTTGAAGGCCTTCAATGGTAGGTATGATAATTTGCTTTTCAATTTTTTCTTTAAATGAATCATCCACAAAAGGTACGGGTGAAATCGCTCCCATTCCTCCTGTATTTAGGCCTGTGTCTCCCTCGCCTATGCGCTTGTAGTCTTTTGCCATGGGAAGAGTAATGTAGTTTTCTCCATCGGTCAACACAAAGCAAGAAAGTTCAATTCCCTTTAAAAATTCTTCGATCACGACCTTGCTCGAAGCCTTTCCAAATTTGTTTTCTAAAAGCATTTGTCTCAATTCTTTTTTGGCTTCATTGAGGTCCTCTAAAATGAGTACTCCTTTTCCTGCCGCCAATCCATCTGCTTTTAGAACGTAAGGCGGTTGACTTTGCTCTAAAAAGGCTTCGCCTTCTCCCACGGTTTCTGAGGTAAATTCAGCATAGGCTGCGGTAGGTATGTCATGCCGTTTCATAAACGCTTTTGCAAAAGCCTTGCTTCCCTCCAGAGTCGCTGCAGCCTTTTGAGGTCCAATGACGCCCACATCTGCCAAAAGAGGGTCTTGAATAAAGAAGTCGTGAATTCCCAATACCAGTGGATCTTCAGGTCCTACAACAATCATATCGATCTGGTGTTCGAGCACAGCTGCTTTAATTCCATTAAAATCAGTAACCCCAAGTGCTAAATTGGTAGCGCAAGTGGCTGTCCCGGCGTTTCCAGGAGCAGCAAAAAGATGTTTACATTGTGGGCTTTGACTTAATTTCCAACATAAGGTGTGCTCTCTCCCTCCGCCTCCGATTACCAATATATTCATGCTTATACGTTTTTAACAAAGATAATACCTATTCCCCGCTTCCCGCTTTGCCAAAAGTGTATTCTTTAAAAAAACGAGAAATTTCTTTTTTGAACCGTTCAATAAAAGGTTGATGTGCTTGGCTTGGTTCTGGAGTTTTAGATTTCCATTGTGCTAATTCGGTTGAATTGAAAATTGGGAAAAACGATTCCAACCCTTCTAAGCGGCTTTTCTGATTTGGATGTTCTAACCCATCTGACAAAAATAAGACAGGAGTTCCAAAAGCTACAGCAGGTAAAGCCGTATGTATCCGAGAAGTAATCACCAAACTGGCTTGTGCGATTGCTTTAAGCTGTTGTTTTGCTTCCTCCATACGTTCTTCTTCAGAAAAAGCCAAGGGATCTCGTAATTGAGAACTGTAGTGTACCGTTTCGCTTTGCTGCTCAAGAAAGTTTTCCAATCGTCTGATCGCTTGAAAATAGCGCTTTCTCTTTTGAGGCTTTTTGAGCGCTTGCATCATTTTGCTTATAATTCCTTTTGGCACAGGGTCTCTTTCTGGGTTCAGACGTTCCAATGGACTAATCACAAAAATCCCTTCGCGCTTTTGATTTTGATGAACATATTCATTGCGATTTAAAGAAAGTGTAAGACAGGCTGAAAAATAGGTCTTAATTCCATGACTTTCTAGCAGTTTTTGGGTGTAATTATCTCGGCAACCTATGGGTTGGTGTTTTTTTAAATAGGCGATTCCTTTTACATCTAGCATGCCTTTTCTAGCTGTCGGGTTTAGGTGAAAAGAAATAAAAAGAGGAATGATCTGGTCAGAAGGCGGCCAATTATCAGGTTTTTCCATAAACCAACCGTTCATCACCAAATACACGGGTTGCCCAACGTAATTGTGAAGATAATCTCGATCCAATGCCACAACTTTTTTGCCTTTTAGCCATTGTTCTGCAGCAAGACTTTGGATAAAATCTCCCAAATTATTCGAATGGGGATACGCCAAAACACCAAAGGTTTTATTCATTTTCGTCGTTTTGTGGAATGTTGTTTTTAAAGGCGTTTTTTCTTTTGGCCCACGGGTATTGTTCTATGATACGCTCTCTTGCTTTTACTCCCAAACCTTTATTTTCTGTGTCAAAAAAGGAAGTGATTTTTTCAATAGGTGTAGCGGAGTCAAATAAAAACCCTGTTTCGCCTATTGCGTCTGGAATTCCAAAAACATTTTTCCCAATGGGAATACACTCGCATAGCATCGCTTCACACAAAACGTTGGGAAGCCCTTCAACTTGTGATCCTTGAAAATAATAGCGATGTGACCCATAAAGAGTTTTTAACGCTTCCCGTGATTGTTTTCCTAAAAGAATTATGTTTTTGGGATAAGTATGAACTGCTTTAATTGGTTTTTCAATACCTGCTACAGTAAATTCGAAATCGGGTAATGCTTTGGCAATCTCAATAAATTGAGGAATACCCTTTCTTTCAAAAGTACGTTGATCAGAAATATTGGCAACGGTAAGGACCGTTTTTGGTTTTTTTGAATTCGTTTTTTTCCAAAAATTGGAATCGTATGCGGTTGGAACTTCTTCGATTTTTGTTTTTAAATGAGGCATGAAAAAACGTATTCCTGACTGGGCACCCGAGTCTTCTTCGGCATTCGGGCATCCTTCAGCAAGACTTTTATGAACCACCCAAATGGTGTTTGCCTTGGCATAATTCCAGCGTGCTAATCTTTGTCTGAAATTCTTTTTTAAAAAAATTCCATAGTTCAAACGATGACTTGATACCGCATCATAGCCCCCTACAATCAGGGTAAATGGGATGTTCAATACTCGCGAAAGAAACAAAGGAATACTGCTGTGATAATCGTTAAACCAACTGAAGCACGCTTTGGATTGGGGAAGGTAAATTAGGCATAATATCAATTCTCTTAGACGGTTTCCAAAAAAACGCAACGGATCGCTATAGGTCGGTGAATGAATCAACAAAACCCGATATCCCATTTGTTCCAACAGAGCTATGTCTTTGACTACAAAGGTGTTTTTAAGATTACAAATCAAGGTGATTTTTTCTCCTTGCATTTTTAAGTGTTTACTAGATAGGCTTCCAGTTCATCCGCAATTTTTCGGTCATCCGCAACCCGAGGAACCTTATTCTGTCCTCCTAATTTTCCTATACTTTTCATATAAGTAGTAAAACCCTCTTTTGCCACTTCTCGAATCACCAAGGGGCGTAGGACTTTTCCTACAATAAGGTCCTGATAATAAATGTTTTTAGATTGCATTGCCTGATCAATTTGTAAGGCAAACGCCTTTTTGTCTTGAGGTGGTGTATCAAATTCGATAAACCACTCGTGATAAGGAAGCCCCTCTTTGGGTTGAATCTGTGGAGCTACCGTAAATTCCCTAACACGAATGACCTCTTCATTTTGAGTAATGGCTTCTTCTAAAGACTGTTCCACCTCACTTACAATGACATGTTCTCCAAAAGCGGAAATAAAATGCTTAATTCTTCCGCTTACGATGATACGAAAAGGATGAGTGCTCGTAAATTGAACAGTATCGCCAATATTGTAACGCCATAAACCTGCAGTAGTAGAAATAATCATCACATAATTAACCCCAAGTTCAACTTCTGCAAGGCTGTGAATCGTGGGCTTTTCCTCATAAAAGGTTTGTGCAACGATAAACTCATAGTAAATCCCATGATCCAAAAGCAGTAGTAACCCACGTTCCTTTTGCTGGTCTTGATAGGCAAAAAACCCCTCTGAAGCGGGATAAAATTCAACGCAGTCTGTTGAACGACCTATAAGCTTTTCAAATACTCCTCGATAAGGTTCAAAATTGACTCCTCCATACACAAAAAGGGAGAAGTTAGGAAAAAGTTCACCTACAGTTGTATCTGTTTTAGCCATCAAACGTTCAAAATACATTTGTACCCAAGAGGGTATTCCTCCGATTATAGTCATGTCCTGTGCATAAGTCTCCTGGACTATCGCATCTACCTTGGTTTCCCAATCGTCAATACAGTTGGTTTTCCAACTGGGCATTCTGTTTTTTTGTAAGTAACTAGGAACATAGTGGGCAACTATTCCCGATAAACGTCCTAGGGCTACCCCATTGAATTCCTCTAAAACGGGACTGCCTTGAACAAAAATGTGTTTGCCTCTGACTACAGAGGCATTCCCTGTTTCATAGATGTAATTCAATAGAGCTTCTCGTGCTGCCCGAATGTGTTGAGGCATCGAGGCTTTGGTAATGGGAATATACTTAGCACCAGAGGTGGTTCCGCTGGATTTGGCATAATACAAGGGTCTTCCTTTCCACAAGATGTCTTTTTTGCCTTCGAGCACCTCCTCGATATAAGGTTTTAACCCCTCATAATCTCGAACAGGCACTTCTTTTTGGTACGTTTTTAGGTCGTTTATTTTCTTAAAATTGTGGTCTTTTCCAAAACGCGTTTGAGCGCCATGGTGAAGCAAATTTTGAAGTAATTTCTCTTGTGTTTCCAGAGGTGAATTTATCCACTTCTGATTTTTATAATGGGACCAAGCCGCATATATTTTTGCGCCCAAAGCTTTAATCATTCTTCAGAAAAATTAAAAAAGTTTTCTGGATTCATAGGGTAACCATCGATCCATAATTCAAAATGGAGGTGAAATCCTGTTGAAAGCTCTCCTGTATTTCCCGCAGTAGCAATGACTTCTCCACTTAGAACGGCATCCCCTTGTTTTTTCGCCAAAGTCGCATTGTGTTTATATATTGATAAAACTCCAAAACTGTGTTCAAGGATGATTACAAAACCGGTCTCCGCAGTCCATTCTGAAAAAATAACAGTGCCATCTGCTATGGCCTTGATAGGTGTATTCTCTTTCACAACAATATCTACAGCATAGTGGGACTCCTCTATATCAAAAGGCTGAGAAATAGGCCCCGTAACTGGAGGAAACAACAAGCTGTTGATTTCGACCTTATCGGTTACAATTGGGTTGTATTTATCTTGCCTGGAAACAAAAGCACGTAAAAGAGAATCTTCCAAAATTGGCGAAGTAAAAGATGTGGTATCTTGGTTTTGATTCTCAAATTCTACTAAGGAAAACTCTGGTTCCTCAAAGGAAATATCATCTGACAGGGCTTTTCTAACGGAATTTAAATATTGAATATTTTGATTATAAAGTGTAATAAGTGAGTCCGTTAAAAATAAATTTTGAAGCGCTTTTTTTCTCAATTCTGAAGAATCATAGCCTGGAATGTATTCTTTAATTGGTGTATACGCAATCATAGAAAAGAAAAAACCTCCAAAAAGTCCAAACAAAAGTACCCCCACAAAAATCATTTTAAGTCGGGAAAAACGAATTTGAGTTTGCTCCTCAAAAGTTTCCTCATCAATGATCATCACCAAATAAGGATTTAACAGCCTTTGAAAGAATTGTTTTCTCTTTTTTTCTTGTTGCGCCATATTAAAAACAAAGATACGGATTCCTAAAGTGCATAATATACTCCCCTTTAATTTTCGTGCTTTGAAAACTTAAATATTTCAGTACATTTGTTTTAAATAAGATAAATCATGTTGGTTTTAACATTTTTAGGTATGATTGGTGCACCACAAATAATCTTAATTATCGCAGTAATTTTGTTGCTCTTTGGAGGGCGTAAAATTCCCGAGCTAATGAAAGGGCTAGGCAGCGGAATTAAAGAATTTAAAAATGCAACAAAGGAAGAAGAGCAAACGCCAAAAGTTGAAAAAGAGAAGAAAGACTAATTCACCTCTTTCAACGTGCTGAGTATTGTGTTTAATTCAAACATATACTCCCGTTTACTCATTGAGGGCGCAAAAGCAAAACCTTCTACCGCTATCCATCTTTTTTTAACGCTGTCTCGAAGCATATAATTTACAAAGGGGCCTGCCATAAAGTCGTTTGCGACTTCCCAAGTACCTTTGGTCAAAAACCCTTGTTTTCCATCTAAAGAAGCTTTATAAAAATAGGGTCGAAATGCCCTTTCTGTAATCAAATAACTTCCTGGCAAACGCCCTGGAATGTATAGTTTTCCAATAGAGTCGCGTATATTTAATATCTTCTCGTTAAACTTTCCTTCTAGCGCTCTTTCGGGTAAGGTATACACTATTATGTTTAAATGCCCCTTTTGGACTTGTTTTTGAACCCAGATAAAATTTGTAGTATCTCTTACTGTTTTGTATGCAGAAGGATATGTTAAATGAATTCCAAAACGAGTATCTAAATTAGTCTCTGTCGTAGGAGATTTATTGATTCTACGAAGCTTTTCTTGGCGTTCATTTTCTGCGAGGGTTTGTCTCAAAAGAGTTGCGTTTTCTTCAAAAGAAAAGGCTTGGACTTCTGAATCTTCGCCAGTAATGGAAGCTACAATCTGTGGCCTTGCAAACTGGTTTTTTCCCAATTGAAATCTAGAGATCGAATCTTTTTGAAACCATATAATATTTCGGCTTTGGCGGGCAAAACCAGTAAACGCTTTAGGATTCAGGTAAACTAGCGAATATTGTGCTTCATCTAGCGGAAGACCTTCATAGATTTTACCCATCTGATCACGCACGGTTTTCCCTAAACTAGACTCCCAGTCTGCCTTTGGCATCACGACAGTAACGTGATTTAAATTTCCACTTGAAGTGGGAAAAAAGGCTTGTGATCGATCGCTTTTAGAATTACACGAAAGTGTTAATACGGCAAGAAAAATTAAACTGTATTTTTTCATTTTCTTAATCTAAGGCAGAGATTCCAGGTAGGGTTTTCCCTTCTAGACTTTCAAGCATAGCGCCTCCTCCTGTACTAATATAGCTTATTTTAGATTCTAAACCAAACTGTTTTACCGCTGCTACAGAGTCTCCTCCTCCCACTAACGAAAAAGCTCCCTTTTGAGTTGCTCTACCGATAGATTCGCCTACGGCAATGGTGCCCATGGCAAAGTTGGGAAATTCAAAAACACCCATAGGGCCATTCCATAGAATAGTCTTACATTTTAAAATCAGTTCGTCAAATATTTCACAACTCTTAGGTCCAGCATCCATTGCTTCCCATCCTTTTGGAATTTCCATAACATCAAAAACCTCTTGTTCGGCATCATTACTAAAAGCGTCACCCGCCACAACATCCACAGGGAGGTGGATTTCCACGCCTTTTTGTTTTGCTTTATCAAGTAATTCAAGTGCGTAATCACAAAAGTCGGGTTCACAAATCGAATTTCCCACTTTTCCTCCTAGAGCCTTTGTAAAAGTATAAACCATTCCGCCGCCTATAATCAGATGATCTACCTTGTCTAAGAGGCTTTCTATGATGGTAATTTTTGAAGAAACTTTTGCTCCACCCAGTATCGCTAAAATTGGAGCTTCCCCATTTGACATTACCTTTTCGATAGCTAGAACTTCTTTTTCAAGGAGTTTTCCAAAACATTTTTTTTCAAAAAACTGCGCCATTATCGTGGTGGAGGCATGCGCTCGATGTGCGGTTCCAAAGGCATCGTTTACATATACTGTTCCCAAATTAGAAAGTTGTTCAGCAAAAGTTAGGTCCCCTTTCGTTTCTTCTTCATGAAACCTCAAGTTTTCCATCAACAAAACCCCCCCTGCAGGCAAAGCTGCCGTAAGAGCTTCCGCTTCACTCCCCACGCAATGTTCAGAAAAAGAGACTGGTACACCTAAAATTTCCGCTACAGTATTGGTAATGTTTCCTAACGATAATTTCGGATCTTTTGCTTTGGGTCTTCCCAAATGCGAAATCAAAACACAACTCCCTCCTTGGGCTAAAATATGTTGTATCGTAGGTTGGGCTGCTTGAATTCGAGTTGGATCAGTAACCTCCAGTTTTTCATTTAGAGGAACATTAAAATCTACCCGGATTACTGCACGTTGGTCTTTAAAATTGATTTGATCTAAGGTCCGCATTTTTGTTTTTTTCAAAAATACAATAAACGAAGAGGGATGCAACTCATTTTTTAAACTTCTCTAAAATAGTGCGGTTTGGAAAATGTATCTTTACCTATGATTTGGTCTCACGTTATCGGACAAAAACGACTAAAAAAACAGCTTGAATATCTTTTTTCTTCTAGCCAAGTTCCTCATGCACAACTATTTACGGGTCTTTCTGGGTATGGTGGACTTCCTTTAGCTATTGAATTTGCCCTTGGTCTTTTGGAATATGAGTCGTCTGATCCTCGCCCAAGTGAATTGGGGAAAATAAGCCAACATGCCGACCTTCATTTCGTCTACCCTGTAGTAAAAAAGAGTAATGAAAAACATGTATATGCTCAGGATTATTCCTCAGAATGGTCGACGTTCTTAGACCGGCAGCCTTATGGAAATTATACCTCTTGGTTTGATGCAATTGAGGTGGGAAACAAACAAGGGATCATAAGTGTTGCAGAAATTGAAAAGCTACATCATAAGATGTATCTCAAAGCTTTTTATGGTAAACGCAAGGTCTGCATCCTTTGGGGGTTGGAAAAAATGAATGCCCAAGCGGCGAACGCTTTTTTAAAGTTATTGGAAGAACCCCCCGAGCAAACTTTCTTTCTACTTCTCGCTGAGGAGGTAGAGCTTGTTTTGCCCACGCTTTTATCTCGTTGTCAACAGCTTGTCTTAGGTCCCATTGAGGAAGAAGCGCTTAAATTAGCCCTTCCAGAAACTACGCCAAATCCCAATCAACTGGTGACTCAGGCAGAAGGGGATTATGGCCGTCTTCTTCTAATGTTAGATCAAAGCGAAAATAAAGAACGAGAAATGCTTTTGATTTCGGGATTGAGAAATGCTTTTAAAGCCAAGGGAAACAAAGCAGTAGTTCTAGAATTAATGGAATGGGCTTCACAATTGGCCTCTCTAGGTAGGGAAGAACAAAAAGCCTTTTTATCCTACGGAATTCAATTTTTTAGAGACTCTTTTCTCACAAATTATCCCGTAAATGATCTCGTTCATTTTCGATCCGAAACAGGTTTTGAACTATCTAAATTTGCTCCTTATGTACATTCAGGAAACATTTCAGAATTGATTTCGCTTTTTGAAAAAACCCACTATCATATTTTGCGTAATGGTAGTGCAAAAATGCTGTTTGCTGATCTCGCCTTAAAATTAACGCGCTTAATTAATCTTCCTGATAAGGCTCGCTCTTAGAAAACACATAAATCAGTGAGGAATACTCTCCTGTAAACAAGGCCTTAAAATTGGAGAGTAACCCTATTATTACCCCTCGAAGAAAAGGGAAATATGAACCGCTATGTTTTTCCGAGAGATAAGAGATATATAGTGCATCAAACCATAGGGGATGCGTTTCTTTTAAAAAGAACCCTTCTGATTGCATCAGATTTAATACCCCTCTTGAGGTAAAGTGCCATAAGTGCCTTGGCACGTCTAACGCAGCCCATTTTTGGCCATAAAAGTCTGAATCATAGCTACTTAAGTTAGGAACTGCCACAATTATCACTCCCTTTGTATGTAGAAGTTTAGCCAGTTTATTTATTGTTTTTTCGGGCTTAGGAAGGTGCTCAAGTACATGCCAAAGAGTGATGATGTCATAATGTACAGTTTTAGGAATCTTTTTTAGAGATTGAAAAACATTAAGCCCTTTTTCCTTTGCGATCGTTCGTGGGCGATTCATTGGCTCTATGCCACTAACGTTATATCCTTGTTCCTGCATAAATGAACAAAAAGCACCAATCCCTGAACCAAAGTCTAATAGAGTTTTGTCTCTTGTCGTTTGCTTTACAATTGAAGCTTTGTAACGAAACATCCTGTTTTGGACGAATACATAAATTTTTTCAATAAAAGAGAAGTCGCTCTCTTTGTGAGAAGTATAGTCCTGCGAGTTATAGTATGCTGAAAGATCTAGCGAAGACTTGACTTGAGTAGCGGCCCTCCCTTTTGTTGGGTCCCATTTTATTTTAAAGATCTCTCCGCTTACCAGATGATCTTTCGCTTCGATAAAATTGTTTTTAAAGTTCATTTTGTTCCACGTGAAACAATATATTATCTTCCCATTGATACCAACAGCACGCTTATGTCGCTTGGATTAATGCCACTAATTCTCGATGCTTGTGCTAGTGTAGCAGGTCGTAACTTATTTAGCTTTTCTTTGGCCTCATACGATAATGATGCCAGAGCATCGAAATCAAAGTTCTTGGGAATGTTGATGTTTTCAAGACGTTTGAGTTTGTCGGCATTCCTTTTTTCTTTTTCTATATAGCCCGCATATTTTACTTCGATTTCTGCTTGCTCAAAGATGGTATCATCCATTTGATTCTCCAACATAAAGCTGTTCAACAGCTCAAATGTCTTAAAATCCTTTCGGGTGATGTTTGGTCGTGCTAGGAGTTTCGCGTATTTATCAGTTTGAGTCACTGGGATTGCTTCCTTCTGAATTAAAAGTGTATTGGTGGCGTCTAATGGATAGCTTTCTTTTCTAAGGTAGTTCACTAAACTTATGCGTTTTTTAGTTTTCTCCTCTACCTTCTTTAATCTATCGTCAGATGCTAGGCCTAGCTTATGTGATCTGGCCGTAAGACGCTCGTCTGCATTGTCTTGACGTAACAAGGTTCGGTATTCTGCTCTCGAGGTAAACATACGGTAAGGCTCCTCTGTTCCCTTTAGAATAAGATCGTCTATTAAAACGCCTATGTAGGCTTCTTCTCTTCCTAGAATAAATGGAGTTTGCTCCATATGCTTGAGATGGGCATTGATTCCTGCCATAATTCCCTGTGCGCCGGCTTCTTCATATCCTGTTGTTCCATTGATTTGTCCAGCGAAAAACAGATTTTGTATAAGTTTTGTTTCTAGACTGTGAAACAACTGAGTGGGGGGGAAGTAATCGTATTCAATGGCGTAGCCTGGTCTGAAAAACTTTACCGTTTCAAATCCCTTTACCCGCCTTAGTGCTTCGTATTGTATATCGTCTGGCAATGAGGTAGAGAATCCGTTGACGTACACTTCCACTGTATTCCATCCTTCAGGTTCTACAAATATTTGGTGTTGAGATTTGTCGGCAAAACGATTAATCTTATCCTCAATGGAGGGACAATACCGTGGCCCTGTGCTTTGAATAGCGCCATTAAACATTGGGGAGCGGTCAAAACCATCCCTCAGTATGTCGTGTACTTCAAGATTGGTGTGGGTAATATAACAACTTCGTTGTTTGGTAAGGGGTTCTGTGTTATCGGAAAATGAAAATTTGGATGGGTTCACGTCTCCGGGTTGTTCAGTCATCTTAGAGAAATCTAGGGACCTTCCGTCCACCCGAGGGGGAGTACCTGTTTTCATCCTCCCTGCGATAAACCCTAATTTTTGCAAGGCGCTGGTAAGGCCCGTTGCTGCCTTTTCTCCAGCACGTCCTCCTCCAAAATTCTTTTCTCCGATATGAATAAGACCGTTGAGAAAAGTTCCATTCGTAAGCACTACCGCCTTGCCATAAATTTTAGATCCTAGAGAGGTAACCACTCCTACAGCTTGATGTTCTTTTACTATTAAGTCAACAACCATGTCTTGATAAAAGTCAACGAATTGGGTTTGCTCTAGCATAGAGCGCCATTCTAGTGAAAATAAGCTGCGATCGGATTGTACTCTTGGGCTCCACATAGCGGGGCCTTTGGATTGGTTCAACATTTTATATTGAATCGCGCTACGATCGGAAACAATTCCACTATATCCCCCTAAGGCGTCAATCTCCCTTACAATTTGTCCTTTTGCGATACCTCCCATAGCTGGGTTACAAGACATTTGGGCAACATTCTGTAAATTCATTGTAATTAACAATGTTTTTGAACCCAAGTTGGCAGCAGCAGCAGCAGCTTCGCAGCCTGCATGGCCAGCTCCTACAACTATAACATCATATTGCGTATCAAACATATTTCTTTTGTTTCACGTGGAACAATTCTATGAATCTATTTTCACTTTTACGCATCATCGCTTTTTCTTCTCTTTTTTTGTCATTTAACCCCATACAGTGTAATACACCATGTGAAATAACCCTAAGTGTCTCATTTTCAGTTGTTTGGTTTTCATCTTTAGCCGATTGGCGTATGGCCCACATGGAAATAAAAATTTCTGCACTCAGCGTTTTCTGTGATGAATAATCAAACGTAATGATGTCTGTATGTGTATCGTGATTTAAATATTCTTGGTTCATTTTCAGCAGCTCTTCTTTGGAAACAAAGTTATATGAAAGCTTTCCAATGGTATACTTATACTCACGGACGAAATCCATTAAAACGCTTTCAAGTTCTGCATTTTTTAAAAACTCCGGTATGTTGTGAAAAGAAATGATATTCTATTTTTTTGCAAATATAAACGATTTGCTTGGTACGGATAGTGGATTCGGGTAGAAGCCCTTATATTTGCCCAAAAAAGATGAAAACACGTGTTCGTTTTGCGCCCAGCCCAACAGGGCCTTTACACATAGGTGGGTTGCGTACCGCCCTTTTCAACTATCTATATGCGAGAAAACACAAGGGAACCTTTATTTTACGTGTTGAAGATACAGACCAAAACCGATACGTAAGTGGAAGCGAAACGTATATACAAGAAGCGCTAGAATGGTGTGGTATGGTCCCTGATGAAGGGCCTGTAAATGGGGGGGCTTATGGTCCTTATAGACAAAGCGAACGTAGGTCAATTTACAAAAAACACATCGATCGACTTATTGCATCTGGAACCGCTTATTACGCTTTTGATTTAACGGACACGCTTGACACTTCTAGAAAAGAAGCAGAACAGAAGGGAGAAACTTTTCAATATGGCAGTCATAACAGAATGCAATTTCGAAATAGCCTTACTCTAAGTGATAATGAAATAAAGGCAGCCTTAGAGGGTGACTATGTTGTACGCCTAAAGGTGACTCCCGGACAACGCGTGAGTGTTACTGATGAAGTTCGTGGGAATGTAACGGTTGAGTCCGATCTGCTAGACGACAAGATACTTATGAAAAGTGATGGAATGCCTACTTATCATTTTGCTAATGTAGTAGATGACAGGCTAATGGAAATCACAACTGTCATCCGAGGGGAAGAGTGGCTTCCCTCGTTGCCTATGCACAAGCTTATCTACGATGCTTTTGGTTGGGAAACTCCAAAATTTATGCACTTGCCATTAATTTTAAAACCCAACGGAAAAGGGAAGCTATCGAAAAGAGACGGAGATAAGGACGGTTTTCCTGTGTTTCCATTAGAATGGGGAGAAGATACTCCGGGATTTAGAGAAATGGGGTTTTTACCGGAGGGACTCGTAAACTATCTAGCTTTATTAGGATGGAACGATGGAAGTGAAAAAGAGCTCTTCTCTTTAACCGAGTTAGAAGCTGCATTTAGTGTAGAAGGTGTGCAAAAGGCAGGGGCTCGTTTTGACTACGAAAAAGCAAAATCTGTGAACCATCAATACCTTTCAAAAGCGGATGCAGGGACCTTGCTGGTCATGCAAAAGGCACAAGAGGTTCTGAACGACTTTGAGGAGGAAAAACAGTTACAAATCATCAACTTGTTCAAGGAGCGGCTTTATACAATTAACGATCTTGAGGAAGAAATTGCCTTTTTGAGAAACCCGCATCCCTACGATGAGAAAAGTGTTGCCAAGATTCAAAATAAAAACCCCTTAATGGTTTTACGACAAATTGCATTGCTTTTAGAAAATCAAAAAGAGGGCGAAACCATTAAAAACGATCTGTTTCAGTGGGCTAAAGATAATGACGTGCCTTTAGGCCTGGTGATGCAATCTTTCCGATTGAGCCTCGTTGGAAAATTAACGGGTCCTGATTTATTTGAAATTTGTACTCTATTAGGAAAAAATGTATCTTTAAAAAGAGTGCAAAATTTTATTCAGTATTTATCCTAATTAAACCTTTTTCCCATGACTATCTTTTCCTATGTAATTACCCTTTTATTCATTCTGTTTCTGTTATCAGGAATTTTTGTGGTGAAACAACAAACTGCCGCTATAGTTGAACGTTTTGGTCGGTTCTTATCCATCCGTCAGTCAGGTTTACACTATAGAATTCCAATCATTGACCGTATCTCGGGAAGACTCAGTCTTCGAATTCTCCAACTGGATGTAATTGTAGAGACCAAAACCAAAGATGATGTTTTTGTAAAACTGAAAGTCTCTGTACAATATCAAGTGGTGAGAGAAAACGTATATGATGCTTTTTATAAATTGGATTACCCTCAAGACCAAATCACTTCCTATGTTTTTGACGTTGTCCGTGCAGTAGTTCCAAAGATGAAGCTGGACGATGTGTTTGAGAAAAAAGACGATATCGCCAATGCCGTAAAAGGAGAGCTTAATGATGCTATGACAAACTACGGCTATGACATTATCAAAGCTTTGGTTACCGACATTGACCCCGACCCAGAGGTAAAGGCGGCGATGAACCGAATTAATGCTGCAGAACGCAAAAAAGTTGCTGCTCAATATGACGGTGATGCAGAGCGTATATTAATTGTTGAAAAAGCAAAGGCAGAAGCCGAGAGCAAACGTCTTCAAGGGCAGGGTATTGCAGATCAGAGGAGAGAAATTGCCCGAGGTCTAGAAGAGTCTGTTGATGTGTTAAACAAAGTGGGAATTAACTCCCAAGAGGCCTCTGCGTTAATTGTGGTCACCCAACATTATGACACACTTCAAGCGATTGGTGGAGAAACAAATTCCAACTTGATTCTTTTGCCAAATTCACCGCAAGCTGGAAGTCAAATGCTAAATGATATGGTCGCCTCATTTACAGCGAGTAATCAGATCGGTGAAGCAATGAAAAATCAGAATTTGAAAGGCACAGGAGCTAAAGACAAATAACAGCTACTGGTTTTGTTTTTCCCAAGTATCTCTAAGGCCAACTGTTTTATTGAAAACCAGTTGCTGGGCGGTAGAGTCTTGGTCTAAAACAAAGTAACCTAAGCGCTGAAACTGGAACAAATCTCCCTTTTTGGCCTCCGAAAGACCAGGCTCTACAAATGCTGATATTTCCTGTAATGAGTTCAGGTTCACAAAGGTTTTGAAGTCCTTCTCTTTATCTTGGTCTGGTGAAGGCACGTTAAATAAACGGTCGTAGAGACGTACCTGTACTTTTAGTGCTTCCTTCTGTGTTACCCAGTGTAAGGTTCCTTTTACTTTGCGTTGGCTTGATTCAGTGCCACTTCCGCTTTTACTTTCAGGGTCATAAGTACAAAGGATTTCGGTAATATTCCCTTGCGCATCTTTGACAACAGATTCACCTTTTATAATGTACGCGTTTTTTAATCTTACTTCTTTGTCTAGTGTCAAACGAAAGAATTTTCGATTCGCTGTTTCTTTAAAGTCTTCACGTTCAATATAAAGGTGTTTTGAGAAAGGAAAACTTCGTTTCCCTTTTTCAGGTTGCTCTGGGTTAACTTCTCCTTCTAACAATTCGGTCTTGTCTTCAGGGTAATTGATTAATGTGAGTTTAATTGGATCCAAAACCCCCATAACTCTTGGTGCTATCGCGTTAAGATCCTCACGAACCGAATGTTCTAAAAGGGACATATCAATAACATTTTCACGTTTGGCAACTCCTGCTGCATCCACAAAGTTGCGTAACGATCTCGCGGTGTAGCCTCTTCTTCTTAGGCCTGCGATAGTTGGCATTCTCGGATCGTCCCATCCAGTTACGTGCCCATCCTCAATTAACTCTGATAATTTTCTTTTACTTGTAACGGTATAAGACAAGTTCATGCGAGCGAATTCACGCTGTTTGGGACGTAATTTTTTTAATGGCATTAAAGCGTCCAAAAACCAATCATATAAGTCCCGGTGAGGCTTAAACTCTAAAGAGCATAAAGAGTGGGAAACTTGTTCAATATAATCCGACTGTCCATGAGTCCAATCATACATCGGATAAATACACCAATCGTCTCCAGTACGATGATGTGTTTTATATAAAACGCGGTACATAACAGGGTCTCGAAGAAGCATATTGGGAGATGCCATGTCAATTTTAGCGCGGAGTACATGAGCTCCTTCATTGTGTTTTCCTGCTTTCATTTGGGCAAATAGCTCTAGGTTTTCTTCTACTGAGCGATTTCTATAGGGACTATTTACCCCTGGTTTTGTGGGTGTCCCTTTCTGTTCCGCAATCGTATCCGAATTTTGAGAATCAACATATGCCTTTCCTTCGGTTATCAGTTTTTCTGCCCATTCGTAGAGCTGTTGAAAATAATCTGATGCATAACACTCTGAGTCCCATTGGTAGCCCAACCATTGTATGTTTTCCTTAATGGCATCTACAAACTGTTGTTCTTCTTTCGCGGGATTGGTGTCGTCGAACCGTAAGTTGACAGGAGCATTGTATCGCTGCCCTAAGTTAAAGTTGAGGCATATTGCTTTCACATGACCTATGTGTAAATAACCATTAGGTTCCGGGGGGAAACGAAAACGCAACTGATCCCGTTTATAATCTTGAGTCAGATCTTCTTCAATAATATGTTCTATAAAATGCAATGAACGCTCCATGACTCTTTTTTATTTGAGACAAAGATAATGAATGCTTTCTTTGAACGGAAAGAAGAAAACAGTCTTTATATTTGTGGTGTTATGGGGAAAATTTATTTGAAAAACATACGTTTGTATGCCTTTCACGGCTGTATGGACGAGGAGGAAAAAATAGGGAGTGACTATGTCGTTAACCTGGTTGTAGACACCGACTTAAATCGCTCTTCGAAAACGGATGATCTTAAAGATACTGTGGACTATGTCGCTTTGCACGCCATTGTTAAGGCAGAAATGGAGGAAAGGGCAAAGCTTCTGGAGCACGTAGCGGATCGAATCATCAATAAAATAATGATTGATTTTCCTGCGGTTAAAAAAGCCTCGGTAAAAGTTGCAAAAAAAAACCCACCCATTGGAGGAAATGTAGAAGAGGTTGCCGTTGAAAGAGAACTACAAAGATCTGAGTTAAATTTGGATTTATATTAGTACTTTTGCGCCATGGCATCGTGGCCGAGTGGCTAGGCAGAGCTCTGCAAAAGCTTGTACAGCGGTTCGAATCCGCTCGATGCCTCTCTTTGTTTATTGAATATAAACTATTGCGCCTAACCGCTTTTGCGTTATCCGCTTGCTCGGGCTACCCGAAACCCGTAATACACCACCATATAAATCTGCATCTATTAGGGAAGTAGCAAAGACGTAACTGTATGCTCCTCCATAGCTTTTTATTTTAGTTTGTTCTGTTAGGAGTTGTTCTGCTTCACAAACCCCACTACTCACAATAGACACTTCGTGATTGGTCACTTTTCCTTTTAAAAAAACCCTTCCTCCAAAACTCGCTTTGGTGTCTAAACGATCTGCTTGAATTTCCAGGTCTACGACAGCATTGTTTTTGGCTTCCAGGGTCAAACTTGTTTGTGTTAATCGTGTATTCGACGTTAAATGACTTCCTTGATATACATAAATTTGATCAAGAGGAAGGCTATGATATACTTTTATTTTCGTTTTCCCTGGTGTTAATAAACTCCCTCCTGAAACCTTCATTTTTAGAATTTCCCCTTTTAAGGACAGGACTACAAAGTCAGAGTTTTTACCAAAAGCGACCACTTTATTTACGTCGGAAGGGATCAACTCAACATCTAGATTAGAAAACACTTTTAGACCCTGAAAAGGACTTATGGCGAGAACTTTTTTGTCTGTATCCTGAGACCAAAGAGTAAGGGTTGTTAAAAAAAGGATTAGTATGTATTGAAACTTTTTCATGTAGTAAAATAACGCATTTATTCTGCAGGAATAAAATCCAAAAACCGCCTTTGTATATTTACTTTTTTTACTTTAATTCTGAGTGGGTCGCCGAGCTGATATATGATTTTTGATTTCCTTCCAATAATTGTATGGTTTTGCATGTCGTATTGAAAAAAATCATTTTTTAAGTCTACCATCCGAATCATCCCTTCGCATTTGTTTTCAACAATTTCAACATACAAACCACGGTCGGTAACCCCTGTAATAACACCTTCAAACTCTTCTCCTACTTTGTCTTCCATAAATACCATTTGCATGAATTTTATAGAATCGCGTTCCGCCTTTGTTGCTAGTTGTTCTCTTTGAGATGCATGCTTACATGCTTCTTCTAGTGTTTGTTTGGATGCCGCCTTTGCTTTGTCTAAAAATTGTTGCAAAAGACGGTGTACCATCACATCTGGGTATCTTCGTATTGGGGATGTAAAGTGGGTATAATGAGAAAACGCAAGACCATAATGACCAATATTGTCTGTTGTATATTCGGCTTTTGACATACTTCTCAGAGTTAAAGTGTCAATAAGGTTTTGTTCTCGTTTTCCGTTACAATCTTCTAAAAGTTTATTAATTTCTTTGTTTATGTTTTTTCCTTTTGGATTAAAAGAATACCCAAAAGAAGAAATAATCTGTTTTAAATTAAAAAGTTTTTCTTCATCTGGGTCGTCGTGGACACGATACACAAAAGGTGTAGGAGGTGATTGTTTGCCTATAAATTGTGCCACTTTTTTATTTGCAAGCAACATAAATTCTTCAATCAATTTATTGGCATCTTTAGAGGTTTTAAAAAAAACAGACTCTGGGTTATTCTCGTCGTCTAAATTGAAATTTACTTCCACACGGTCAAATGAAATTGCTCCATTTTTCATGCGTTCTTTTCTTAGCAGTTTAGAAAGAGTATTTAAAGTTGTTAACGCATCAAAAACAGGGTCAGGAACATTATACGATTCACCAGAAAGAGCGATCTGAGAATCCACATGTGGACTTTCACTGTCTAACATATATTGAACCTCTTCATAAGAAAAGCGGTAATCTGAATATATTATTGTTCTTCCATACCATTCGCTTACAACCTTTGCTTGTGCATTTAATGTAAAAACAGCTGAAAACGTATATTTTTCTTCTTTTGGACGTAAAGAACAAAGACCATTAGAAAGAACTTCTGGTAACATTGGCACAACACGATCAACCAAATAAACAGACGTGGCCCGATCATAAGCTTCTTTATCTAAAATGGTGTTTGGCTGCACATAATGAGAAACATCAGCTATATGAATACCGATCTCATATTCTCCATTTTTTTGTTTTTTGAAAGAAATCGCATCATCAAAATCTTTTGCAGTTATAGGGTCAATAGTAAAGGTCAATTCATTTCTAAAATCTCTCCTTTTTTTTATTTCTGATTGTTCTATTTCTATATTTAAGTGTTGTGCTGCTGCTTCAATTTGTTTAGGAAATTCATAAGGAAGACCATATTCATGAAGAATTGCATGAATTTCAGTTTCTGACGTTCCTGGTTCTCCTAAACTCTTAATAATTTTTCCATTTGGCGCATCCCTTCCTTCATCCCAACTTTTAAAAACAGCGACAACTTTTTCTCCATCTTTAAAATTATGTAATTCTCCTGGTTCTATAAACAGATCTGTATACATAGCACCTTTTCTACACAATACAAAACCAAAATCTTTTTGTCTTTCAAATATTCCTATATACTCTTTTTTTCCCCTTTCTATAATATCTTCTACGTGTGCCACATATTCATTTTCCTTCCTGTGTAAACTAACTACAACAAGATCTCCATCAAGTGCTTTATTTAGTTGCTTTTTTGGAACCAGGATCTCTTCTTCATGTGTTTCTATAACCACTTTTCCCTTCCCTGTAGGGAGAACATTTAAAAGACTTTCATAGTATTTAATTCGTGGTGCATTATATCGATATTGCCCTCGGTTTACTTCACTAAGTTGTTTCTGATTACGTAACCCATTTAGAACACGAATAATATTGTTTCTTCCTTGGGTATCCTTTATTTCTAATTGGGCAGACAATTGCTTGTGATTGTAAATACGCTTTGGTTGGCTTTTAAATAGACTTAATATTTGTCGTTCTATTCTATTGTATTCTTTTTTCTTTTTAGACATGAATTTGTTCTTCACAACAAAGGTACGATAATGCTTTTCTGTTTGTTATTAACACCATTAACATTATTATTATTCTTTTTAATTTAATTTTAAAAATAATGTTGATGTATATGGCTTGTGAATAATGCTGAAAAAAATATTTAATAATAAAACCTTTTCTAAAAAACAGTAAACTTTCCACATCTTTTTATTGGTTATACACAACGTTACTTTCATAAAATCAACCAAATAAGCATTTATAAACAAACGGTTGATAAAAGAGAGTTGGAATAAAAAAGTTCGTTTTGGGATTTATTTATTGTTTAAAACTGACGTTATTTTTGAAGATAAAGGTGAATAAAAAGAGATTGATTTTCACCTGATATTTCATTTCATTTTCTAGGTAAAAAAATAAAATTAAAAGAATTCTTTTTTAATAAATGTTGTCAACAAAAAATAAATAAAGAAGTAAACACTTTGTAAACAAGAAATGATCTTTTTATAATTTTATATCAAAGAACAAGTTATGAAAATAAGCATCGGTAACGATCACGCAGGACCAGAGTACAAGGAAGCAATTATGAAAATCCTTAAAAATCAAGGACATGAATTAAAAAATTATGGTACAGACACAACCTCAAGTGTTGATTATCCAGATTTTATCCATCCCGTTGCTGAGGATGTAAGCCAAGGAAAAGCACAATTAGGAATTATTATTTGTGGTAGCGGGAACGGAGCAGCAATGACAGCCAACAAACATCAAAAAGTACGTGCAGCGTTATGTTGGAATAAAGAGCTGGTTTTTTTAGCTCGCCAACATAATGACGCCAACATTTTAAGTTTACCCGCACGTTTTCTTTCAATACCACAAGCAATAGCAATGGTTGAAACGTTTGTTAATACAGAGTTTGAAGGAGGAAGACACCAAGGAAGAATAGATAAAATACCATGTAATTAATGGTAGACTTTTTTATTAAAAGATTTAATGAACTTGATGCGGTTGAGCTATACGAATTGCTGGCACTACGGTCAGAGATTTTTGTGGTAGAGCAAGACTGTGTATATCAAGATATTGATGGTAAAGATCATGAAGCACTCCACGTGCTAGGGAAAAAGGATGGCCAAATCATTGCTTATGCGCGATTATTAAACAAAGGAGTATCTTACCCAGATTCTGTGGCCATAGGAAGAGTTGCAGTAGCTAATTCTTATCGAGGAAAAAAAATAGGTCACGAAATAATGCGTTTTTGCATACGGTTAATAGAAGAAAGAAAACCGCAAGAAGCCATTCGAATATCTGCACAAGCCCATCTGGAAGAATTCTATAAGCAACATGGATTCAAAAAAACAGGAAAACCATATTTAGAAGACGGAATACCTCATATAGGAATGATTAGAAGGTCAAGCTAAACACGAATATTGTTTATTATTAGTTTTGTTTCATCGATTAGGGTGGCAAACTCTGGCATATTCTTTCCCGTATAGAGTAGCATGTATTTCCCTCCTATACTAAAACTTTGCTCGTGATGTTTGAGAACAGCCCTTAGCTGTCTTTTAATTCGATTTCGGTCCACAGCACGATTAAAATTTCTTTTTGACACGGAAACACCAAAATTTAAAACAGACGTTTCTGTGTCTAAGACCAAGCGAAGCAAGAGGTTTTTTGTTTGATAGACCGTTCCTCTTTTAAAAAGGAAATCAATAGTTGTTTTGCCCTTTAATTTTTTTATTTTCAACTCATTCCTTATCGGGAGCATAATAGTTGTTGCTTTTATCAACGTCGGCCATAAGATTACTTGGGTCGACTATAATTGCCTCTATCGTTTCTTTTGGGTGGTCTATTTCCAAACTGTAATTTAAATGTGCCCAAGACCAGTCAGGATGAACAGACCACGATATTGGATATGTATTTTCTTTTTCTCCTCGCATGAGAGAAATTGGAATATAATGCAATTCATTTTCACCGTTTTTTAATACGACTAAAATCTCAAGAGGCATAGGCATCAACTCCTTTCGTTCTAACTGAAGTACAGTTGACGTCCCGTTATCTTTTACTTCTGTCAAAGCATAGTCAATTTTGTTGGTCGTTTGAGTCCAGTCTGTCAAATACCATTGCAGTTGAAGCCCAGAAACACGCTCTGCAATTCTTCTAAAGTCATTGGGTAAGGGGTGTTTGAATTTCCATTCAGAAAAATAAGTTTGTAGTGTTTCAAACAATTTATCAAACCCAATGATATAGCCCAATTGACCTAGAAATACAGCTCCTTTACTGTAGGCGGTACGTTCGTAAGCGTAGTTGTGATGATAGCGGTTGGCATTGGTGCTCTGAGGCATCTCTCCACCAGAAGAAGCTAACTGGTAATAGCCACGATAAGACCCTTCCAAAGGAAAGTCTCTATTTTGCTCTAAAATTTCATTACTCGCAAGACTAGAAATAAAAGAGGTAAACCCTTCATCCATCCACTCGTGTTTCGTTTCGTTGGTAGCCAACACATGTTGAAACCAAGAATGTCCAAGTTCATGAGCAGTAACACCAAAAAGGGATTCGTAATTTCGTCCTCCAGTAATTAGGGTTAGCATGGCGTATTCCATGCCTCCGTCGCCACCCTGAACCACAGAATATTGTTGGTAAGGGTAAGGGCCAATTTTTTCATTGTAAAACTCGAACATTTGAGCAGTGTGAGGCTGAAGCTTTTTCCAGTTTTCAATGATTTCAGGATTGTTTTTATAGAAAAAATGAAGAGTTACACCATTGGGACCGGGATGGGTATCGTGAATATATTCTGGGTCTGCAGCCCAAGTAAAATCATGAACTTGGGGAGCTACAAAATGCCAGGTGATCTCCCCCTTTTTGGTTTTAGGCTTTTTGCGATCAGAGTATCCTTTACCGATTTCATCCGCATTTTGAAGATAACCACTAGCCGCTACCATAAAGTCTTTGTTCAAAGTGATTTTTACGTCAAAGTCTGCCCAGACCCCATGAAACTCTCTTCCTGTGTAAGGATCGGCGTTCCACCCTTCCAAATCGTATTCCGCCATTTTAGGATACCATTGTGCCATGGAAAAAGCAACCCCCTCTGCAGAGTTTTTACCGGCACGACGAATGACATCAGGCACATGACCTTCAAAGTCAAGTTCAAAAGTTGTCGTTCCCCCTGGAGGAATGGGTTGATTTAGAATAACCTCTAGTATTGTCTCAGAATCAACCGTTTGAACAGCCACACCATCTTGTGTGAGGTTTGAAACTTTTAATAGACCCTGTTGTTCTTTTGTCAAACTGTCCAAGTCTACTTTAAAACGTCCATTGCGATCGGGTGAGCTCTTCAGTCTTACTGCCATTTCACTCCCAGGTCGGAATGCGTTGAAATACAAATGATAAAAAACTTTGTGAAGTGTCTCAGGAGAATTGTTGGTATACACCAACGTTTGAACGCCAGAGTAGTTTGCAGTTTCAGTGTCTAAGGAGACCTCCATGGTATAGTCTGCCGCTTGTTGCCAGTATTGTGCGTTACTCTGAAAAAATGCTGTAAATAGGAGCAGGGGAAGAACAAAATGTTTCATTTTATGTTTATTTCTAGCTAAAATAAGAATCCAATTGATAATGATCGTCCATTCGGATACCTTTTTCTGTTTGTTTTAAAGAGATTAATTCGTGATAGGGGTCGTGTTCAAGGAACAATAAGGTCTCTTTTTGAAAAGCGTCTTCCAAGAAAGCGCTTTTTTCTTTTAGTGTAAGCAGGGGTCTTGTATCATATCCCATTACATACGGGATAGGCAGGTGTCCAACCGTTGGAATGAGGTCAGCCGCAAAAACAATTCGCTTTCCCCGATATTCGATTACAGGAAGCATTTGTTTTTCAGTATGCCCACTGACCAATAAAACAGAAAAGGGAAGGGGATTCTGTGTGAGCAAAGGACCCTCACCTTCAATAAACTTCAGTTGTCCACTTTCTTGGAGGGGGAGAATATTTTCTTTTAAAAAAGAAGCTTTTTCTCTAAGGTTTGGATGGATTGCCCAATCCCAATGCGCCTCGTGTACCCAAAAAAAGGCGTTTTTAAAGGCAGGCTGTAGCACACCCGATTCGGATCGGACGATAGCACCACCACAGTGGTCAAAATGAAGGTGCGTAAGAAACACATCTGTAATATCATCTCTATGAAAGCCTGCTTTCTCAAGTGAGTTATCCAAAGAGTGGGACCCCCAAAGATTGTAATGCCCAAAAAACTTTTCATTTTGTTTGTTGCCCATGCCGGTATCAATGAGAATCAAACGAGCTCCATCTTCGATCAACAAGCAGCGGCTTGCCATTTCTATTTGGTTGTTTTGATCGGCAGGGTTGGATCGCTCCCAAAGTACCTTTGGCACGACACCAAACATAGCGCCTCCATCAAGTTTAAAATTTCCTGCTTCAATGGGGTAGAGTTTCATTTTTTGTTAGGTTTTAATTTAACGCATTTAGGTGAGTTATGATGGCGATTGGTTTTGTCCCTTCAAAATAAAAATAAACAATAGGAAGAAGCCTGCTTTTCTAATTTAAGAGTTTGACAAGCTTTCTGCCGTAATCAATTAAGGAAATTGTTTCATCCGTTCGAGCCAACTTAATTTTATCAAAAATAATTATTGCTTCTCCGTTACTTTCAATATGATAAATATGATTTTTTTCAAAAAAGGTTACAATCTCATCTGTAAAAAAGGATCGGATCTCAGGTTCATTTTTTCCAGTAATTAGAAACTTTCCTGAAAAGTCCGGATACATTTCAAAGTCGATGTCTTTATATCCTGTAAGAGCCATCACCCGGTCAAAAATTTTCTCAAAAAGACCTTCCTTTTCCATAGTAAAGACAGGGATTTTCTTATTCAGTTTGAGTACAATGAGCGTGGTGTTAAAAGTTTCTGCCGAGAAAGCGTCTCCTTCGTTGAATGTTACATCAGAAATTTCCCAAGAAACCCCAGTTTCATCAAATTGTCCTGTTAGGCAATTTGATTTTCGTTCTATGGGACGGATTTCAAAAAAATGAAACTGTTTTAGATAGTTGGTGTCCCAGTCTACCTCATGATTGAAACGATAGTCCCTTTCATCAGCAAGGTTTTTTAAACGATTCTGTCTAGGGGAGAGTTTCACAACAGAATTTTTTAAAGATATTTTTAATGCTCTATTGAAGGTAGAGTAAGAAACATGTGAACCCAAGCCTTCCAATACGACATTGCCTCCTAAGGTTTTTTGAACTTTTAAGTAATCAACGATATAGTCCATAAATGTAATCCCAACGAGCTTAGTGTCCTTTAGATCGACCCTTACATCAACACCATCGGGGATTTTTTTGATTAATTTGTCGATTCGAGGGATGCTTAAAAAATTAGCAATTCCTTTGATTTTTAGTTCATAGCGATCTTCGGAGATTTGGGTTAATCCGGAACCCGAATTATAGACCATTCTAAAAAACTGACTTATAGGCAATTTTGCTAACAACATATGAGTCGCCAAAGCCAATAACAACCCCCCAATTAGCCCCACAAGCAAGTTTGTATAGAGTGTTAATACCATAGTAAAAACGAAGAATATTAATTGTTCGGGACCGTGGTCATAGACTTGTTTAAAAACGCCAGGAGAAGCCAATTTAAAGCCGGTAAAGACGAGTAATATTGCAAAGGCACAGAGAGGCACTTGCCTCATCAAAGGGCCCAACACAACGATTAAAACAAGCAGTAAAATACCTTGGTACAAATTAGACCATTTTGTCTTCGCTCCATTATGGATATTCACAGTACTTCGGATGATAACCGAAATAATTGGCAACCCTCCAATAAACCCTGAAGCGACAGTACTAAGCCCAATTCCAGTCAAATCCTTATTTAAGTCAGTCTTACGCTTATAAGGGTCAATTTTATCTACTGCTTTCGCAATGGCTAAAGACTCAATACTTGTAATTATTAATAAAGAGAATACCGTAGTCCAGAACTCGACAGTGTTAATTTTCGAAAAATTAGGGAACATAATAGAGTCCATAATGTTTTCGGGAATTTCCAACAGAAGTTTAGGGCCAACTTCATAAGGCTTTCCAAAAAAACTGAGGGTTTGCGCATCAAAAAAATTAAACCAATACACGAAGGGAATGGAAAGTGTAATGACCCAAATTGGTGCGGGGAAAAACTGAAAAAAACGAAAAGATATTTTTGAGTGAAATAATAAGATGATCAACCCTGTTAAGGAAATAAGCACAACAAAAGGGTTGGCTTGAGGGAGCAGAAGCACCGCATCAATTAGATTTTGTACAATACTGCTGCTTTCCGAGTGAGTTCCCAAAGCAACATGAATTTGTTTCGCAAAAATAATAATTCCAATTGCAGCCAAAATACCGAGAATCACGGAAGAGTGGAAAATGTCCGCAAATCGCCCTAGTTTGAGAAGCCCTAAGAGGCTTTGAATGGCACCCGAAACAACAATGGCGCCAAGGACATAATTAAACGCCTGTCCTGTACCGTCATCCATTAATGCGATACCTAGCAGTATTACAGCGATAACCCCTTTAGCTGGGCCATTAATCGAGATATGTCCACCTCGAAAAAAAGTGGTTACTACCCCGCCTACCACAGCAGAAAGAATCCCAGACATGGCTGGGGCCCCTGCAGCTAAAGCAATACCCAATGAAAGCGGCAAGGCAATAAGAGAAACACTTATTGCTGCGATTAGATCACTTTGAAAATTTTCTACTAACCCTTTAAATCCTTCTTTTGGCTTTTGTTCCATTTTTCTTTTAGAGCGGTTAAAAATAGTTCCTTCCTAATATAATTGATTTCCAAAAACAAAACGGTTTTCAAAGAGCAAATTTTTTATCCTTATTAACCCCATTACGAAGTGTTAGCATCCAATTTTCGTCCTATTCCAAATCGAGAATCCAACGGAAAAGTAGTTCGGGCCACTCCTCCAACGCCCCTTTCCCCCGCGCTAAGGCAAAACCGTGTCCATCTTCGGGATAGAGATGCATTTCTGCAGGAAAGCCATTTTCTATCAAAGTATCATAGAACAGTAAACTGTTTGCTACAGTAATAGCCATGTCACTTGCACTATGAAATAAAAAGAGGATTTAATAAATAAAATTAATCGTTTAGCTTAAGAACTGCCATAAACGCTTCTTGGGGAATTTCCACGCTTCCTACTTGGCGCATTTTCTTTTTCCCTTTTTTCTGTTTTTCTAGAAGTTTGCGCTTTCGGGTGATGTCTCCTCCATAACATTTGGCAGTCACGTCTTTACGAAGCGCTTTAATGGTTTCTCTGGAAATAATTTTTGCTCCAATGGCGGCTTGAATGGGAATATCAAATTGTTGACGGGGAATAAGTTGGCGCAATTTTTCACACATTTTCTTACCGATGGCGTATGCGTTGTCTGCGTGAACTAAAGCGGAGAGTGCATCCACCTGATTGGCGTTGAGCAATATATCAACTTTAACTAGTTTTGAAGAGCGCAAACCAATAGGACCGTAATCGAAAGAGGCGTACCCCTTGGAGACTGTTTTTAAACGATCGTAAAAGTCAAACACAATTTCTGCCAAAGGCATGTCAAAAGTTAACTCCACACGCTCTGTTGTCAGATAAGTTTGGTTTGTGATCAGTCCGCGTTTTTCGATACACAGTGACATTACATTTCCTACATAATCTGCTTTAGTAATGATGGAGGCCTTGATATATGGTTCCTCTACTCGGTCTAGAGCTGAAGGGTCGGGCAAGTCGGAAGGGTTATTTACCCATAGAATTTCTTCAGGATTCTTTTTCGTAAAGGCTTGATAGGATACATTGGGAACCGTAGTGATTACAGTCATGTTAAACTCACGCTCCAACCGTTCTTGTATAATTTCTAAATGAAGCATTCCTAAGAATCCACAACGGAAACCAAAGCCAAGTGCAGCAGAGCTTTCTGGGAAAAAAACTAGCGAAGCGTCGTTGAGTTGTAATTTTTCCATGGAAGCACGAAGTTCTTCATATTCTTCTGTATCTACAGGGTATATTCCTGCAAAGACCATAGGTTTTACCTCTTCAAAACCTTCAATAGCTTCTTGAGTAGGGTTTTCGGGGTCAGTTATTGTATCACCGACTTTAATTTCTTTAGCCTCTTTAATACCTGTGATCAAGTAGCCTACATCACCGGCAGCAATTTGTTTTTTTGGTTCTTGCTTGAGCTTGAGGGTTCCAATTTCATCTGCAAAATAATTTTTTTGAGTAGCTATAAACTGAATTTTCTGCCCTTTTTTAATGGTTCCGTTAATGACACGGAAGTAGGTTTCTACACCGCGAAAAGGATTGTATACTGAATCAAAAATTAACGCTTGTAAAGGCTCGTCTGGGCTTCCTTTGGGTGCCGGAATCCGATCGATGATGGCAGTTAGGATTTCTTGAATCCCAAGACCCGTTTTGGCAGAAGCGGGGATAACCTCCTCTGGGGTACAGCCCAACAAGTCCACGATATCGTCAGTAACCTCTTCAGGATTGGCAGAAGGCAGGTCTATTTTGTTGAGCACGGGGATGATTTCTAAATCATTTTCAAGGGCAAGGTATAGGTTTGAAATGGTTTGTGCTTGAATACTTTGGGCGGCATCTACAATGAGCAATGCGCCTTCACAAGCAGCGATGGAACGAGAAACTTCGTAAGAAAAATCTACATGTCCTGGGGTGTCGATGAGGTTGAGAATGTAGGTTTCTCCTTCATGGGTGTATTCCATCTGGATCGCATGTGATTTGATGGTAATCCCACGTTCGCGTTCCAAGTCCATATTGTCCAAAAGTTGGTCCTGTTTTTCGCGCTCGGTGACGGTTCCAGTAAAATCCAACAAACGATCAGCCAAAGTACTTTTACCGTGGTCGATGTGGGCAATGATGCAAAAGTTTCTGATGTTTTTCATACGACGCCGTCATTCATAGCGGTACAAATATACGAGATTGTCATCTGTGAAAATCTATTTTAGGGAACTTTTGAGTGGGCTAATTTTTTTTGTAAATGGAATCGTGAAAATCGCGCATACAATGAAAACATAGTATTCATAATGACTCATCCACATAATAGTGCTCGAATTAAAAGATCACTAAACTACCCGGTCAAAGATTCTTTTTCAGGCAAACAACTTGGACTCAACTGGCAGGAAATTAAGGAAGAGGTCAAGTAAGCTTATACTTTTCCCTATTTTTGACAAAAATTAAGAGCGTTGGTCAAAATAGGAGATATTGAATTGGGTTGTTTTCCTTTACTTCTTGCCCCGATGGAAGACGTGAGCGATCCGCCTTTTCGCGCGTTGTGCAAAGAAGGGGGTGCGGACGTCGTGTATACAGAGTTTATTTCTAGCGAAGGATTGATTCGCGATGCAGCAAAAAGTATTCAAAAGCTTGATATTTATGAAAAAGAACGCCCTGTAGGGATTCAAATTTTTGGAGCTAATTTGGACTCCATGCTACGTTCTGTAGAAATAGTTGAGGCGACAAAACCAGACATTATTGACATTAATTTTGGATGTCCGGTCAAAAAAGTAGTATGCAAAGGTGCAGGTGCGGCCATTTTAAAAGACATTCCCAAAATGGTGGAACTGACCCAAGCCATGGTGAAGCACACAAATTTACCAATCACAGTAAAAACCCGATTGGGCTGGGACCATGACTCTATCAGGATACTTGAAGTAGCGGAGCGACTTCAGGATGTAGGCTGTGCTGCGATTTCCATTCACGGGCGTACGCGTGCACAAATGTACAAGGGAGATGCCAACTGGCGTCCTATTGCAGAGGTAAAAAACAATCCAAGAATGCACATTCCTGTTTTTGGAAATGGAGACGTAAACTGTCCAGAAAGGGCAGTTGAAATGCGAGATCAATACGGTCTGGATGGTGCAATGATTGGCAGAGCTAGTATCGGAAACCCTTGGTTTTTCAATCAGGTCAAGCATTTTATGGAAACGGGAACTCATCGTGTGCTCCCCACTATTGCAGAGCGTGTAGAGGTAGCACGAAGACACCTTGAAATGTCCGTAGCTTGGAAAGGCCCCGTACTAGGCGTGTTAGAAACAAGAAGACACTACACGAATTATTTTAAAGGATATTCTAATTTTAAGCCCTACCGCACAAGGATGGTAACTTCAAATGAAGCGGAAGAGGTATATGCTGTATTGGATGAAGTTCTCGACACATTTGCCACTCAGGAGGCTCTATAATCTCGCACTTTTTTTGTTAATCCTCTTGTGGCCCATGCCGTACTCAATGTCCCTAGAAGCATCAATGTGCCCAAAACGAGGAAAAGGTTTTTGAATTCGAAGAGGACTGGATAAGAAAGGCTGGTACCAGGAACGTAAATAAAAGGGGATGAGGATTGTATCAAAACCAAAATGATACCCAAAACTAAGCCAACGAGACCCCCTACACCACAGATTAAAAGTCCTAAAAGAAAAAAGATTTTGTGAATTCCTTTGGGCTCTGCACCCAAAGTCAACAAGATTTTTAACTGTCCTTGTTTGTCTAAGATCATCATGATTAGCGCACCCACTACGTTAAATAAAGCTATAATCATTACCAGTGTAAAGATAAAATAGATGGCCAAATGTTCCACATTCAGCATCCGGTAAAGAGCGGCATTTTGTTCAAATCTGGAAACAATACGAACAGGGTTTTTAAAAAGAGGTTTAAGTTTTTCTGCTAAAATAGATTTATCGATTTGGGCATGAGTTTTTAATACAACTGAAGAGAACTGATTGGGCTGGAGTTCCAAAAGTTGCTGTCCGAATCTCATATCAGAAAAGAGGTATTTTTTATCGAGATCTTCACTGATTTGAAACAAGCCTGAAATCACACTAGAAGATGTGGTAAAAGGGTTTTGGTTGAGTATGGTCTGTTTTTTCTTTTTAGGGACGCTAATGTTTAAAAAGGTGTTGTAGTCATAAATTCCCAGCCCCATACTTCCCGCAATACCAAATCCAGCTACAACATCGGGACCATTAAAAGAGAGCCAGTCACCCAAAGCAATTAAACTATCTATGGGAATCACAGTGGTGTACTCTGGAGAGACAGACTTGAGAAAGGCCACTTGGGTTTTGTCTTTAAATGACAAAAACACTTTTTCCTCTATTTCAGGTGCGGCAGCGATGACCTCAGGAAGGGAGTGCAATTGTACTAAGGTACTGTCTGGAACAGAAAAGTAACTCCCTCGTTCTGGAAGTATTTCAAAGTCCGGGTCGAAGGTATTGGTAAACGAAAGACCAAAGTCTTTGAGCCCTGCAAAGGCACTTAGTACGACAAACAGCGCTGCAGAAGCGACAACTACCATAAAAAAAGCAAAACTGTTAATCCGGTTGATTACCGTTTGCTTGCTTTTTGAAAAAAAGTAACGCCAAGCGATTTTAAAGGTGTAGGACATGGGATGTTTCGTGTTTATCTTTTCTGACGAGACTCTAAATTTTCGGGATTTTTGATGGGATTTTTTCCTTCGTTCAGTTCTTGTTCAATTCTCTCGATGTAGTCCAATGAGTCATCTAAATAAAAGTTCAGTTCAGGAATTCGCCGTAACTGATTTTTCATGTTTTGGGAAAGGTCATGGCGCAATTGACTTTTATTTTCTTTGAGGTTTTGAAAATAGTTTGAGGCCTGGTCGTTTGGGAAAATACTCAGATACACCTTGGCAATAGACAGGTCAGAAGTGACATTTACTTTGGTAACCGAAATCATTAGGTTTGAAACATTTCCTTTGCGAATGGCTTTTTGCAATAAAGCGGCAATTTCTTGTTGGAGTACAGTTCCTATTTTTTTTTGCCGAGGCGTTTCTTGTTTTTCCATTTTACAAAAATAGGGAGAAAAAAGGGCTTAGAGACGTTCCCACTTATAATCGCTATTGAGGCGAAAGGTACCTAAGTGTTCTTTGTCCCAATGACTCGGCTCTATAAGTGAGAGAAAGGTGTTGTTTTTGCCTTGATACAGAAAATAGGTTTCTCCCACAATAGGTTCAAATTTAAAATGGGCGTTATACACCTGTTGGGTATCTGCGGCGAGCGCTACAAAGGATTTAATTTTTTCTTGAAGGTCGGTAAGCTCAGCTTGAAATTGTTTAGAAACCTTATCTACCCCCTTTTTTTTAAAGGCATCTACATTAGGCACTTCAATAATTGGCCCACTGAGAGAGCTGGCATATGGAAGGAGTTTTGCAAAGTAGGTTTCATGGGTTTCATCCCAAACAACTGCATCGGGCTTCTTTTTCTTCAAAGCGATTTTTTTGTAAAGATAAGAAGTATTCCTTTGAATGAGAAACCCCTGATCTAGAGGGACGAGAAGAGCGTTATGGGTCTATTATAATTTTATGGCAGATCTTTTTTGATGAATCTTGGGTCATACGTTCTGACCAGAGAGTAAAAAATCCTGATTTAAGAAAAAAAGGGTAGAACTAATGCAAGTGTTTTTATTATGAATGTTAAAAATATAACAAACGTTAAACAAAACAGCAACTGGGTTTTTTTAAAAACGCAGTAATTTCACTACCATCCATTTGATGGTTTCTGACCATGAGTATCGGTCAAACTTGATTTTTTTCTCTCGAACATCAAAATAAGCGTATTCTTTTCGTTGCAATTCCATGTTTAGCAATTTTTTACTAAAATTAAACAAAACTGTATTTTTGTCCAAGCATTAGACAAAATTTTTTTAGAGAAAAAGCATTCTCCATGGGATTGCCGAAAATATTGAAGGACTCTAGCTTTTGATTTGTATCCAAAAGGGCTCATGCTCTGGCATCATTAGCAATTGTTTTATCCAAACAAAAATTTAATCCCTCAGTTAGAGTTGGTAACGCGGGAGTAAGAATGGCATTCCTAAATAAACCCTTCTTAAGTCCTAGAGAAGTGTTTTTTACAAAATAAATTTACAATTTTCAGTTATCGTCTTCTAAAAAGGATTGTGTATACCTTCAGAAACAACACTTCTTTTGAACCAGCGAACTAGGAGTCTAGATCGTCTATAAAGCAACAATTATTGGGCAATTTCAGCCTTTTTCATTTTTGACATTCTAATTAAAACGATTAGCGGTAACAATCCTAATATACCATGCATAATCATACCATAGATTTTCATGTCTTCTGTCATTCCTTCGGGCATATTTGGGTCGTAATAAACAAGGAAAATAGCAAGTATATTGATTGTACTTAAAGAAAATAATGTTCTAAGCATAAAAGATTTTATCAAAGGAGCTGCTTCACTATTAATTTTGTAATCAACAATATTTTTTTTGGCAGGAAATGAAATTATACCAGATACGATAAATAAAGCTAAAGACGTAATAGACAACATAGGGTCTTCAGTTAAAAGAGGCATAAATGAGGTGATCGCAAGTAGTGAAAAAAGAAAATATCCTAGCATGAAATAAAATCTTTTAAGTACAATTACGCCGTAGACGCTTATTGATGAGATAACAATTGCTATTATAAGAAGTGCCATATAAAAGGTTTATGGTTAAAGAATATTAATGTACAAAAATTTAATATCTAAAAGCTGATAATTTAGGTGGTTTTTCTAAAAGCAGTAAAAAACGCCAAGATGGAAATAAAAGCAATAAACCCAAGAGCTTGCGTAGGGACATTTACAGGAC